>OBLU010004360.1_pt1 | contig 12760 bp, 12 predicted proteins | sample 1518681 | NCBI WGS metagenome assembly OBLU01 (sample SAMEA3539304, study PRJEB22396) | soil metagenome | biome: tundra; feature: field; material: soil | place: USA | collected 2010-05 | depth 0.15 m | reverse complement strand
GGTCGTTCTGGGTTTCCAGGACGACGGTGCGCCCTTGGATGCCGCCCTTGGCGTTGATCTGCTGGATGGCCACCTTCAGCCCGAGGACCTCGGCCTGCGTGTAGGCCATGGTGGCGCCGGTGAAGTCGCCCGAGTACAAGAAGGTATATGTGCCCTTCGATGCGGCCCCGGCCGGCTCCCCTCCCGACACTGCAACCACGCTGAGCAGTAGCGCGACCACTGCTATCGGCGCGACGAACGAGCGACGCAACCGTGCCCACGACGAATTTCCCATGATGTCCCCCTCGTCAGTTCTCCCACCCCGGGCACTTCCCCGTGCACGGCAGCCACCGCCGTCCAAACGAACGGTTGGTGGTCTGTTCCCGTTGTAACATGATCGTCAAACCAACGTCAACACGTTTCGCGCCCGGCCGGCACGCGCCACGCTGGTGCGGTCGGTGTGGCCCGTCCGCCCGAACCAGGGGGTTCCCATGAGCGATCTGGAAGAAGCCGTCCGCCGTCTCGAGGAGCGGGTTGCACTGCTCGAGGACCAAGTAGAGCTGTACCAGCTCATCAGCAGCTACGGCCCGGCGGTCGACAGCGGCAGCGGTGACGTCACCGCCGGGATCTGGACAGAGGACGGGACCTACGACACGATCCCCCAACCCCTCAATGGGCGGGAGGAACTGCGGGCCATGGTGGCCGGCGACGGGCACCAGTCGCTGATCCAAAACGGCTGTGCCCACGTGATGGCCCTCCCCCACCTCGTGGTGGAGGGCGACACGGCGGTGGCCACCGGCTACTCCCGGGTCTACCTCAATGACGGCGACGGGTTCCGGGTGTGGCGGGCGTCCTCCAACCGGTGGGAGTTCGTCCGGCGACCCGAAGGGTGGCGGGCCGTCAGCCGGGTCAACCGGGCCTTGGACGGCTCACCCGAAGCGCGCCAGATCCTGCGCTCGGGGATCGCCCACCGGCCTACCTGAGCGCGCCGAAGACCGACAAGCACCGGAACGAGCAACCGGAAGGACCGGAAGAGAAGGACCGGGAGAGACGGACCGGAAGAAAGGAACGGACGATGGGTACCGTTCAGGACAAGGTAACGATCATCACCGGTGCCGGCGAGGGCCTGGGTCGGGTCATGGCCGATCGCTTCTCGGCCGAGGGCGCGCCGGTGGTCCTGGCCGGGCGGCGGGCCGAGCTACTGGTCGAGACGGCCTCGGAGCTGTCCGGGCCGGTCCTGGTGGTGCCGACCGATGTGACCGACGAGGGCCAAGTGGGGAACCTGGTGGCCGAGACGCTCGACCGGTTCGGCCGGGTCGACGTTCTCTTGAACAACGCCGCCCAACCGGGAACCGACCTCTTCATCTGGGAACAGACACTGGACAACTGGAACAAGACCATCGCCATCGATGTGACCGCGGCCATGCTGTGCACCAAAGAGGTGCTGGCCCAGTGCATGCTCGAGCAGGGTTCGGGATCGATCGTCAACTTCTCCTCGACCGCCGGTTACAACGGCATGCCCCGCAAGAGCCACTACGCCGTGGCCAAGGCGGCGCTCCGGACCCTCACCAAGGTCTCGGCGCTGGAGGCCGGCCCCCATGGCATCCGGGTCAACTGCCTGGTGCCGGGCAGCATCGACACCGAGCTTCTCCAGCGTTACCTGGAGCGCATCGCCGCCGAGCAGGGGACCTCGGCCGACCACCTGCGCGAGCAGTGGACGGCCAACGTGCCCCTCCGCAAGATCAGCTCCCCCGAGGAGGTGACCGAGCTCGCCTTGTTCCTGGCCAGCGACGCGTCCAGCGCCATCACCGGCCAGTCGATCAATGCCGATGCCGGCGGCGTCATGGTCGGCTGAGCGACCGCCCGGGAAACCCGCACCGCTCGCACCCTCGGGACCACCGGTCGACACGCATCACCGATCACAACCAAGCACAACGCTCGATCACCAGGAGGGAATCCACATGACCGAACAATCCGTCCTCGACCGCCTCGAACGCGTCGAGGCGCAACTGGCCATCGCCCAGCTCCCTGCCCGCTACGCCCTGGCCCTCGACTCGCGCGACCTCGACACCATGGTGGAACTCTTCGTTCCCGACGTGCGAGTGGGGGGAGCCGGCGACGGAGTGGGCCGGGAGGCGTTGAAGGAATTCTTCGTGGCCAACCTGTCGCACTTCTACCGGAGCATGCACCTGATTAGCGGGCACGTGGTGCACTTCGACGACGCCGACCACGCCCACGGCAGCGTGCACTGCCGGGCCGAGCACGAGGACGGCGGCAAGTGGGGCATCATGGTCATGAACTACAGGGACACCTACGCCCGGGTCGACGGCGAGTGGTTCTTCGTGCGCCGTCGGCTCCAACCCCTCTACACCTGCGACATCACCGAGCGGCCTTCCGGCCCCGACTTCAACCGCGGCTGGCGCGACCGCCTGGCGGCCGACGATGCCACCGAATGGCCCGCACGCCTGCCCGGCGAGTACCCGACGTTCGGACCGTTCTGGGAGCAGTTCGACCCGTCCCATGTGGCCGCCCTCACGGTGGCGCCGGTGGGCACGCTCCCGTCATGAACCATCTCAGCCTGCTCTACGACATGCGGGCGCCCGACACCGGTGCGCCGGCCGATGCCCTCTACCACGCGGCGGTGGAGCAGTGCGCCTGGGCCGACGCCCGGGGGTTCGCCAGCGTGACGCTGACCGAGCACCATGCCACCAGCGACGGCTACCTTCCCTCTCCCATGATCCTGGGCGCTGCGCTGGCCGCCAGCACACAAAGCCTGCTCATCCGCTTGTCCCTGGTCCTGCTGCCTCTCTACCACCCGCTGCGGGCCGCGGAGGACCTGGCCGTGCTCGACCTGATCAGTGCCGGCCGGCTCCGGCTGACGGTGGGGCTGGGCTACCGACCGGAGGAGTACGAACAGCTGGGCGTGGTCATGAAGCACCGTCCGTCGCTGATGGAAGAGGCGGTGGCAACGCTCAAGTCGGCGTGGACGGGCGAGCCCTTCGAGTACCGGGGCCGGACAGTCCGCGTCCTCCCCCGTCCGGCTCAGCGCCCTCGGCCCATGATCGCCATGGGGGGCGCCTCACCGGCCAGTGCGCGTCGGGCGGCGAGGATCGCCGACGACTACCAGCCCCTCTCAGCCAAGCTGTACGACCTGTACCTGGAGGAGCTGGAAGCCTTGGGCAAGGCCCCCCCCGACCGGGACGAGGACGGAGCGGGAGCCGGGAGCTACCTCTTCGTGTCCGACGACCCTGACCGGGACTGGGCCCGGATCGCCCCGCACGCCATGCACGACAACAACGAGTACGCCCGGTGGATCGGCGCCCGGAAGGGCGCGTTCAGCGCCAGCACCGGGCCCGACGAGCTACGAGCCTCGGGGCCGTACCGCGTCGTGACGCCGGATGAGTGCCTGGCCCTCGCGGCCACTCAGGGCACCTTGGCCTTCAAGCCGTTGGTCGGCGGCCTGGATCCCGAGATCGGCTGGGAGGGGCTGCAGCTCTTCGCCGACAAGGTGCTCCCCCACCTCTAAGCCGCGCCGCGTCCTGCAGTCGGCCTCTGCCTTGATTCAGCGCCCCCGGAACCGTGGTCGACGCTTCTCAGCGAAGGCGGCGAGACCCTCGCGGGCATCGAAGGACGTCAGGCAGTAGTACGCGTTCCTGGCCAGTTCGTAGCCGAGGCCGGCATCAACACTGCCGTTGTCCGACCACACCTGGTTCATCACCTGCTTGGCGTTGGCCACGGCCAACGGGCTCTTGTCCGCCACCTCGCGGGCGAAGTCCAGACCGGCGTCGAGGAGGCTCTCGTCGGCCACGACCCGGCTGGCCAGCCCCCACTCCACCGCCTCGTCGGCGTCCAGGAAGCGACCGCTGAGCATCAGCTCCGTGGCCCGGGCTCGCCCGATGGCCCGGGGCAGGAGCGTGAGCACGCCTCCGCCGCCCATCTGACCGAAGTTGAGATGCCCGTCGCCGATCCGGGCAGCCGCGCCGGCGATGGCGAAGTCACAGTTGAGCAGGAGCTCGAGGCCTCCTGCCGCGGTGACCCCGTTCACCAGGGCCACCACCGGGACCGGCAGGGTGCGCAGCCGGCCGAAGACCCGATGGAGGTCGCGTACGAACTGGGGGAACAGGACCGGATCGCGCTGCAGGGCAACGTACCGCTTGAGGTCTCCGCCGGCACTGAAGGCTCGGCCCGCTCCCGTGATGAGCACGGCCCGGACCCGGCGGTCGTCGATCAGCTCGGACACGGCCGCATCGAGCTGTTGGAGGACCCGCCCATCGATGGGGTTGAGCTGATCGGGTTGGTTGAGCCGCAACACGCCGGCAATGGCCGACCGCCGGCCGAGGGTGATGCGTTCGATCAACACCAGTGGTGAAGTGGCCACCTGACTCCCTTGTCCATTCGCTGTGTCCATTCGTTCGCTGTCCATGGGCCCGCTGAGCTCATGCGCTGGGGTCGCTGTCGGCTTCCATGAGGGACCGGACGATCTCATGCTTGGTGATCTTCCCTGATGCCGTGGTGGGGAGGCGGTCGACTATCTCCAGGCGCTCAGGCAGCTTGTAGGTGGCGAGGCCTCGTTCCTTCAGGCGGCTCACCGTGGTGTCCAGGCCGAGGCTGGCACCGGGGTGGAGGACGACGCACGCGCACATCCGCTCACCGAGCCGATCGTCGGGCAGGCCGACTACGGCAGCCCGTTCGACCTCTGGGAAGTGGGCGAGCATCTCTTCGATCTCGCGCGGGGTGATGTTGAGGCCCCCTCGAATGATGATCTCCTTCTTGCGCCCGACCACGGTCACACAGCCGTCCTCATCCTGGCTGACCAGGTCCCCGCTCAATACCCACCCGTCGACGAAGGTGGTGGCCGTGCGCTCAGGGTCGTCGTAGTAGCCCACGCACGTGTTCGGCCCTCGCACGGCCAGCTCGCCCGGTTGACCGGGCTCGACCGGGTCGCCGCCCTCGTCTCGGACCTCGATATCCACATGGGTCATGGGCGTCCCGTCGGTGTTCCGGCGCTGTTCGAGGCCCGAGCCCGGCCGGTTCCACGTGGCCACGAGAACCTCGGTGGAGCCATAGAGGCGCAGGACCCGCACGCCGCGCTTCTCGGCCGCATCGACCAAGGGCGGCGGCACCGCCGCACCGCCGCACCCGAAGAACTGGAGGGACCCGAGGGACAGACCACGATGGTCCGCCACTTCCACCAGGTCTTGCAGGAAGTTGGCCGCGGCCATCGTGTACGAGCCCCCCTCTTCCCGAACCAGAGCGGCCGCCGCCTCTCCGCTCCATCGGTCCTGCAGGACGAGGCGAAGCCCGTGGTAGAGCGCGAAGCGCAGCCCATAGTTGAAGCCGGTCGAATGTCCGATCGGCGACGGCATCCACACGACATCGTCATCAGAGAGACCCAGGTCGTCGTGGGCGACCCGGACGCTGAAGTTGGCCGTCTGCTCGGTGTGCATGATGGCCTTGGGTCGGGCCTCGGTTCCGGAGGTGAAGATGAGCTCGGACACGGCATCGGCTCGGCCACGCTTCAGCGAGGGGGCCGTGCCCTTCACCAGCTCCTGATAGCCCGTCGCGTCAGAGCCGGTCTCACCACCGACCACAACGTGATGCGGGCGCACGCCTGTCGCATCGGCCACCTCGGCCACCAAAGCGCGGTGATCGAACCCTCGGTAGGCCGCCGGCGTGACGATCACCCGGGGGCCCGCAGTGGTGAAGACCGCCCCGACCTCCCGGGACCGGTAGTTGGGCAACAGGGGATTGATCACCGCGCCGATCGACTGCACGGCCACGGCCAAGACGGCGAACTCGTAGCGATTGGGAAGCTGGACCGACACGACGTCCCCCGGTCCCACGCCGAGCTCGGACAACCCCGTCGCCGCCGCTGCCGCCTCCTCGCACAGACGGCCATAGCTGTAGCGACCGGCCTCATCGGTGACGGCGATGGCTTCGGGCATGGTCGATCCGTGGTCTCTGACCCGACCGGCCAGAGTGGCGTCGTCCCACAGCCCCTCGGCTAGGTACCTTCGTCGGGTGACCGCAGAGGTCACCGCGTCCACGGGGACCACCCATTGCACGCTCACGACCATCCCCCCTGTCGACCAGTGGTGCTCCTGGTGGCCGATCCCCGGAGTATACGGACAAGGCCGGGGGCCACCGCGGTTGCCGCCCATCATTAAAATAACAGCAAGCTTTACCTTGACCGCCATGTTGGGGCCATGGGAGAGTGAAGCCGAGCCGGCAGATCATTCGGGGAACGGCGTACGGCCAAAGGCGACCATGACGGCTCCGCGACACTTCCAACTCAGACAGCCCCGACTGGCCGAGCTGATCGCCGTCAACCTGCGGGACAGGATCCTGGCGTCCGAGTTCGACGACGGGTCGAACCTGCCCAAGCAGGAGGACCTGCTCGAGGAGTTCGGGGTCAGTCCCCCCTCGATCCGAGAGGCGCTCCGGATACTCGAGACCGAGGGCCTGGTCACCGTGCAGCGGGGCAATGTGGGCGGCGCCGTCGTCCTCCAGCCCAAGGTGGAGAAGGTGGCGTACATGCTGGCGCTGGTCATGCAAGCCGCAGGCGTCTCTCTCGGCGATCTCTCGCACGCCCTGGTGCAGCTGGAGATCCCGTGTGCGGCGGAGTGCGCCCGACGCCCTGACCGGGATCGCACCGTCGTACCTCGCCTCCGGGCCGTCCTCGATGCGAGCCGAGAGGTGATCGACGACCCGCCTGCCTATATGGCCTCGGCCCGTCGCTTCCACGAGGAGATGGTGGACAGCTGCGGCAACGAGTCCATGATCCTCGTGGTCGGCACGCTGGAGTCCCTGTGGTCGGCTCAGGTGCGAGCCCTCTTGGCCGGTCAGAGCGAGCCGTCGCCCTTGTTCAAGGACCTGGTCTTCCGCCAGCAGAGTCTCGAGGACCACGAGGCCCTGCTGGATCGGATCACGGCCGGAGACGATCAGGGAACGGAGGCCGTCGCCCACCGGCACCTGCTCGAGCGGCCGGCCGCGGCGTACCCCTTCTCCTACAGTCGCACCGTGGTCGCAGGGCTGGTCCAGGGCGACTACGGGAACGTCAGCAGCCAAGTGCCCTGAATGGGTGCCCAGCATGGTTGACACAGCCAACGAACCCCGGGGCAGAGAGCACTAGCAACCATGGCGATCCGACCCGAGGGTGACCTCCACAGCGACGCCTTTTGGGACGGACTCCGACGCGGCCAGGTCGTCGTGGGGCGGTGCCTGGACTGTCGACGCGACTTCTTCCCACACCTCCCGACCTGTCCCCGATGCGGTGGCCGCCACCTGGTCGATGCGACCGTCTCCGGCTCGGGCACGGTGTACTCATGGGTGCGGGTCCATCGCGCCCTGAGCGACACAGCGGTCGTCGAGCCTCCCTACGTGGTGGCCACCGTCGAGCTCGACGACGGCTGCCGGATGTTCGGTCGGATCGAGCCGCACCAGTCCGCCGCCATTGGACTGGCCGTGACCGCCGCCTTCGTCGACCACGACGGGTGGACGGAACTGGTGTTCGCGCCGAGATCGTCGCAGTGAGCGCATGACGGCCGCCATCGCCGGGGTGGGCTACACGCCGTTCTCCAAGGAATCGGGTCGCACCGTGCTGGACCTGGCCGCCGACGCCTGCTCGAGCGCCTTGGACGATGCGGGAATGACCGCTGGGGAGGTCGACGGCCTGGCCAGCTTCATGGTGATGCATGACTCGGTGCCCTGTCAGGCCGTGGCCACATGCCTGGCCATTCCAGAGTTGAGGGTGGCACTCGACATCGATCTCGGCGGTCAGGCTCCCTGTTACCTGGTCTGGCTGGCCGCCAACCTGGTCGATGCCGGCGTTGCCGATTCCATCGTGGTGTTCCGGGCTATGAACGGCCGGTCGACCGACCGGGTGGGCACCATGCACTTCGACGGGATGGGGGGCCAGTTCCGCTACCCGATCGGGTACGACGCCTACCTCATGTACGTGGCCATGTGGGGCCAAAGGTTTCTCCATGAGACCGGCCAGGGAGAAGCCGACCTCGCCGGAGTGGTGCTCAGCCAGCGCCGGTATGCGATGGCCAACGAACGGGCGGTCAGACGGCGGCCCATCGACCTCGACCAGTACTTGGGCGCGCCCATGGTCGTCGACCCCTTCCGGGCTGATGACTGTACCGTCGAGGTCGATGGCGCCTGTGCCGTCCTCGTCACTTCGCTCGACCGGGCGCGGGACCTCCGCTGGCCGCCGGTCCGGATCGCCTCGGGCGCCTATCGGGCCGGGCCGCGGCCCGGGCTGGACATCGGCGACCACCTGCTCTGGTCCGACTACACCCGCAACTACACCTCGCACCTCGCCGCCGAGCTCTTCTCTGGCGCCGGCATCGCGGCCGGTGACGTCCAGCTCGCCGAGATCTACGACTGCTTCTCCTCCACCGTCCTCATCGGGCTCGAGGGGCTGGGACTGGTCGAGCGGGGCCAGTCCGGGACCTTCGTCCAGGGCGGCCACACCGGCCTCGACCGGACCCTTCCCACCAACACCCATGGGGGGTTGCTGTCGGAGGGGTACCTGCACGGGATGAACACAGTGGCCGAGGCGGCCCTCCAGGTCCAGGGGCGGGGGGGCGATCGTCAGGTTCGTGACCATGAGGTCTGCGTTGTCACCTCGGGCGCGCTCATGGACGGGTCGGCTCTGGTGCTGACGGCGGATCGCTGACCGGTCGGCCCGGGCGCGGCGCCCTGTCCAGATTCTTCGGCCCGCCTTGACGCCACGCTTGCCATCCTGTTTATATGCATTGATATAGGTGATTGCGGGAAAGAGCCGTTTAGGCTGGCCTCGCATCGGGGGCATCGGCCCCGGGGAGGGGGCACCATGTCTGCCGAAGCGGCGTCGTCTACCGAAACGGTGTCAGCTACCGAAACGGCCTCGTACAAGCTCATTTCGGCGGACGGTCATCTCAACGAACCCCGTGACGTGTGGACGTCGAGGGTGGCCACGAACCACCGGGACCTGGTTCCAAGGGTGGAGAGCCTGGCTGAGGGCGACGCCTGGGTGTTCCCCGGTTACGACGACGTGTCCATCCCCTTCAGTTGGGGGGCGACGGCCGGGCGGGATCCCGCCGACATGGGCCCGTGGTGCCGGTACGAGGACATCAACCCGGGGAGCTACGACCCCATCGTCCGGGTGAGCGAGATGGAACAGGACGGGGTCGACGCCGAGCTCATCTTCGGGTCGAACTACCCGAGGATCTTCGTCGCCATGTGCGAGGACGCCGAGCTCCATCACGACATGGTCCGGGCCTACAACGACTTCATGTCCGAGTTCTGCGGCACGGCTCCCGAGCGGTTGGGGGGAACGGCGCTGCTGCCCAACCGGGGGGTCGAGGGGTGCCTCATGGAGATCGAGCGGGTGTCGTCGATGCCCGGGTTCGTGTCCTTCCTCCTCCAGCGGTACCCGAACGGCGGCACGACCATCAAGCCCGAGGACGACGCTGTGTGGGAGGCCATCGAAGCCTCGGGGATGCCCGTCTCCATCCATGTCGGGCTGGTCAACGGCAGGATGGGCCGCCAACGGGCTGAGTCCCTGCCCGGAACCGGGCACTTCTACGACGCCCCGACGCGGATGCTCCAGTTCATCTTCGGTGGCGTCCTGGACCGGTTCCCGACGATCCGGGTCCCCTTCATCGAGGTGGACTGCGGGTGGATCCCCTACTTCGAGAGCCAGGCCGACGACAACTTCATGCGCCACCGCAAGGCATCGCTCAAGGACTCGAAGCTGACCCGCATGCCGAGCGAGTACATGCACGAGTTCTTCCCCGCCGCGTTCATCACCGACCCCTTCGCCGTCCAGAGCCGCCACTACATCGGTGTCGACCGGATGCTGTGGTCGAGCGACTATCCCCACATCACGACGGACTGGCCCTACTCATGGAAGACCATCAACGCCACGTTCGAGGGCGTTCCCGCCGATGAGCGCCATGCCATCCTGGCCGGCAATGCGCAGCGGTTGTTCAAGTTCGGAAGCGCCGGGAACGCCTGAACCTTGGCCACGGGAACTACCGGCGCGGTCGATCCCGAGCGAGCCGGCACCTACGTCGTCGCCATCACGCCGTTCACCGTTGACGGCCGCTTCGACGAGGAGGCCGTCCGAGTTCATCTGCGGCGGATGGCGGCGGCGGGGATCGGCGTGTACGTGGGCGGCGGCGGCAGCGGCGAGGGATACGTGCTCTCCGGCGCCGAGAACCGCCGGCTCCTGGAGATCAGCGTCGAGGAGCTGAAGGGACGCGTTCCCGTGCGGGCCATGGGGGTCGAGCCCCGGACCTCTGCCCACATGATCGAGTTCGTCGAGATGGCGTCGGAGCTCCGGCTCGATGCCGTGCAGATCTATTCGCTCGACCCGGGACACGGCCACCGTCCGACCCAAGACGAGATATACCGGTACTTCGACGACGTGCTCAGATCGAACAACATGCCGACCGTGTTGTCGACTCACCAATCGGTCGGCTATCAGGTGCCGGTGGCCATGCTGTCCGAGTTCGTGGATCGATTCGAGCACCTCATCGGCATCAACTGCAGCCATCAGGACCTCGGCTACCTGTCGGCCATGATCGACGCAGTGGGAGGCCGGGTCGACATCCATGTCGGCGGACCGCACCTCGGCCTCACCGCCCTCTCCCTCGGGGCCAACGGCTATCTCAGCTCGGAAGGGAACCTGGCCCCCAGGTTGTGCGTCGGGGTGATCGACGCCTATCGACGCGATGACGCCCGACGCCTGGTCGACTGGCACGGGAAGCTCCTTCGCCTGTCGAATGCGCTCTACCGTGCCGGCGGGATCCGCGCCACCAAGGGCGTCCTCGGCGCCCTCGGCCTGCCCGGTGGGTCGCCGCGCCTACCCCAGCTGCCCATCGACTCCGATCGGGTCCCTCAGCTCCTGGCCCTCATCGAGTCCCTGGGCATCGCCGAGATCGAGGGCTGGTAGCCCGGCCCGCTCTCCCGGCCCGGCCCTCCCACTCTCCTTGGCTGACACTCCCCGCCCCGGATCAGGGCGGGACCGGTTCGCCGACCCGCTTCCAGACCATGAACACGTCTCGCCGGACGATGGCCCAGCCATCGCCCCCCCGCACCAGCTGGTCGTCGTAGCGCACCCCGGTGATGAGCGAGTCGACCTCGCCGGCCGCGTCGGCGAAGTGCCGAGCGATCAGGTATGTCTCGGTGAAGCCCTTGTCGCCGTCGAGCTCCCGAAGCTGGTTCCCGATGAAATGCTGGGTGCTCGGGAAATGCTCCACCCCCGGTCGGAGGATATCGAGGTACGTGTCGAGCGGGCCCTCGAACGCGGTGCCGTGCACGTAGGCGTCGGCCGTGAAGCACGACCGGACCAGACCCCAGTTGCGTCGGTCGACCCCGCGGGCGTAGTTGACCATGACCCGTTGCAGGGCCAGCTCGTCGGCCACCCGTTGGACAACGGCAGCCAGGTCGGCCGTTTCCGCGCTCACGAGTCCTGACCCACAACCACCAGGGCGTCAGCCGCGCACACCGATCCGTCGGCCACCCGGATGGGGTTGACATCCACCTCGACCACCTCGGGCAGCTCGAGGGCCAGATCACCCAGCCCCACCATGATGGCGGCCACCGCCTGTTGCTCGGTGTCGCTCAGTCCCCGTCCGCCGGCTACCAGGCGGCCCCCGAGCAGGCCGGCGAGGGCCTGCTGTGCGGTCCCGAGAGAGAACGGCGGCCGGAGCATGGCCGTCTCGCTGAGGATCTCGATCAGGATCCCCCCCAGGCCGAGGACCACCGTGGGCCCGAACACCGGGTCGTCATGGACCCCGGCGGTGAGCTCGAAGCGGGCCGGCACCATCTGCTGGACGAGGACCCCGTCCTGCACGGCGTCGGGCGCCTTGGTGGCCACTTCGGCCAGCATCTCCTCGAAGCCGGCCCGCACCGCGCCGGGCCCTCGGAGTCCGAGGCGGATTGCGCCGTACTCGGTCTTGTGGGGCAGGTCGTAGGACATCACCTTCAACGCCACCGGTCCGTCGAACTTCTCGCCCGCAGCTACGGCCTCGTCAGCCGAGCGCACCAGGACCTCGGGGGTGACGGGGATCCCGTAGAGGGCGAGGAGCTCCTTGCTCGACGACTCGAGCAGGGAACGGTGCCCGGCCCGGGCCGCCAGCAGCTCTCGCGCCCTGGCCGACCGGGCCTGGTCGGGACGCCACGAGTTCCGGTCGACGATCTCGAGGGTGCGCAGGGAGAGGTCGGCCACGGCCCCCAAGGCGCGCATGGCCCGATGCGGGTCGGTGTAGGTGGGGATGCCGACCACCTGAAGCTCGTCGAGCCAGGCGGTGGAGGTAAGGGCGACCGGCTTGTCGGTGCCGCGGTAGAACTCGATGACCGCGTCGGTGTGGGGGCCGGGGATAGCCCAGATCACCGGGGCCACCATGTCGACGACGCGGGACTCCCCCACGGCGTGGAGCACCCTGGAGAAGCTCTCGGGCATGGCCACGACCTGGGCGGTGGTGTCGACCGGGTTGGTCAGGCTCCCGTAGAACGGCTCGGGCATGAGGGCCATCATGGCTGCCTGCTCGTCGGCCGGGATCTCGGGGACTTCGAGGCCCTCGGCCGAGGCGGCGTCAGCCAGCAGCACGCCCGCCCCGCCCGAGGAGGTCATGATGCCGACACCGCGGGACCCTACCCGGCGGCCGTCCTGGAAGATGGTGCCCAGATCGAGCATCTCCTCCATGGTCGACACGACGAAGACGCCGTACTGCCGGCACACGGCGTCGAGCACGTCGGCCGATCCGACGATCGACGCGGTGTGGCT
>OBLU010004359.1_pt1 | contig 12762 bp, 9 predicted proteins | sample 1518681 | NCBI WGS metagenome assembly OBLU01 (sample SAMEA3539304, study PRJEB22396) | soil metagenome | biome: tundra; feature: field; material: soil | place: USA | collected 2010-05 | depth 0.15 m | reverse complement strand
CCGCGCCGTTCGCTGGCCGCTTGAGACCGTGAACCCCTTCCTGCCGCCAGGCTGATTTCCAAAACGGCATGTGCGAACGGTTGGACGCCGGGGCGCGCTGCCCGTCTGGATGACGCGGACTCCTAAGGAAGGATTCCCTTCCTATCGTTGTTGTCCGGGTTTTACCCGGTCTCCAGCTTCACGGGATCAATGTCCGAGAGGGCCATTCGGGCCAAGTTTCCGGGAATCCCACTTCAGAACCAACTGGGACGGAGACGTAAAGACCGCACGGCCGCTGAAACCGAGGCGCAACTACTTTAGGACCTCTTCGAGCCACTCGCCCGATAGATCTAAATCCCTCCCTGAAAAGTTCGTTCGCTTACCGTGCGAAGTCCTTGTTACCGCCTTGTCTTTGACCGAAATCTTCAGAGTGACATCGTAGGCCGTGGTCTCGGCACCTGAGGAATTCAGTTGCTGCGCAAGCAGAATTCCGTCTTCCCACGAAATGATGCGGTACTCAACCGGGAACAGTATCAGATAACGAGAACCGCTCCAGTCTGTAACTCGGGCCCCATCCTCTTTGCATTCTCCCGCGTTGATGTCACAGCGAATTTGTACGGTGTTAGGCCATTGGATCAGTTCGCCGTACTGCGCGTCGAGGTTGCCCCCGACTTTCTTCCAGCTACCGTTAGCGTTAACGACATCTCCCGGAGTGCGATAGTGACTGACATTCATGGGAAGCGTGCCGATCGTCGCAAGCCCGCTCGAAGCCTCATACCCGAGAAAAGCAACGGCGGCGAATGAACCAACCAGAACAACTAGCTTCGATTTAGTCATTACCCTAAATCCCAATCCTCTCGACTTCTACCGTTGAGGTTTCTGTGCCTCAACGAAAACGCAAAACTGTCTGACGTCGGTGATGGCGCTGATCAATCCGTGACGGTCCACGGTCAGCGAACCAGGAGTATTTGGCGGGTCTTCGCCCTTGGCCTGCGCCATCGCCGTTTCAATCGCTCGCTCAAGGTGATCGTCAAACCGCGAGAGCGGGTGTTTATCGAAATGCAGCTTCGACTTTATGGGCTGACTGCCATCGATACCGAGATAATGCATAAAGTCGTCCCTGCACAGGTTAATCTGCTCGATTCGATCCCGTGTCACAGGCGAATCCTCCCAACGAAATGTCGTTCGTTCGAGCAAGAGGCCCTCGTACTTCAGGAACGGACTGCCTTTCTGCTTCGGTACGTCGGCGGGGCTGATTTTGTCGGAAACGAAAGCCCGCAGGTAGCCAAATAGTGCTTTGTGCACCAGACTCAGGCTACATTGTCCGAGGACCTCAAGGCCCTTTCTGGCCGCCGCCCACTTATCGAAGTCGTCCGGCGACTCCCCGTCACACGTTTCATGGTAGGGGATGTTGTGTTTTCGCAAGAGGACCTTAAACGGCGATTCCGCTGTAAGGTAGAACGACCGGATGAAGTCAAGCTGGCCATTCAACGCGTGCAAGGCGTCCATTGCCAGAGGCTACCACGTGTCACCAGGTAGCGCAGCCTGAGGCTCATTTAGGCTGGAAGATCGCCGCAAATGATTGGAAATAAAGGTCTGTCGGCATGTTAGGCACGTACATGGGCCAAAAACGGGATTTCTTTCCTTCGACCCTGCGTTAGAAGTGGCGTCCGCCCTATTCCGCAGCAATTCTTCGGTAGCCAGACTTCAAATGGCGAAAGCGGTCCGCACGCAGCCCTTCACCTGACCCAAGTCGCGATCGCTGAGATGACCGATGATCGTCAATTCCGAACGATGCATGGTGAGTACGTACGCTCGGAAATACGATTGCGCTCGAAGCCCGGCATCTTGCCAGTCGTGGAGAAGGCAGTCCGTGGACGTCGTCGGTTTGGGCGGCCTGGTGGTGAGAATGCCGATGAGGACATCAGGGCGTTCGACCAGGTATGTGCTACTCGCAATCACCACCGCCGGACGTACCTTGGTTTCGACGGCGCCGGCAAGCACGCCGACAACGACATCGCCGGGCTTCAACGCGAGCCCTCTGAATCCTCGGTTTCAAGCCGCTTCAAAGAAGCGCTCCTGAAGTCGCGCAGGTCTTCGTCGGACCAGGAATCGGACCAATCGATTCTACAGTTCGGCGTCACCGTAGCGAGCCGTTCCGCCAGCGCTGACAACTCGGCAGCCGTGTCCGGCGCGAGACGGCGGTACGCCTCGACCAATGACGCCTCTCGCGGGTTCAGTTGCATCTCCATGGTTCTGTGACCAGTATACGGCGAACAGCATAGCCGTGGTTGAATATCCCTCGTCTGGGCCAAATGTCTGAAATGCCAGGGGATTGGCGACGGAATAGGCGCGACGCGGCAAAAAAACGGGCTTCGCGGAAAGAACGGCTGCCGGGGGAGGATGCGCGGACGCACGTGACGTTTCCAGTAGATTTCCGCGGTTCCTGTCGTGATACGCCCTTCCCGAAAAGTGAGCCGATGACGCCTGCAGCCCGGCCCGAGGCGATGGCTAGGCTACGCTTATTTGGGCGGCGTTACTGGTTCTTCGGTTCCGGCGCTTTCGGCGGCGGCGTCGCTTCCTGCTTCTGGTTGGGGCGGCCCCGCCCGCCCTGGCGCGGCGCCGGCTTGGCGCTGGCCAGTTCGACGTAGATCTGAATGACTTTTCCCCTTTGGGCCGGGTCGATCACCAGATAGCGGGTCCGCCCGTCTGCAGCGGGCGTGAAGCGCGTGCGGCCATCGTCCAGCACGGCGATCATGCCCGGCGCGGACAGCTTGAAGTAGCCATCCGGACGGGCCGCGTAGAGCACCGCCGCCATCGATGGCGCCGCAGCGTCGTACGGCATCGTCCGATCCGCGCGGTACGCGTCGACAATGGGATGGGCCGGCGCCCAGGCGAAATCCTTCTCGATACTGGCGCCGGGAAACGGCAGTCCCTCGCCCACTTCCGTGCCCACGGCCACAATCGGCGTGGGCCACTCGGCCAGCAGCCGTTTGGCCGCGGCGACATCCGCCTTCACATGGGACTCGACGCGCCCGTCCGGGTACGAGCCCGCTGCCAGCACCAGCAACTTCACCTTGCGCTTGATTAAATCGAGGCTGCCCGGCAGATCCATCAACTTCACCAAGTTCGTCGCCGGCCCGGCCAGCAGCACCAGGCAATTCTGGTCGTTTTGCGCCGTCATGGCATTGCGGATCAGCGCGACCGGGTCGGCCGTGTCGTTAAGCTTGACGATCCCGTGCGGATAGGTAGGCTTTCCCTCGGCCGTCTTTTTATCCAGTACCGCGTTCAGAACCGGGGTGTCGTCGGCCAGCTTGCCGTTGTCGGCCATGCCCATGGGAGGCGCGGGCCGCTGAAAACCGCTCGGCGCGCCCGGGGCCGGCGGCGGACCGGCATAGAATCTCGCCAGCGCATCGCCGAACGCCGCCGATTTCAGACTCGACTTGGTGGTGCTGTTCGAAATCAGCCGCGCTTCGCCTTTCCCTTCGAGACCATAGAGCAGCGCCAATGCCAGCGCCCCATCTACGCCATTGCCCAAATCGGAATCGAACACGATCCCGACCGGCGGCTTGCCTTGTCCTGGGAATTGCATGGCTGGCTAAGTGAGATCCGCGAAACTGAGTTCTCCGGTGGCGTCACCAAAATGCTCCATTTGGACGCCCATCCGATCCATCATCGCCAGGTGCAGATTGCACATCGGCGTTTCCTTGCGATACACCAGGCGCCGGCCGGTCTTGATGGTGTTGGCGGCATTGCCGATCAACAGCGTCGGCAGATCCTCGTGCAGATGCCGGTTGCCGTCGGAAAGCCCGGCGCCGTAAACCAGCATCATGTTGTCCAGCAACCGGCCGTCACCCTCTTGGGTGGACTTCAACTTCTCCACCCAGCCGGCCATTTGGGTCGCGTGATAGGTATTGATCTGCGTCACCTTCTCGATCAGGTCCGGCTTGCCCTGGTGGTGGGTGCAAGGGTGATGGCCATCGGCGATGCCCAACTCGCGATAGGGCCGCGACGTGCCTTCGCGCGTCATCAGGAAGGTGACCACGCGCGTCAGGTCCGCCTGGAACGCGATCGTGATCATGTCGGTCATCAACTTGAAGTGCTCCGCGAAATCGGCTGGCACTCCATAGGGCTTTTCCATGTGCGGATCGATCTGCGCGTTGGTATTCTCGGTGCGCTCAATCTGCCGCTCCACCTCGCGGATGGACGTGAGATACTCTTCCAGCTTGCGGCGGTCGGTGGGGCCGAGCGTGGCCTCGAGCTTCCTGGTATCTTCGCCGACAAAATCGAGGATACTGCGGCGATAGTCGGCCTGCCGCGCCCGCGCCTCCGGGCTGAGAATCACGCCGTTGCCAAACAGCCGCTCAAACAGCGCCCGCGGATCGAGAATCGGCGGCAGCGGTTGAGTTTCGCTCTTCCAGGCCAGGTTGTTGGTGTAGGCGCAAGAGTAGCCGGAATCGCAGTCGCCGGCCTGCCGCGCGTCTTCCATGCCCACTTCGAGGGAGGGGAACCGCGTCTGGTCGGCAACGTGCTTCGCTACAATCTGGTCGCAGGAAACGCCCGCCTTGATATCCACCGTGGTCTTCTTGACCTGGATGCCCGTCAGGTACGATCCCGAGCAGCGGCCATGATCGCCCGCGCCATCGAGCAGCGCGCGCCCCGTGTTGTGGGTCAGGTTGCCCAACATGAGGATGTCGTCGCGGTGCGGCTCCATGGCCTTCAACACCCGCGGCAACTCGCCCAGCTTACCCTCGTAATCGGGGTTCCACTGGTTCATCATGATGCCGTTGGGCACATAGGCAAACGCCATGCGCAACGGCGCCTTGACGGTCCGCGCCTGGCCGATGGCCAATGCGGGAACCATGGCGTCCAGGAAGGGAAGTCCGACCGCCGCGCCCATGCCGCGCAAAAAAGACCTTCGATGGAGCGCCTTCCGGGTGATCGTCATTTCTGGGCTACCTCCTTCACATTCTGTGTTTGCACGAGTTCGCCGCGCCGCATCTGGAAGGGCGCGCTGCGGACAATTTCATAAATCGCCGTCTGGAACGGATAACCTTCGGCCGCCAGCTTGCCGCCGATCTCATCGATCACGCGCCGATCGGCGGGCGCGATGCCCCGCCCGAGCGCGTAGATCATGAGCTTCTCGATCACGCAGTGCGCAAACTGCGGAAGCTCCGAGACGAGCGCCGCGCGCATTTCCGAAGGCGTCGAAAACGTCTTGCCGTTGGGCAGCGTGCCGCTCGAATCCACCGGGAACTTGCCGTCCAGGGTCCGCCACTTGCCGATGGCGTCGTAGTTCTCCAGGCCGAAGCCGAGCGGATCCATCTTGGAGTGGCACGACGCGCACACGGCGTCGGCGCGGTGAACCTCCATCGACTGTCGCAGCGAAAGGGATTCGCCCACCGCCGCCTCATCAAGCGGTGGCGGCGTCACCGGCGGCGGAGCCGGCGGCGTCCCCAGAATCTCCTGCAGAATGTACTTCCCGCGAATCACCACCGAGGTGCGCTGGGCGTAGCTCGAAACCGTGAGCACGCCGGCCTGGCTCAGCACCCCGCCGCGCTGATCGGTGGTGAGGTCCACTTTTCGAAACTCGGGGCCCTTCACGCCTTCGATGCCATAGTGCCTGGCCAGCCGTTCGTTGAGAAACGTGTACCGCGCGTCCAGAAAATCCGCCATCGGCCGGTTCTGGCGCAGGATGTAGTCGAAGAACAGGCTGGTCTCGCTGCGCATCGCGTCGCGCAATTCGGGACCCCAATCGGGGAACTTCTGCGGATCGGGTTTCACCACGTCCAGATTGCGGGTTTCGAGCCACTGGGCGGCGAAGTTGTCGGCCAGCGCCGACGATCGCGGATCGCCCAGCATGCGCTTCACCTGCGCATCCAGCACGCCGGGGGCGCGGAGTTTGCCGGCTTCGGCCAAGCCCAGCAGTTCGTCGTCCGGCATCGAACTCCACAGGAAATAGCTCAGCCGCGAGGCCAGTTCCACGTCGGAGATTTTGTGGACCGCGGTAGGGTCGGTCGGGTTGGGGTCGTGCTCGATGCGGAACAGAAAGTTCGGCGAAACCAGAATTGCCTGGAGCGCCAGTTGAATCCCCTGCTCCACCGATTGGCCGTGAGCCTGGGCGATGCCGACGAATTTCTCGAGCGAGGCCACTTCGACCTTGGACACCGGGCGGCGATAGGCGTGGCGCGCCAGGTTGCCGATAATCTTCTCCACACAGGCCTGGCCGGAATTCGGGTCGCAGATCAGGATCCGGGCGCGGCTGGCCGGTTCGTCCTTCGGTTTGAAGGGACCCTCGAACACGATGCCGTCGGCGAACTTGTTGCCCTTCTTGTTGTAAAGGTCGCGCGGTCCCAAGCCCTTCACAAAATCGTCGTCGATGAAACCCGCACGGAAGACGTGATCGCCTTCGGGCAGCAGCAGCCGCATCTCCTCCTCCGAATAAGGGTCGAAAAAGACCAGGCCGGAGGGTTTGGTCTCCACCATCTTGCTGCCGATCAGCTTCCCATCCATCCAGAAGCCCAACATCACCGGCTTGGCGGCCGCCGCCGGGCGTTCGCCGGGCAGGGCGACGCGGATGGTGTACTCGCCATCGAAATCGATGCGGTGGGTGGCTTCGATGGTGCTGGCATCCACCCGCCGGACGCGCTTATCCTTATTGGAATATTCCACGGCGATCGCTTTGGGCAGCGGGTCGGCCGCGATCGCGCGCGAGGCGATCCGCTCGGCCGCCGCCATGTACTTCTCCATGAGCACGGGCGAGATGGTCAGGATGTCGCCGATGTTGTCGAAGCCCTCGCCGGAATCGTCGGTGGGGAAGTCTTTTTGCGCGCGGAACTCCACGTCCAGCAGGTCGCGAATGGTGTTGGCGTACTCGGTGCGGTTCAGGCGGTGGGCCGTGACCCGGCCCGGGTCGGGTTTGGCGTTGCGGTCCGCCTTGTCGAATTCACCCTGGACGTATTTGACCAGAGTGTCGATCTCCGCCTGCGGCCGAGGCTCGCCTTTGGGCGGCATTTCCCCGGCACGGAGCTTCTGCAGAATCGTCTCCCAGCCTTCCCGTTGATTGGCCAGCGACGCCGGCGACAGGAACGCCGCGGCGTCAAAGCCGCCCGAGGCCAACTGGCTGCTGTGGCACTGGCCACACGTGTTTTCCAGAACGGGAGAGACGGCCTTCTCGAAAGTCGTGGCGCCAGATACCGGCGCCCGCTGCGGGGGCGCCGCCAACGAGGAAATGGCCGCGGTCAAGACCCCGGCCACGGAAACCGTGAGGACCCAGTTGCGACCTCGTGAATGCATGCCCATCCCTCTGGTAACGAACCGCTATATCTAAACGATACCACACTGCCCGCCATCGAGTACCGGCGGGTCGGGCGCTTCCGTGCCCCGATGTTCCGGCCATGCGTGCGCTCCGCCCCGCTTTCACGGAAGTGATCGATATGGTTCGCACCGAAGCTGGATACTTCGAAGCCAATGCCGAACGCATGCGCTACCCCGAGTTCCGGAGACAGGGCCTGTTTGTCGGAACCGGTGTCATGGAGGCTGGCTGCAAGACCGTCATCGGCAGCCGCCTCAAGCAGTCAGGGATGTTCTGGACGGTTCGCGGCGCCAATGCGATTATCGCCCTCCGCTGCTGCCAACTCAGCGGCAACTTCGAAGACTACACAGCCGTACGTTTCCACACGCTCTAATGCCAGGCTGCTCTAAGTCGGGTCTTTCACTATTGAGTCGCCGCTACAGTCCCATTACCGCCGTGGCGTTCTCTCTGAACTCGGATTCGTGTTGGTCGGCAGTCTGGTATGGTTGCGCCGCGCGTGGCGGAGCAACGCTCCCCCTTGGGCGCAGTGGTAGGTAGGGCCGCAATGCCCTCAATTTGCTGCGATGGGCTGAAAAAACTTTGGCTCAAAAAACTTGGTTGCAACCGGAGCCGCGCGCGTAAAGTAAGCAAGCGGTTGTGGCGCAAACAATAACGTCGCCATGTTTAGATGACAAGTCCTAACGTTTCTTCAGCGCCAGCGTCACCTTGCTGTGATGCCGGCCGTAAGTGAAATAGATCACCAGCCCGATCACCAGCCAGACGATCAGCCGGAGCCAGGTGTCGCCGGGCAGGCTCGCCATCAGGTACAGCGAAACCACGATCCCCAGGATCGGCACCAGCGGCACCATGGGCGTCTTGAACGGCCGGGGCAGGTTGGGCTGCTTGGACCGCAGAACCCACACCCCGGCGCACACAATCACGAACGCCAGCAGCGTCCCGATGCTCACCAGCTCGCCCAGAATGCCGATCGGAATCACCGACGCGAAAACCGCCACGAACAGGCCCACCGTAATCGAGGAAATGTATGGCGTTCGGAAGCGCGGATGCACTTTCCCCGCCCACGCCGGCAGCAGCCCGTCGCGCGACATGGAGTAGAAGACCCTGGACTGGCCCAGCAGCATCACCAGCATCACTGTGCTGAGTCCGAAGATGCTCCCGATCAGCACCAGGTACTCGCCCCAGCGCACGCCCGTGGCCATGATGCCGACGGCCACCGGGGCCGCTACGTTCAGCGTGGTGTACTTGGTCACTCCGGTCAGCAGGAAGGCCGTCAGGATATAGAGAACCGTGCAGATCGCCAGCGATCCCAGAATGCCCACCGGCATGTCCTTCCGCGGGTTCTTGGCTTCCTGCGCCGCCGTGGAGACCGCGTCGAAGCCGATGTACGCGAAGAAGATCACCGCCGCGCCGCGCCCGATTCCCGACCAACCGAACTTGCCATACTCGCCCGTGTTGGGCGGAATGAACGGGTGCCAGTTGGCCGCCGCCAAGGAAGGATGCGCCAGCACGAACCGGGCGGCGATCCCGATAAACACGAGCACCGTGCCCACCTTGATGAACACGATGATGGTATTCAGGGTCGCCGATTCCTTGATGCCAATCACCAGGACCACCGTCACCAGGCAAATCGCCAGAAACGCGATCACGTTAAACGACCCCGTGACGTGCGGCAGCCTGGCCAGGTCGATTCCTTTACTGGCCGCCTCGCCCGTGAGCGTGCCCGCCACGCGCCACAGGCCTTGGTACTGCACCAGGTCGGTTCCGGGCGTCGCCATGAAGCGCGGTGGAAGGTAGATGCCCAGGCGCTGCAGCAACTGGAAGACGTTGGCGCTCCATCCCGAAGCCACCGTCGCCGCGCCAAAGGCGTATTCCAGGATCAGGTCCCAGCCGATAATCCACGCGAAGATCTCGCCCAGCGTGGCATAGCCGTAGGTGTAGGCCGACCCGGCGATGGGAATGAGCGACGCGAACTCCGCGTAGCACAACCCGGCGAATACGCACCCAACGCCCGCCAGCACGAAGGAGAGCACGATCGCCGGTCCGGCATACTGCGCCGCGGCCGACCCGGTGAGCACGAAAATCCCCGCTCCAATGATGGCCCCGATGCCCAGCGCGATGAGGTTCAGCGAGCTGAGCGCCCGCTTGAGCGTGTACTCGCCCTCCTGCTGGGCCTCCTCCATGAGCATGTTCAGTGGCTTGCGGATCAGTATGCTAGACATAATTCAGGCAAAGATGGGAGTATACCATCCTGTGGGGCGGGCCTCCCGGCCTGCCTTCCGGATCAGCGCGATTTCCCCAAAAAACGCTACATTGGTAACTTAAGGAGCCACTCTTCGTGAGAACCGCTATTCTTGCCGTATCGTTCAGTCTCGCTCTGGCCGCCCAGGCGCCGCCGAAGGCGGCCTCCAGCATCGGGTTCAACGTAAAGTACCTCGACCCGTCGGTGAGCCCCTGCGTGGACTTCTACCAGTACGCCTGTGGCGGATGGATGAAGAACAATCCCATCCCCGCCGATCAATCGCGATGGGGCACGTTCGAGGAGCTGGCCGAGCGCAACCGCGAAGTTCTCCACCAGATTCTCGAGGATGCGGCCAAGCCCGCGCCCACTCGGGACGCCGTCACCCAGAAGATCGGCGATTACTACGCCGCCTGCATGGACGAAAAGGCCATCGACGCCAAGGGTCTGATGCCTCTCCAACCCGAGCTAGACCGCATTCGCAATCTGAAAGACAAATCGCAGCTCGCCGAAGAGATCGCGCACCTGCACCGCAGCGGCGTCGCGGCGCTCTTCGAGTTCACCTCCGGGCAGGATTTCAAGGACTCCAGCTCCGTGATCGCGCAAGCCGACCAGGGCGGCATCGGGATGCCCGACCGCGATTACTACCTGAAGACGGATGCGAAATCCGTCGAGCTCCGCCAGAAATATGTGGCGCACGTCCAGCGCATCTTCGAACTGGCCGGCGAGAAGCCCGACAAGGCCGCGGCCGATGCCGCCACCGTCATGCGGATCGAAACCAACCTGGCCAAGGGCTCGCTCGACCTGGTTTCGCGGCGCGATCCCGAGAAGGTCTACCACAAGCTCACCCGTCCGGAGATCCAGGCGCTCGACCCGGATTTCCGCTGGGACCTCTACATTACCGGCAGCGGCGCGCCGGCGTTCCAAAGCGTCAACGTGGCCTCGCCGGATTTCTTCAAGGCCGTGAACGCCGAGGTCAAGAGCGCCACCCTGGAAGACTGGAAAACGTACCTGACCTGGCATCTGGTGCACTCCGAAATCCCATTTCTGCCCGCGGCGTTCGTGCAGGAAAACTTCGGCTTTTACGGCCAGACCCTGACCGGCGCCAAGGAACTGCGCCCGCGCTGGAAACGTTGCGTCGATTACACCGATAACCAGTTGGGCGAGGCGCTCGGCCGGAAATTCGTGGACCGCACCTTCGGCGCCGAGGGCAAGGACCGCACGTTGAAAATGGTGGACGCGCTCGAAAAGGCCCTCGGTCAGGATCTCCAGACGATTTCCTGGATGACGCCCGCCACCAAACAGAAGGCCATGGACAAGCTGAAAGCCATCACCAACAAGATCGGCTATCCCGAAAAGTGGCGCGATTACTCGAGCGTCGCGATCCGGCGCGACGACGCGGTGGGCAACGGATTCCGCGCCGACCAGTTCGAGTTCCAGCGCCAGTTGAATAAGATCGGCAAGCCCGTGGACCGCGGCGAATGGGACATGACGCCCCCCACCGTCAACGCCTACTACAACCCGCTCATGAACAACATCAATTTCCCGGCGGGCATCCTGCAGCCGCCGTTCTACGACAACAAGATGGACGACGGCGTGAATTTCGGCGGTATCGGCATGGTCATCGGCCATGAGCTGACCCACGGCTTCGACGACGAGGGCCGCCAGTTCGACGCCCACGGCAACATGCAGAACTGGTGGACGCCCACCGACGCCAAGGAATTCGAAAGCCGCACCGCCTGCCTGGTGAAAGAGTACTCGAACTTCTCCGTGGCCCCCGGCGCAAACGTCAACGGCGAACTGACGCTGGGTGAGAACACCGCCGATAACGGCGGCGTGCGCGTCGCGCTGATGGCCCTGCTATCCACGATCGGCGCCGGCCGGAAAAGCATCGACGGCTTCACCCCCGAGCAGCGCCTCTTCCTTTCGTTCGGCCAGGTCTGGTGCGAAAACACCCGCGAAGAAGCCGCGCGCCTGCAAGTGCAGACCAACCCCCACTCCCCGCCGAAATTCCGCGTGAACGGCGTGGTAGTGAACATGCCGGAGTTTCAAAAGGCATTTTCCTGCCAAGCCACCCAGCCGATGGGCAGCGCCAACGCCTGCCGTGTGTGGTAAGGGAAGTCATGCAGGGGGCCATCCGGTCTCCGCGGCCAGGAATTGCCGCGCCTTCTCAAGCCGCTCCAGGTCCGCGCGCAGTTGCGGCGCCCGTTCATTGCTGCTGCTCTCCACAAGCCGTTCAACCGTGCCAATCAATTCATCGAGGCGTTCTGGTGGGTTTCGAGCCGCCGGCTGACCATGGACCGCGTTCCACCCGCCGCATGTTGCACAACGAGCCGAACTTCCGATTTCACTTCGTCGATGGTTTCTTTCTCCCCAATGACCTGCTGCTTCAGCGCCTGGCGCTCCGACTGGACCATTTCCGCGGACTTGAGGCTCAGGATCAGGTAGTCCCCACACTCCCGCAGGAGGGTATCGATTTTCCGGGAGAGGATGGACTCGCGCTCCTCGGCGAACCGCTCCACCGTCCCGTGGACGAGCGTGGCTTCCAGTGCCTGGCGGAATCGCTCAAAGCCGGGCTTCGTGGAATAGGGAAAAACCTGAGGCGTGCCGGGAAAGTTCTTAGCGAGCTGGGTGCGTACGAATTCGACTACTTCTTCAAGTTCATGCTCGTTCAGCAGATCGGCTTTTGTAAGCAGTACGCCAACCTTGGGCGTGTATTGGTAAAGACTCTTCAACAGATCGATGTCACGCTGCGAAAGGGGCGGATCGACGCTCACCGCCACCAAGGCGAGTCCCACATTCGGCAGCCAGTCCAACGATGTTTGGGTGTTGTGGGATAGCGCGCTTTCAAGACCTGGCGTATCGACGAACCTCAGCGCGCGAAACCGGCGTAACTCCGGCAGTTCCACGGTAATCAGTTCGACTTGTTTCGTGTTCTCCGGATTTTCCTTTTCAGAGATGTAAACGCCGATCCGATCGAGCGGAATCTCCTGCGAGCGTCCATCCCTGTGATGAACTCGTGCCTGTTCGCGGGCGCCGTACCGGATTTCAGTGACCACGGCCGTGACCGGAACAACGCCAACCGGGAGAATGCCGCGCCCGAGGAAATCGTTGAGGAAGCTACTCTTGCCGGCCTTGAACCTGCCCAGCACAGCGACGCCGATCTCGTCCTGTTCTAAACAGAACGTCATAAGTAATTGCGCATCCGCTCTCTGACGTTCGCGGCTCCGAA
>OBLU010004358.1_pt1 | contig 12763 bp, 10 predicted proteins | sample 1518681 | NCBI WGS metagenome assembly OBLU01 (sample SAMEA3539304, study PRJEB22396) | soil metagenome | biome: tundra; feature: field; material: soil | place: USA | collected 2010-05 | depth 0.15 m | reverse complement strand
TGCCCGTCGTCAACAGTGTGGCACGCGAGTAGACCGGCCCGTCTTCAGTGTTGCTTTTCAAAAAGCGTGATGCTCAGAATCTGTAGAATTTGGTAAAGACTCGCAACCAGCCGTCGGCACGCAACTCGACCTGCTGATTTACGACGCCTTTCCGCTTCCGAAAGCCAGTTGAAAACTTGACACTTTCAGATACAAATCAGTTACGTTAGACGGCTAGAGGTCCAGGCGCAGGAGCGGAATATGACGATACCAGCCGTGCTGCTCCGCGAGAACGGCTTGGGCACAATCATTGGCCCACGCATACACCTGTTGGGCATCTGCAGCATGTGCTGCCGCATCGATAGATATCCGAAGCGCTCGAAAGTGATCTGCAGCATTGTTCGACCTTTCTGCAATAGCCTCAAAGCCAAGCTGATGGGCGAGCAGCGACAAGACGAAGGCGCCACCGGCACAAATGAGAGTCGCCATCATTAGCTTCGCGGCCAGACCCTCGGTCGGGTAGGTTAAATGCGAAATTGCGAGCTGCGCCACTACCAGGCAAAGCGTAACAAAGAAGGCGCGCCCGGAAACCTTCACCAACGCTGCTGTTGCCGCTGCTGTGGCGGGAACCCAATGCCCACGGCGTTCGCGTTGTTATCGCGCGATAGGGTGAGCCCGAAGAGCCCAGGCTAACCTGTCTTCTGAGCGATCACATAAAGAGTAACGCCCTTCTCGCACGTTGCCGGTGAATGCATCATCAGCACGACGCCCGCACGGTGGGCACGCAACTCCCACGGCGCCGAGGATTGGTCGGAGAAATCATGCAAGCGGCCCAGCAACTGGCCTTGCTCGATATCCGCGCCGAGATCCACGGCGGGCTCCCAAATGCCGCTGCGCGGGCAGGGAATGTAGTCCTCCAGACGGCTGGCGTCCATAAGGCGCGGCGGTGACGGGCGCAGTGGATCGATCTTCACCACTGCGCCCGGCAACATTCCATAATGTCGCAGCACGTTGCGCACGCCTTCATACGCATGCAACACGCCCTTCCGGCTCACACCTTCGCCGAAGCCGAACTCCCCGCCCACGGCAATCTTGCCTTCGGCCTCTGCCTCGTCAGTAAGCAACCCGGAAGCCATCTGGCTGGAATAAATCAACATGTACGGCGTGTCGAACAGCGCGGCGACCTGCGCGATTTCGGCGCCCTGGGCGGGGTCCGGGATGGGATGGAAAGAGGTACAGAGCGCGAAGCTGCCCTCCCGCCCTCCGGCATGAATATCCAGAACTACGCGGACTCGCGGAAAGACAAAGGTCTTCACAAAGTGCGCGATACGGTAGGAGACGGTGCCGCGCGGATTGCCCGGGAAGGCCCGATTCATATTCACATTGTCCAGCGGAGAGATGCGCTGGTTGGCGGCGCAGGCGCTTTCGCTCAGTTGCGGCATCAAAATCACGCGGCCGCGCATCTCCTCCGGCGGGAGGTCCCGGCACAGGCGCTTAACGGCGATCTGCCCCTCCCATTCGTTGCCATGCGTTCCGCCGAAGGCGGCCACGCCTGGCGGCGAGTTGCCGGGCTCCGGCGCGCGCAGACCGTTGATCACCGTCAGAGGCACCAGCGAATATCCCCAGCTCGAGTCCAGGTGAAAAGCCAGTTGATAGTGGTGTTTGCCGGGCTTGTCGAAATCAATCTGATCGGGATGGTGGATGATGTCGGGCATGCGTTCCTCACGTATCCAGTCCGAGAAGTTGAAGCGTGTTGCGTGCGAACATACGCTCCATCGCGTCCGGATCGAGGCGTGGCAGCGCGGTGCCCTCCAGCATAAGGTTTAGCCGGCGCATTCCTTCCAGGCTGGCGGATACGGTGGTAAACGGGTAGTCGCTGCCAAATAGAAGCTTGTCCCAAACGCCGTACTCCTGAACCAGCATCAGCGAGTGGTAAAGCTGAAAGGGACGGTAGTGCAGCGCGGCGCAGTCTGCGTACACGTTGGGATGCTTGCGGATGGTGACCACGCATTCGCCTTCGTAGGGATGACCAAGGTGCGCAAGGATCATTTTGACCTCGGGGAAGCGGATGGCCACGTCATCCACCAGGCGCGGAAGCGTGCAGGCGAGCGGCGCCTGCCGCACGAAGGTGGTACCGGTATGCAGCAGGACGGGTAAGCTGTGCCGCGTGCAGTACTCCCAGAGAGGGTCCAGTTCCGGGCTGTTGGGCGCGAACCCCGCATACATAGGCATTAGCTTGATGCCTTTGAGTTTGAGTTGCTCGTGTCCATCCCGCAGTTCGTCCTGCCAGCCCGGCTGCGTTGGGTCGAGTGAAAGAAAACCGATTACATGACCGGCATGTGCGCGAGCGTAAGCGGCCACCTGGCTGTCGGGCACCCACAGGCCGGATAGCTTGGCCTTGCCGCCGAAGACGATGGTCTTGTCGCACTCGAGCGCGCTGGCATGGTACTCCTCCCAGCGGACCGTCAAGTCGATTTCGACGTTGCGCGAGCGGCGAGACTGTGCGATGAATTCCTGGGAGAAGTGCTCCGGATATTGGAAATAGTGGCTATGAACGTCCACCAACACGGCCTCATCATAACAGAGCCGGCGCGCAGGCCAGATCGGGGTCCGGGTTTCCCTGGAAGGATTTCGTCCAGTAGGCTGTACACTCGGCGTTCCATTGAGGAGCGGAACTGTTGACAGCCGCAGGTGTCCCATTCACAATCGTCATCAAAGGAGTTACAGTTATCTTTGGTCGGCTGGAGCCAGCCGGCCGATCGGGGCAGAAAGAAAAGTCCGAGTCTTCGATGCGTTTACTGACGCGAGAGAGGTGTGTCATGAAGAGTGTTGTCAGTCTGATTGTGTTGCTGTTCGCTTTTGTAGCCGTTATGCCGGGGCAAATCGGCAATGAAGGCGCCGTTCTGGGCGTCGTCACGGATCCCACCGGAGCCGCAGTTGTGGGCGCACAAGTCACGGTTGAGAACCTGGACACGCGATTCACAAAAACAGTTTCCACGGATGGAGCCGGCAGCTTCGAAATCCTGGCGCTGCCGATCGGGCCGTATTCCGTGATGGTTTCCCTGCAAGGATTCAAGACCTGGAAGCTGGAAAGGCTGGTGTTGGACATCGGCGAACGGAGCCGGCTTTCGCCCGTTCTCCAGGTCGGCGACGTGAAGGAACAAGTGTCGGTGGAGGCCACCGCCGAACTGATCCAAACCGAAAAGGCCTCCGTCGAAGGTGTGGTCGAGCAGAAGCAGATCCGCGATCTCCCGCTTAACGGGCGCAACCCGGTGCAACTGGTGAGCTTGGTCCCGGGCATGCAGTACCTGGGCCAATCGGGCGGACAGTTTGGAGCGGAGCGCGGCTCGTATGTCCAGGGCGCCGGCACCCAGAGCGGACAGACGCAGTTTTCCCTGGACGGGTTCAATGCCAATGGGGGCATGGACGAAGGCGCCATCGCGATTCCCAATGTGGACACTATCGCGGAGTTTAGCGTGCAGGCCTCCAGTTTCAGCGCGGAGTACGGGCGCGATCCGATGCACGTCGTGATGGCCACCAAGTCCGGGACAAATGAGTACCACGGCTCCCTCTGGGAGTTCATGCGGAACGATAAGTTCGCCGCGCGCAACACCTTTGCCACGAGTACGCCGAGGCTGATTCAGAACCAGTTCGGCGCTTCCGCCGGCGGGCGTATCATCCGGGACAAGACCTTCTTCTTCAGCAGCTTCGAAGGATTGCGCGTGCGGACGGATTCGATCTTTAACAGCACGGTGCCGCAGCCGGCGATGCTGCAGGGAAACCTCTCGGGCATTTCCACGGCGATCATCGACCCGAGCACAGGCAAGCCGTTTCCGAACAACACCATCCCCGACAGCCGCATCGACCCGGCGGCGAAATTCTTTTTGCCATACCTGTTGCAGCCGAATTCCTCGGACGGCAGGTTCCACCAGATCGCGCCGAACAAGAACGACAATACGCAAGGCACGCTGCGCATCGATCATATGATTAGCGATAAGCAGCGTGTCTTCGGCCGTTGGGTGATCTACGACAGCCCGTTCCTGTTCTACGGCTACAGCCCCAAGGAGTATGAGACCAATACGACGCGCCAGAACAGCGTCGGTTTGAATTACGTCTACACTATTACGCCGAGTACCTTGTTCAGCATCAGCGCGGGATATCAGAGGTCGAATAACCAATTCACCAGCCCGAATGTTGGGACCACGAACCTGACGGAGCAGGCCGGCATCCAAGGCTTTGCGACCGCGGGCCGCGAGCAGGCGATCGGGTTGCCGACGGCCAATATCAGTGGGTACACCGGCTTCGGCACTCTTTGGGGCGTGCCCGGGCGGCTGTGGATGGAAAGCTGGAACGGCAAGACCAGCCTGAACCTGATCCGCGGCAAACACAGCATCGACCTCGGCTTCGAATACGACAACCGAACCACGTACGGAAACCATGCCTCGTTTGCTTCCCGAGGCAACTTCAGCTTCAACGGGCAGTATACTGGCGACGGTTTCGCGGACTATTTGCTGGGCCTAGTGTCCGGAGCCGCGCGCAACTATCCGCTCCAGACTTTCGGCTTGCAGCGCTCGCCCTACATGGCCACATTCGTGGAGGACACCTACAAGGTAACCCCCAAGCTGACTTTGAATCTGGGCCTGCGCTATGACCGTTGGCTCGCCAAGCGGGCCGTGCGTGGCAACGCGGCCACCTTCGACCCCACCATCGGCAAGGCCGTGGCGGGCGTCGACAAGAACGGAAACGTGGACCTGACCGCGCAGCCCGTGGCCCAATACCTCGCCGCCGCCACCGCGGGTTTGTGGGTGCCGGCCAACCAGGTCCATATCCCCGCCGGCCTCTTTGAGCCGAACGGATACGTTTCGCCGCGCGTGGGCTTTGCCTGGCGCCCGCTCTCTCAACAGGATTTTGTGATTCGCGGCGGCTACGGCATCTTCACGAGCAGTTTCCAGGGCAACATCGCAGCTTCCTCGATCGTGGGACCGCCCTACTGGAGCTACGAGACCCTGGGCTTCAGCGCGCTCTCTAACCAGCACTGGGAGACCGCGTTCCCGTCGGTGCCAACCGCTTTCGTGGCGCCCAGTATCGCCGCGCCGGCCTGGAACACCAAGGCCCAGAAGACGCACGAGTGGAATGTCTCGGTGCAGAAGTCGCTGCCCTTCAAGTCGGCCCTCACGGTCTCTTATGTCGGCAACCACGTCTTCGACGGCATATCCGGCAAGTCGTGGGACGACGTGCCGCCCGGCGCGTACACCGACCTCCAGGCGGCCCGGCCGTATCCCGGCTTCAGCGGCGTCACTTTGTACCAGAACATGGGAGCCTCCTGGTACAACGGTCTGCAGATGAAGTGGGAGCGCCGTTTTACCAACGGGCTCACCTTCACCAGTTCCTATGCATACAGCAGGCTGATGCTGGACAACCTGGCGCCCTGTATCTACTGTGGCGTGCAGCCTTTCACTCCCGCCGGCTACATCAGGGGCCGCTCCGACAACGATCGGACCCACGTACTGACGGTGAACACCGTCTACGAGCTGCCCGTGGGACACGGCCGGAAGTATCTGAGCAACATGCACCGGGCGGCGAACGCGCTTCTCGGCGGATGGGAGCTCAGCGGCATTTACAGCTTCACGTCCGGCGCTCCGCTCACCTTTGACGTGCCCGGAGCCACGTTGGGCAACGGCTACGATACCCGGCCCAACCTGGTCGGGAACCTGAGCGTTCCGCACCCGAGTGCGGCGCTGTGGTTCAATCCGGCGGCGCTTGCCGCGCCCGCTCCCTACACCTACGGTAATTCCGGCATGAACATTATGGACGCTCCGGCCCTGCATAATCTCGATACGGCGTTGATGAAGAACTTTTTCTTCGCCGAGTCGCGCTATGTAGAGTTCCGCTGGGAAATGTTCAACTCCCTCAATAACGTGAACCTGGGGGGGCCGAATACCTCGATCGGACAATCCACCACCGGACAGATCTTCTCGGCGGGGTCGGCACGCGTGATGCAGTTCGGGCTGAAGGTCATCTTCTGACCTGGGGATACGCATATCTACTGGCGGGCCTGGCTAGCTTCAGTCTGCTCGGTATCTTCGCGAAGATAGCCGATTTGAAGCGCTGCCGGCCCGCCACGTTGTACGTGCTCTTGAGCCTTTGGGCCGCCGGCATTTCCTTCGTGGCGGCTTTCTCATCCGGGCAACCGCCTGACCGGACACCGGCGACCGTGATCCAGATCGCTTTGCCCTTCGGCGCGGTGGCGGCTCTGGCAGGCGTGGCATTCCAGGCGGGAATCCGTTACGGCAAACTCGCCACAAGCTGGCTCATCATCAACTTGTCGGCGGCCGTCCCCACATTGGCCTCCGTCCTGATCTATCACGAGAGGATCGGCAGGCGTCATTCGCTGGCGCTGTTGCTGATGGCTTTCTCAGTGGTGCTGTTGTGGAAAGACAAGCAGGAGGATGAGCGAAGAGCAAAAGCATGTGGCTGAGACTCATGCTCATCGCTCTGCTGGCCAACGGCCTGGGGCCGTTCGGGCTGCGGGTGCTTCAGGATAAAGGACTACTCGAGCCGTATCGGCTGCCTTACCTGGGATTCTGGTACGCCGGCGGATTGTTGTTGGCGGCCGTAGCCTACCTGCGGCGGCCTGCGCTTGTCACTCGCGCCGAGGTCGTGTTGGGCGGCGCCATGGCTTGTTGCAGCCTGGGCGGACAACTGGCCACCGCGCTGGCGCTCTCCACCGTTCCCGGCCACATCGCGTTTGCCGTAACTACCGGAGGCAACCTGTTTATCGTGGCCGCCGCAGGGATCGTGATCTTTCGCGAACGCGTGGGAGCCTACGGTCTCGCCGGAATCGCGCTGGGCGTTGCGTCGCTCTTGCTACTGGAGACCTGAACGTAGCGCAGGCGGTCTTGCCGTCTGATCACTGTTGCTGTTTGAAGGCCCCGGAAGTCGCTGTCCAGCCCCCGTCCATTGGCAGCATGACTCCGGTTACGTTAGAAGCCTTGTCGGACGCCGGGAACACTGCGCTCCCATCTCCGAGGCTAGACTAGACTAGGCAGTGGCCGGTTCCTTTCGACGGCATTCAGACCGCGCCGCTGCTGCTTAACTGCTCCTGGATCGCGCGCAAAGCCGGTCCTTGGCCCCAAGGGTAAACGCCCAGTCCGAGCGCCTGATATGACGCCAGGTCGCCCTCTGCTGTAGCCTCCGAAACAGAAATCTGGCCGGCGTCCGAGATTGCTCTGGTAATCGCATTCCAGCTTCGGCGCGCGCATTCTTCGAAAGAGGAATCCAAGAGGCCGGCGCGCATGGCTTTGAGAAAGGCGGCGCACACGAAGCAGGCGATGGAGCGTTCCAGATACGTTTCGGGGTGATCCAGGACCGTGTGCCATTCGCCGTTATCAGCCTGCAGATCCCGCAAGGCTGCGGCCAGACTTCTGAAGTTGGCGAGCAGGGCGTCACGGCCGCTGATGCTATCCGGCATGTCCGTCAGGGCATCTGCCATCCCCAGCAGAGCCCAACCGGCTCCGCGTCCCCACAGAAGGCCAATGTGATCACCGGTAGCATCGCTGTAGCCGTGGTACAGCAATGGAGCACGTGCATCCACCAGGGCGTTCCAGAGCGTCAGAGCGTAATCAGCGGCTTCCTCGAACCAACTGCGTTCGCCCGTGACGTGTCCTAGCCTGCAGAATAGCGGTGGATCCGAGTACAGACAGTCTACGTAGACGTGCTGGTGGGCGTCAGGGCGCAGCAGGCGCGCTCCCCGCGAACTGCGAGGAGAATCCAGCAAGAGACCAGCCAGCGCCACTGCACGCTTCAGGTAGATCTCGCGTCCCGTGAGTCCGTAGAGCTCGATGAGTGCCACACCCGGAGCTACGTGGTCCGCGGGAATCAACCGGTCGCGCTTCGAAATCCAGCCAGCGATCAGTCCCTCTACAAATCCCAGGTAGCGGGGATTCTGACAGATGCGTGCGGCTGCGAGCAGTCCGTCCAGCGCGATCCATTCGCCGTATCCCCATACCCGGTATTGATACTCGGGATAGTAGATTGCGGCATCGGCCACGCGGGCCATGAGTTCGCGTGTCATAGGATCATCCGCGAGCGCGGGATGAACCTTTTCCCGGGTCCGTGCGCGAATACGCGGTCGTCACCCTCGATCTGGGCGTAGCGTTCCACCTTGGCGGCCGACGGCTCCACGCCCAGGCCGGGTTTGTGCGGCACGGTGAGGCGAGCGTCTTCGTCGAAGCAAAACGGCTCGGTGATGTAATCGTCCTGGACCAGTCCATAGGCTGTATCGGAGGCGTGTTCAAAATTGCGGGAACTTGCCACCAGATGCAGGACCGCCGCCTGTCCAATGCCGCCTTCGCCCCAAGTCCCTATCACGCAGGCAATGCCAGCCGTATTCGCTATGGCGAGAATGTCGCGGGCACGCGTGATTCCCCCGGCCTCAGTCACGTATACATTGAACACTTCCACAGCCCGGGCTTCAGCCAGACGCCACGCGTCCCGGACCGTCATACAGCTCTCGTCCGCCGACAACGGCGTGTCGACCGCTCGCGCCACTTCGATCAGCCCCTCAATATCCCAGGAGGGCACCGGCTGCTCGACCCACTGCAGATTCAGTTTCTCCATTCGCCGGATGCATCGGACCGCGGTTCTCGGGCTCCAGGCCATGTTGGGATCGATACGGAACGGAACCGCCGGGCCGACGGCTTCACGAATCGCAGCGAGCCGCTCCATGTCTTTATCGAGGTCAAATCCCACTTTGACCTTCAGCACTTTGTGGCCCCGTCCAATCAAGCGAATCGCCGATGCGACATCCTCATCCACGTCGTGGAGATGGATCAGGCCGGTAGTATTCATCTTGTCGCGATATAGGCCGCCCAGGAGTTCATAGACAGGAACTCCCAAGGCTTTCCCCTTGATGTCGTAAAGCGCCATGTCGATGGCAGCCATGGGATAAGCGGCAAACGTGTTCCAAAGCAGGAAATGCTCGGTCTTATGCACCAGGAATTCAATCTGTAGAGGGTCTTCCCCGATGAGCAAAGGCTTCAATTCCGAATGTATGAAGGCGTCGGCGGTCTCGTAAAACAAGCCGTCGTGTTCGCCATAGCCGACGAGCCCCTCGTCTGTTTCGATCGTGACCAGCAGGTACGACGCGTGTGAGCGAGCTCCATAAGCTGCTCGCAATAATTCTGTAAAGGGAATCCGCATTAAGCGTGTGTGAATAGCGGTAATTCGCATGCTATTTACTGTAACGGCCTATTCGGTCACTTCAACCCAGTAGATTTCATAAGGGTGCACGGTTAGGCGGAGCGGATGGGCGCGAAGATCCGAAACCCTAGCAGTGCGGATTTGCTCAAGGTTGTTCACGGGAGCTTCGGCATTCAGCCGCACGAGCCGCACGCCGCCGTCTTTTTCGAAAGGAAACTGGACAGTGACTTCGAGCGGCTTTCCCTCGCCGTTCAGGGGAAAATTCCACAGCACCACGTTGACCCACCGCCTTCCGCGTGCCGCAAGCACCTTGATCTCAGGTATTGTGCCGGTCACCGGCAGTTGCTGTCCCTTGATAAGACTTAAAAGCTTGAAAGCGTAGTAGGCCGGCCGTACCCGATCCTGGTTGTCGTAAAGGCCGTCATATTGCGGCATCTCGTTCCACCAGCGTGCCATGTCGGCCGTGCCGCGTGCAGACATGAACCGCGAAAACATCGCCTCATCAACGAAGTAGTCACGAATTTGGTAATAGGCAGATCCGCTCAGGCCCGCCTCGTAGAAAGCGAGGGTCGTTTCCAGAATGAAGGCGGGTTGGAAGTAGGGGTTCAGAATGGGCTTGAAGAGATCCATGTTCCACTGGTCGATAAATGTCGGCACCTGGCTCAACGACGGGTATTTGGCGAGCTTGGCCCGCATCGACTGGATGAGGCGCCGGAATTCCTTAGGATCATTGCTGTAGGCATGGAAGGAGAGAAAGTCCAAAGGCACTTTGCTCGCTCCAGCGGCAGCGATCAAGGCATCTATCTGAGGGCTGGCAGCATCGGCTGGGGATGGTCCGCCTACTTTGGCATCTGGATCAGCGCGATGAATGGCGCTAGCCGTGTGCTGGTAGTACAAAAGGTAGCTCCGGGGCGTTAGAAACTTGTATGGAACCCCGCCTGGCTCGCCGATATCGCCTTCGTTTGCCACTATCCAGTACGTAATTCCATACTTCCGGTCTTGATTGCAATGTTTCACCAACTGAAAGATCAATTCTTCCCACTCTGAGTAATCGGTTGGGGCAACAAGCTCATCATTGATCCGCGGGTACAGCACCCGGGGTTTGATGCATATACTGACGATGGGCCTAGCGCCGGTGGCGCGGATTGCCTCCATCGTTTTGTCGAGCGTCTCCCAGTGGTACTGGCGGTGAGCAGGGTAAAGGTCGAAATACTCCTGCAAAAACACGTGGATGGTCCCCGGGTGAAGCTGGGCGATTTGATCGACATGATCGCTAATCATCGGCTGGTCGCTTAACCCGCCCTGGCCCAGCGCGTAGCGGGTGAGATCGATCGGCCCTGAAGGCCGAGAAGTGTCAACCAGTAAATCGGCCGGGCCACCGGCGGCCACGGCGTTCACCATCCCGGTTCCCTGGGTCCACAGAAATAGTGTCCCCAAGAGGAAAAACAGACATGCTACCGCGTTTCGACGAGTCATATCGCTGGCCTCATTCCTAGTCGATTACAGTGATGCGGCCATCGGCGCCGCCTCACTTTTATTACTGGAAACCTAACGTGGCGGAGCCGCGGAAGTCGCCGTCCAGCCTCCGTCCACGGGCAACGTGACTCCGGTCACGTAGGACGCCTCGTCCGACGCCAGGAACACTGCAGCCCAGGCGACCTCCTTCGGGTATCCCACACGGCCGAGGGCAGTCTGATCGCATTGCCACCTATAATGAGGCCCGCCGGGCTCGGCCCCGATGCGCGTCTGAATCGGCCCGGGACACAACGAATTGATGCGGATATTCTGCGCGCCGTAATCGTAAACGGCGCTCATCGTATATCCCAGCAGGGCTGCCTTGGTTGCAGTATAAGCCACGGAGGTCATCATACCCTCCATGGCCTGAATGGAAACCACGTTGACGATCGAGCCCTTCTTCTGCCGGAGCATATAGGGCAGCGTTTCCTTGGTGAAGTAGTGCGTGCCCATCAGGGCGACTTTGATGCACTTATCCCACTCTTCATCCGTGGATTCCAAAATGGCGTGAAAGTCATCCGAGAGATAGGCTGCGTTATTGCACAAGATGTCGATGCGGCCGTTCTGCGCGGCGGCTATCTTGACCGCGTGCGACACCTCCGCGGGCAACGAGACATCTGTGTGGCAAAACTCCGCCCGGCCACCTTTTTCATGGATGCCGTTCACGGTCTGCCGGCCCGGCTCGTCTTCAATATCCGTAACCAGGACCCAAGCGCCTTCCTCGGCGAAGAGTTCGCTGATCGCCCTGCCAATGCCGTTGGCGCCGCCGGTCACGATAGCGATTTTGTCTTGCAGTCTGTTCATGATTATTCCAATCTCCGGAGCGAAACCAGTGCAATACCGTACGGCGGCAGATCGAAGCTGTCCCGCGCCTCGACGATGTCTTCGAGCGTCTCGTTTCGCTGCAGGCGCATGCGATCGTTCTCCTGATTGCTGGCTGTGTCACTATCCAGCGCCAGCCGGCGGAAGGCCAGCTTACCGACCTGAAGCCCACCGATCTTCAAGTTCACGTGGCAGGCAGGTGGCGTTTCGACAGCGAAGTTCCAGACCAGCGCGTGAAGCATCTTCTGATCTTCATCATAGGCGGCCATCAGCTTGACTTGTGGCCGGTCCGACTTCACTTCCACGCGGTTCCCGGTCAGCCGGCTCAACATCTTGAACGCAAAATAGGCCGGCCGCGGAACGCCTTGATAGTCGAAGAGCCCGTCGAACTGGGGCGTCAGGTTCCACCAGTTCGCCATGTTAAGAGTACCTTTTCGCGACATGAAGCGGCCGAACTGCTCCGGGTCGACCTGGTAGTCGCGGATATGGTAGTAGGCCGCGTAATCCAGACCAGCCTCGCGCATGCGGGAAATGGTCTCGATGGCGAACGAGGGCTGATAGCGCGGTTCGAGGCGCGGCTTGCTCAGCGACATGTTCCACTCATCCAGAATCGTTTCGCAATGCAGATCCGGGTAGTGTCCGAGCAGATCCTTCACGGTGGCAATGGTCTTCTGGATGGCCGCTGGATCGCTGTTGTAGATGTGCCACGAGACGAAGTGGAGCGGCGCCTTGTGCGCCGAGCAATGATCGAGCAGCCCTTTTAAGAGCGGGCTTCCGGAATACGCCAGGGCCGGTCCGCCAACTCGCGCACCCGGGTCGGCCCGCAGAATCGCCTGCGCGGTATGCGCGTAGTAGCGGGCGTAGCTCTCCGGAGTGAAGCGGCTGGGACAGCCGCCGTCTTCCCCGATATCGGGCTCGTTGAACACTTCCCAATAACGAATACCGGCTTTCCTTTGGATGTTGCAGTGCTTCACCATCTGGTAGATCAGCTCTTCCCACTCGGCGTAGCTCGTGGGATCGACCTTGTCCTGATCGATCACGGGGTAGAGGAGGCGGGGCTTGATGCAGATGGACATTAGCGGTTTGGCTCCGGTTTCCAGAATGGTATCGACGGCTTTGTCCAGCGTGTCCCAGTGATACGCGCCAGGCCGCGGATAGAGGTCGAAGTATTCCTGCACGAACAGCCGAATGATTTTCACGTGAAGCGAGCGGATCGCATCGGCCTGCGAGTCGAAAATGGGGCGAT
>OBLU010004357.1_pt1 | contig 12763 bp, 9 predicted proteins | sample 1518681 | NCBI WGS metagenome assembly OBLU01 (sample SAMEA3539304, study PRJEB22396) | soil metagenome | biome: tundra; feature: field; material: soil | place: USA | collected 2010-05 | depth 0.15 m | reverse complement strand
CTGGCCGATGCCGCTCCACGGACCCGCCAGCGTGGGCCCGGAAGCCACCTCCAGCCAGCGGTGCAGCGGCTCGTTGCGTTCGTCCTTGAACACCATGTAGTAGCGCCCGCGCGCCTGCAGAATGGTGGCATCGATCACCGCATAGCCGGGGTCGAAGAAAACTTCCGGCCGGCTCACCGTGCGGAAGTCCCGCGTGGTGGCGCTGTAGATGCGATTGCCCTCTTGCCGGCCTTCCACCACGCTCGAAAAGACGATGCGCCACTCCGCCATCGCCCGATCCCAGTAGATCTCCGGCGCCCAGGTATTTCGAGTGCCCGCAATGCCCGCCATGAGCGGAATCTCGCGCTGCTCCGACCAGTGCACCAGGTCCGCCGAATGCGCGTAACCGATCGATTGGCCGCGCCAGCCCCAGGTCCAGACGAGGTGGAAGTGACGGTCCGGCCCGCGCGTCAGGAACGGGTCGCGCATCAGTTCGCCAGGCTGGCCGATGGCGATCCAGGGCTTGCCGCCATGCAGTTCCTTCCAGCCATACCCATCGTCGCTGGTGGCGTAGAAGATGCCCATGTTGGCTGGCTCCCGGAAGTAAATGAACAGCAATGGGTCGGCCGCCGGCAGCGCGGTCGCCAGACATAGCGCCGCCAGGCACTTCATCGCGGCAGGCTCCCGCTCACGTTGGCATCAAGCAGATCTTTGCCCTTCCAGCGCGATTCCGCGGTGACGCGTCCGGCGGCGTCGAAGAGGCGCCACGTCCACCTGCCATCGTCCGCATAGGAGCGCTCCCACTGCTTCAGGCCGCTCGCGCTCCACCATGTCTCGACACCGGTCTTACGTCCTGCCTGGTAGGTCACGTCCCATTGCTTCTGCCCATTCGGGTAAGTGAACCTCTGCTGTCCATCGAGGCCAAAGTAAGACGCGGTCTCCGGTCCGCCCTCGAACACCCACTGTTCGTTCAACTCGATGTGGCGCTCCGGTTCGCTCTTGGAAGTCACAATATGAATCACGCCGTTGGGCGCTTGCGTGGCGGTGACGTATCCCACGGTCTTGATGCCGGGGAGGACGCGCGTCTTCCACGTTGCGCCCTCGTCGTCGCTGAGCGCGACGAACGCGCCGTCGCCCTTCGGCCCGGACGTCTTGCGGCCGAACAGATCGGCGACGAAGAAGAGCCGCCCCGACACCAGGCGAATCGCGCTGGGGCGCTGACCGCTGCCCAGCGGCTGGAACGGCGTCTTATGCTGCTGGTATGTCTTGCCGCCGTCCGTGCTGACCGACACCGGCATGAAGCCATCGAGGGCGGAGTTCTTGCCGCCGAAGCCGGTCAGCGAGCCATCCTTGCCGATAACCACGGTGGTGTGCCGGCCGCCGGTGCGGCCCACGGTATCGAACCAGGTCTTGCCTTCGTTGCGCGTGGCGAAGAGCACGGAGGTGCTGCTCTTGCCGTCGACGGGGAGATAGATCGCGCCATCGGTGGCGCGCACGACGCTGTTGATGGGCTGCGGCGTGAAGTTCCCCACCTTGCCCTCGAATACGGGCAGTTGCACGGCGCTCCAGGTGGCGCCGTTGTCGCGCGACGTCATGTATTGGAACGGCGGCCCGCCCAGCAGGCGCGGCGATCCGAAGAAATACCAGAGCGTGCCGTGGTCGTTCCAGAGCACGGGCGCGGCGTCGGCCGCATCGGCGAAATCGGGCCACGGTTCGGGCATGTCCCAATCTTCGGCGCCGTAGCGCAGGCGCATGGTGAGCACGGTCTGATCGGGATCGTTCTCTTCCTTCGGAGTGTTGTAGTAGGCCGCCAACAGATCGCCGTTGTCCAAGACCACGACCGCCGAGTTGTGATACGCCACGCCCAACCCGGGCGCGAGGCCGATCTTCCAGCCCGCCTCGCGCATGCCGCTCTCCCCGAGTTTCGGGAACATGGGGCGCGTATGGTAGTAGGGCTTGCCAGGGTCGGGCGCACGCTTCCAATCGGCCGGCGTCTGCTTCACCGCACTCTGCGCCAACGGCGTCGCGTAGGGCAACGGCGCCGTCTTCGGCATCGCCGCCTGCACCACGCGGAATCCGATACCGTGTTCGGGACTGGCGAACCCGGGGGCCATGCTGGCGCGATTGGCCGAGCGCGCGTAGTAGGGCATTTCCGCCGGCAGGTGCTTGCCGCCGTCGGTCTTCGGCGCGCCCTTGTAGTCCAGGCCGCCGCCGCGAATCACGCGGGCGATGCCGTGCGCGGGGCCAACCGGGTCGGTCTCGGGCTCGCGCGGATACATGCCGTGCCAATCGAGCACCCACTCGGCGACGCCGGTGTGCATGTTCTTCACGCCCCACGCATTGGCGGTTTCGGCGGCGGGAGGCCGCGACCCGGAGGAGAACAGCGTGCGGGTTCCGGCCCGGCAGGCGTATTCCCATTCGGCTTCGGTGGGCAGTCGGTAGGGCTTGCCTTCCTTGCGGGTGAGCCACTCGCAGAACGCCGCTGCGTCGTTCCAACTCACGCCCGCGGCATACGGAGCGTGATAGGGATTCTCGCGATATTGCGGCCGGAACTGGCGGTACTGCTGGATGGTGGTTTCGGTGGCGGCGATGCGAAAGGGTTGGCTGATAGTGACCCGGTGGACCGGCGCTTCGTCGTAGTCGCCCTGATTGCTGGGGCGGTCGTAGATTACACCGTTGGGCCCTTTCGTCAGTTCCGCCGGGATCGGCGTGCTGTCCACGCCCATTTCGAAGCCGCCGGCCGGAATCTCGATCAGCGTCATGCCGAGGGAATTCACCGTCGGGCGCGCCGCATCGGCCGCAATCGTCACTGCGACGAACGCGGTCAGACATGCCCCCGCCGCCAGCCATCGTCGTCTCATCGCGCTACTCCTTCCGCTACGGCGAATGATACACCAACGGGCGGCGTGCCCCACCGGGCCTTATTTGCCCTGCGCCTTGAAATCCGCCAGCACCCGTTTCTCCATCGCCTGCGCGGCCTTCAGCAGCCAGTTGCTGGGGCGCTTCTTGAGATCGGCGGCCAGTTTAACGGCTTTGATGCTACCCAGGTGGACGTTCGCCGTTTCCCATCCCATGGCGTGGAGCAGCCGGATTTCGTCGCGCTCCTTGGGCATTTCGGCCAGCTCGATGCGCGAGCAATCCGGGGCCAGGCGCCGCACGATCCAGCGCTTTTGAAAACGCACAAAAGGATCCCGGCAGCGGATGGCGGTGTCCAGAATCTTCTGGTATAGGATCGGTGCCGTGCCTGCCCCCTCCTGCGCCCAGAAACACGCCGACGGCGCCAGCGCTTTGGCTTCGCGCGCCACACTGCCGCCGCGCCAATCGGCAATCGCCACATACCGCTCCCGGCCCAGGCTGCCCAGTCCGGCCACGCGATGTACGATGTGCCAGTCCAGCCCCTTTTCGGGCATCATGCTTTCGATGGCCTTGCGGGCGCCGGCGGGCGGTCCCTTCTTCTCTGCGCGGAGCGCGTGCAACTTCTCCCAGAATGCCTCGGGCGCGTGCAACCGCTCCGTCGCCATGGTGCGGAGCGCGACATGGTGCTCGGCCAGCGCGAAAGGTCTTCCGCCGGCTTCGAGAGATTCCCCGTACCCCTTCAGCAGCGCATCGATGGCGGGTTTGGCGCCGCAGGCCGCCGGCGCCAGCAGCGCGCTGGTGGCCAGGCGAATCAAATCGATGGTGTAAGGCAGGCGCCACGCTTCGTCGAAATCGTTGATGCCCCAGATCAGGCGGCCTTCGATATCGCGCCAGGTTCCGAAGTTCTCGATATGCAGGTCGCCCACGGCCAGAACAATCGGCGCCTTGGCCTCCTCCGGACAGATTTCGGACCAGACCTGGGCCCAGCGATAGAAGGTGGCGCGCAGAAAGGGGAACGCGCCGGACCGCATTTGCGCGTGTTTGAAGGTGAGGTCGGCAGCCAGCAGCCGGATATGCTGGGAGAGCCATGCCTCGTATTTTCCGGTAGCTTTGCCAATGTTCATTCCAGACACACTCCGGCTGTTAGCATCCATTTCAACACACCCGCCGCCTTGGGTCCGAAGCGGTCGCAATCGATCCGCGCCAGGGCGGCCTTTTTCATGTCCACGTGCAGGGCGGGGCTGTCGAGCAGGAAGGCCGCCAGCGAGCTCATAAGAGGTTCGTGGCTGGAAAGCAGGACAGCGCGCTCATCCTTGCGATGGCGGATCTCTTCCCAGGCGTCGAACGGCGAGGACTCTGGCTCCAGCGCGCCCGTGCGCACGATTTCGCCCTTGTAACCGAGAACCTCGGCGGCGACGGCCGCGGTTTCGATCGCCCGGCGGTACGGGCTGGAGAGGATGATGCTGGGATCCACATCGGCGGTCCGCGCACGCTTCAGCACGCGGCGCAGTTTGTCGCGGCCTTCGGCAGTGAGAGGGCGTTCGGAATCGGGGTGTCCCGGTTTGGCATCCTCGGCGATGCCGTGGCGGAGCAGGTAGATTTGCATACGTGTCTCTCATTGTAGTGAGAGACCGCGGTTCGCGTGGGGAGGGCGATCCGCGGAAAGTGCGGCGGGGAGCAGCCCGGCCTGAATCAGAAGCCGAGACGCCTCAAGCCGGCGCGTTCGCGCTCCAAATCTTCTACGAATTGTGGTACGGCCAACAAGGGCAGCGCAGCCACCACCGGAATACCCTTCGCGGGTGGGAGTGATTGCCTTCCAGTGCCCGGCGCGACAAGTCCCCGCCAGCCGCCCCCCTCCTGGACATCGCCGGGATCCGAGGTGACCTACTCGATTACGCGACCTTGGCGGCCCTGACGGCGCCCCGTGGCCTGCGGTTTTGGCTGCGCTTTGAGGAGTTCCGCGGACACCCTGCGGGGATACCCGCGCTGCCCCACCTTCGCCTGTAGTCGTTCCAGACTGAGGATGGCGGCGTCCAGGTGCACCAACTCCCTACGTAGCTGTTCTAGTACCTTGGAGAGGTCCATTACTTACTGCTCGCCTAAGAATAGTATGTTTACCTAAGAATAGTGTGTTTAACTACAAAATAAAATCAGGAATCCCTGACCATGGGGGGAAAATCCCTGTCTTTACGGCCAAAACGAGCAGCTACCGCTACATCCTCGCACGGCTCAGCAGCGGATCTGTGGCGAAATCCACCGGATCCGTGAACGTCTGGAGCGAGTCGAGAGACTCCAGTACCCTCTCCAGCAGGCTATCGGTCTGTGACACGGTGGTCTTCAGTACGTCGATGGAGTTCGCCTGCGTGGTCAACCGGTCATCCAGGGATGCCATCGTCTTGGACAGTAATTGTTCCATGGCCGCCACAATCTGGCTGGTGGATGGGACGTCCGCCAGTCTGGCCGCGTGCTCTTCCAGGCGGTTCTCCACTTGGGCGAACCGTGCCGCATCGGCGGCGAAGCGTGCCGCATCGGCACTTTCGCGGTCTTGCAGGCGGCCTTCAAGACCCGCCAGCGAGCGCTTCAGTTCATCGGCGGTGGCTGAATCCATGCCGCCGCTTCGGCGCCGGGGCAGGGTGATGGCGGCCGCGGCGACTCCCGCCAGAAAAATCGCAACCCGCGGTGCGTAATTGAGAACTCGTGACATCTGATCCACTTATATTACGTCCGTCACTTGAAAGCAATCCCTCTCGTAGGTATGGGGAGTACTGGGTACGTACCGAGATTGCGCGCTGTCTGCATATGCTGGCATGCTGGCTAGGAAAGATCTGCAAGCAATGGGAGACCGCTGGTTGAGTTACGGCGTGGAATCCGGGTCCATGGGCCAAGAGCCGGTCACACGTCCTTTGCTCTTGGAATGCGACTTCGCTGGACGGGTGCTCTGGATGAGCAACCGCACCCGGCAGGTTTTGCGGAATCCGCAGTTTTTGTCGGATACCATCATTCGCCGCAAACCGCTTCCGCGCGCCATCCCTGAGATCGAGATTTCCCCCCTCCGCTTCTGGCTGGTCTGGCAGTCGCCGCAAAGCGTCCTGATCGCAGCCCTGGCGGCGGAAGCCGAACCCACGCAAACCAAGGACCTGTTAGGTCTCCAGAGGCGCCTCACCGCTCATTTCCTCCAACTGCTCGGGTTAGAGCGCCGCCTTTTTGGCAGAGCGCAACAGCGGCGCGGTCGCGGCGGCCGCAAAGCCGTCCGCCAGATTGAGATGGAACGCCAGCGATTGGGGCGCGAACTGCACACCGGCGCCGGCCAGATGCTGGCCGCCATCCGCCTGCAACTGGAAGTCATCGCCGCGGAACTACCCTCCCCCCCCGGCAAGGTCGGCCAGGCCCTGAACAGCATCTCCACTCTCGCCTCGGACACCATGGAGCAGGTCCGCAACATCTCCAGGCGGCTGCATCCACCAGAATGGCAAAGGCTTACTCTGGAATCCGCCATCCGCCAGTTGTGGGAAATCAGCGGTGTTCCGCAACGCTTCGAGGCCACCCTTCAGATTGATCCCTTGCCCTGGGAACCCGATCTGGAAGTCAAGGTCCTTATCTACCGCGCATTTCAAGAAGCGCTCGCCAACCTGGTCCGCCACTCGCGGGCTACCCGCATCGCCGTGGCCCTTGAGGTCTCTGCCGGACAACTCTCTCTCAGCATCCGCGATAATGGCGTGGGGTTCGACGTGCAACGCGTGCTTTCCGCTCCGGCCAGCGTGGTTTCCGGCATCGGTTTGCGGTCGATCCGCGAAACCGCCCAAGCGCTGGGCGGAAGATTCGAAGTGGAAAGTGGCCCGGATGGCACTAAATTGGTGGTTTCCGTAGTACCATTCCCGGTAGAATCTTAGCATCCTCGCGTCCATCGGGACCGGCATAGCACCCGTTCGAAGGTCAGCCTGCCCGTCCCTCGCGAAACTGAAGGAGAAGCATGCAGGAACTGGCAGCAACAACCGTGGTACTGGCGGACGACCATGCCATTGTGAGGGAAGGCATCGCGGCCCTCTGCACCGCCAATGGTATGCGCGTCCTCGGCCAGGTGTCCGATGGTGCCGCCGCCATCGAAATGATCGCCGCGCTGAACCCGGATTTCGCCATTCTTGACCTGCACATGCCGCTGGTGACCGGTGTGGAGGCGATCCGCAGATTACGCTCCGCGGGTTGCACCGTCAAGCTGCTGATCCTCTCCATCAGCCGCGAGGAAGGCACCGTTATGGAAGCCTTGCGCGCCGGCGCCGACGCCTACCTCCTCAAAGACGGTCCCTCCCGTCATTTGCTGGACGCTATCAGCTTTGTGCGCGATGGGGGCGTGTACGTCTCCCCCATGCTCCGCGGCGCCGGGCTCTTCGCCAAGGCCGACAAGAGCCGTTCCGAGGACCCGCTGGTTTCCCTAAGTCCTAGGGAAATGGAGGTCTTCTCTCATCTCGTCAACGGACTCCGCGCCAAGGATATTGCCGATCTGCTCGAAATCAGCCCTAAGACCGTCGACACCTACCGGGCCAGCCTCATGCGTAAACTTAAAGTTCACGACCTGGTAGGCTTGGTCAAGTTCGCCATCGAGCGCAACCTCACAACCACGTCCCCCCTGCGCTGAGGGGGGCTTGCTTCGCCGGCAGCCTGCTCTCATCCTCTTGGTATCGCTCCAAAGCACGGATCAAATTGTTCACCGCGAACCTGCGCTCGTACAGACGAACGAGCGCGCGCCGCCGCAGGTCGTCCGTCGATCGCGCGATTGATCGACTCTGGTCAGGTACTCTAATAGCCGTCGAAGCGATACTAGGCGACATCAGTTTTATCCTATGATTTCAGTCTTTCCCCTACACCAAATTGCCAGAATACATGCGAAAACTCACAAAAGCAAGTTTCTCAACAATATTTTTTACTATTAAGTCCTCAAACTCCGGTTCCCGTTACTTCCAGGTGCGTAGTTCACCCCATCCCGACTTGCCGCCTCCGGCAAGTCAACTAGGGTGTACCCCCGATCCAAAAACCCCTTGCGTGCCCGTACGTGTGAAACCACCCCAGCGGAATTTCACCCAGCAACTCCGGCGTTTTCACCCATTTGCGACAGTAGCGAAAGACCCCACTGCCATGCCGGATTTTCCATCACCCACATAACAAAAGGTTTCCATGTCCGATTTCCGCGCGTGCCGGTTTGGCGTGGCGAGTGCTCTCACATTCCCGCTCGCTAGCCCTGCCATATTCGGTGGGTAGGATGTGTTACGTTTTTAATTAGGAGATAAGCATGCGGATTCCTTCTTCGGTGTTCGCGGTTGGTCGATACGCATTGGCGCTGGCGGTGATCACGGGTTCCGTGGTCCTCATGAGCGCGCCAAAAAAGACCGCATTCACGCCTCACGACAAGGCATACTACGCCTCGGAAGCGACCGTGAATTTCGTTCGTCCCGGCCTGACTCTCAAGGTCGTCTCGGCCACTATCGCGCAAGACGGCACGATTAGTGTCGATTATAAGGTCGCCGATCCGAACGGACTGCCCCTCGATCCGGCAGGTATCACCACACCGGGCGCCGTCTCGGTGAGTTTCCTCTGTGCCTACATCCCGAAAGGGCAAACCCAGTTTTACGACTACAACACGCGCGTCTCCGCCGCCGCCACCGGCACTGCATCGGCCACTCAGGCCAGCACGGACTCCGGCGGTACCACCAAACAGGTGACCGACGGTGAATTCATCTACACGTTCAAAACCAAGGCCGTCGGCGTCAACGGCACCGCCTGGGACCCCACGGCCACCCATCGCGTCGGCATCTACGGTTCGCGCAACCTGACCGAGTTCGACCTGGGCACCAATTACGCCTCCAATACGTTGGATTGGATTCCGGCCGGCGGCACGCCCACCAACACCCGCGACGTCATCCGCACCGCAAGCTGCAACAAGTGCCACGATGCGCTCTCCTTCCACGGCGGCTCGCGCATCGGCATGGATCTCTGCATCATGTGCCACCAGCCGCAGACCACCGATCCCAACACCGGCAACACCCTGGACATGAAAGTGATGGCCCACAAGATCCACATGGGCAGCCAGCTCCCCAGCGTGATAGCCGGCAAGCCCTACCAGATCGTCGGTTACCAGAACGCGGTGTCCGACTGGTCCACCGTGGTTCTGCCCTCCGACCCGCGGCGTTGCGCGTTTTGCCACGAACCCACCTCGGTCGCCGGCGCCACCCAGGCCAATAACTGGCTCACCAACCCCAGCCGCGCCGCTTGCGGAGCTTGCCACGACGACGTCAACTTCGCCACCGGCCTGAACCACGTCAACTTGCCCCAGGTGAACGACAGCCAGTGCACCCAGTGCCACATTCCCCAGGGCGAACTCGAGTTCGACGCTTCCATCATCGGCGCGCACACCGTTCCCACTCAATCCCTCACCAACCCCGGCATCGTCATGACCATCGTCAAAGTGGTCAACGGCGTCGCCGGCAAGGCGCCCACCGTCACCTTCACTTCCAAAGACTACTCCGGCGCCCCCGTTACCATGGCTCAGTTGACCGGCGGCAGCAACCGCCTGGCTCTGGTCATGGCCGGTCCCACCACCGACTACGGCTACACCAGCTTCGGCTCCGACGTGATCACCCCGGGCTACGTTTCGGAAAACCCCGTTCCCACCGCCGCCTGCGACTCCGGCGGCACCTGCACCTATACGTTCACCCACGCCATTCCCGCCAAGGCCACCGGCACCTATGCCATCGGCGTCGAAGCTCGCCGCGGCAGTACCCTCCTGCCGGGAACCGCGCAGCAGCAGACCAGCGAATACGGCGCCATCAATAAGGTAGTCTACTTCTCGGTGGACGGCTCCCCCGTGGTCCCGCGCCGCACCGTAGTCGCCGTCACCAAGTGCAACGGCTGCCACAGCTATCTTTCCCTCCACGGCGAGAACCGCAACCAGATCGAAATGTGCGTGCTCTGCCACAACCCGAGCGAGAACGATGCTTCCACCCGCAGTGCCGCCACCGTCGCATCCGACAAGGCCCTCCCGCCCCAGTCCGTCAACTTCGCCCTCATGATCCACAAGATCCACACCGGCGAAACCATGCAGACCTTCAATCGGACCTACATCATCGTCGGGTTCGGCGGCAGCCATAACGATTTCACCGACGTGCGTTATCCCGCCATGACGCCCACCGGCGGAGTCGCCGATACCGCCAAATGCTACATGTGCCATGTCACCGGTACGGAAGCCATCTTCCCCATCGGCAAGAACGCCGTGTTGGATACGCAGGGCCCCATCAGCCCCGTCGCGGCCACTACTTCGGCCTGCACGGCGTGCCACCAGAATCTCTCGGCGCTGGCTCATGCCGTGGCCCAGACCGATCCCAAGTTCGGTGAGAGCTGCGATGTCTGCCACGCCGCGGGCGCCGCTTTCGACGTAGACCAGGTACACGCCGGCAAATAATAATAAAGGACAGACGCCATGTTCGGGCTGCCCGTACTCTCCACCCGCCACCAGTCTCCCCGTGCGCGTCCCTCAGGGACGCGCACCCTGGGGTTTGTGGGCGCGGCCATGCTGTTCGCCCTCTTAGGGAGCGCTCAGGATAAACCCGCCGCTCCCCCTTCTCCGCCCCCGGACAACAAGCCGGCGGAATTTGTCGGCTCCACTACCTGCCAGATGTGTCATGAGGACATCTTCAACGCCTTCCAGAAGAACCCTCACCAACTGGTGGAAACCGATAAGAAACGCGGCTGGGATACCAAAGCCTGCGAGAGCTGCCACGGGCCGGGCAGCAAGCACGCCGAATCCGCCTCCGCCGCGGATATCAGACAACCCGCCAAGTTAACTCCCGGTGAAGCCGACCGCATCTGCCTCGCCTGCCATCGCAATCAGTCTACCCACAGCGGCCGTCTCACCAGCAGTCATGCCAGAAATCAGGTGAGCTGCACCGCCTGCCACTCCATCCACAAGAATGGACCCTACGGCCTGGTGGCGCGCAAACCAGCCGATATCAACACCCTGTGCGCCCGGTGCCACACCGATGTCTGGGCCAGTTTCCAGAAACCTTACAAACACCGCCTGCCCGAAGGCGCCATGTCCTGCGTGGATTGTCACAATCCCCACGGTAGCTCCTTGCCCCGCCAGATGCAGACCACGCAAGCCAACGAACCTGGCTGCGCCAAATGCCACGGCGATAAGATGGGACCCTTTCCCTTCGAGCACGCTCCCGTGCGCCTCGAAGGATGCGGGGCCTGCCACCAGCCGCACGGGTCGGCGAATCCCCGCATGCTGACGCGGCATGAGGTGCGCTTCGTATGCATGGAGTGCCACTCCAACCTGCCGGTGCCCAATCCCCCGGCCAACTCGACATTGGGGACGGTGGGCCCTGCCATCCACGATTTGCGCAGCCCGCGGTTCCAAAACTGCACCCTCTGCCACCAGAAGGTGCATGGTTCCTATGCGAATCGGGCATTCACCAAATGAGAATCCTACTGGCATTCCTCATAACCGTTGCGGCGTTTGCGCAACCGCCGGCGCCGCCGGCCCAGCCCCCTGCCAAGCCCGCGGCCACGCCGGAAGCTAAGGCGGAAGTGCAGGCCGCGGCCCCCGCCAAGGCCGACGACCAGGCCAAGCCCGCCGACGCCGTCCCGGCCAAAGCCGATGAGAAAGCCGCTTCGCCCGCGCCCTCCAGCGAACAGTGGCTCACCGGCAGTTTCGATTTCGGCTATCGCTGGATCGACGACCTGCGCGGCAGCACGGCCACCTATCGCAGCATCGTCAACCTCGGCGAAGGCCCCAAACTCACCGGCCTGGATTTCACCATCACCGACCCCAAACACCGCCTCTTCGACCGCATCGACGCCCGCGCCAACGCCTGGGGCGGCGACCCTTACAATACCGCTCACATCGACGTCAGCAAGCGCGGTATCTACGAACTCCGCGCCGACTACCGCAACATCGCGTACTTCAACGCCCTGCCCTCCTTCGCCAATCCCGTGGCGCCCCGCGGCGGCGATGAGCAATCCTTCGACATGCGGCGGCGCTCCGGCTATGTCGATCTCCAGCTTTTCCCCGGCAAACACTTCCTGCCGTACCTCATCTTCGAGCGCAATTCCGGCTACGGGCATGGCGTCGATACCTGGGTGCAGGACAGCAATGACACCTTCGCCGTCCCCATGTTGTTGCGCGACAGCACCAATAACTATCGCGGCGGCATCCGCCTCGAGTACAATCGCTGGCACATCACCCTCGAAGAGGGCGGCACCACCTATAAGGAAGACGATCAGGCCAGTTTCAACGGCACCAACATCGGCGACCGCACCACGCCGATCCTCGGCGGCGCCCTGGTCCTCAATTCCCTGACCCAGACCTACGGTATCCGCGGTAGCAGTACGTACACCAAGGTTTTGGCCACCGCCAGTCCTTTTTCATGGCTCGACCTCAACGGCCAGTTCCTCTATAGCGACCCCCAGACCGACGCCCGCTACTTCGACACCGCCACCGGCAATTTCGCGCTGCTCAGCGCCCTGCTGCTCTACAGCGGGCAATACGATATCAACACCACCTCCGCCACCGGCAAGCACACCCTCGGCAATGCCGGCGCGGAAATCCGCCCCTTCAAGCGCTTGAAGATCGTCGACTCCTTCTCCGCCAACCGCTACAACGAGACCGGCGTCGGCGCCCTCACCGAGCAGATCCTGCTCACCCCCGGCGCCACCTACCCCGCGCTCGTCTCGGCGCTCACCACACCGCAGAACGTGACCAACAGCCGGGAACAGGTGGAAGCCATCTTCGACGTCACGAAGAAACTCACCCTGCGCGGCGGCTTCCGCTATGAATGGGGCGATGCCACCGTGCGCGCCGGCTCTCTCGACCAGAGCGGAACCCTCGCCTCCGGCGCCTTGAAGCGCAACGTCGGCCTCGCCGGCGCCACCATCCGTC
>OBLU010004356.1_pt1 | contig 12764 bp, 10 predicted proteins | sample 1518681 | NCBI WGS metagenome assembly OBLU01 (sample SAMEA3539304, study PRJEB22396) | soil metagenome | biome: tundra; feature: field; material: soil | place: USA | collected 2010-05 | depth 0.15 m | reverse complement strand
GGAGGGTGGGCCACAACAAACTGCCGAAGTGGGCCAAAATCACTTGCCAAACGCAATGCGGGGTTGAAACAGCGCGCATGGGACGCGGCGGTGGCAGCCGTCCGTCAGGTGCGCGAGGAGGCGAGCTACAAGGAGATGGAGACGGCCGCGGTGCAGGCGGTGCAGCCGATCATCCGCGAGTATGAGTACCAGGAGACATGCCAACGAATCGTGGGCCGCATATCAACATGCAATCATAACTGAGATTGGCATTGAACAAGTGTGCAGAAGCCGGTATGCGGCCGACGCGGAAATTGCTATTCCAGACATCGAGATCTTCGATATGAACGGAAGCTTGCTGGCCTAGGTGATCTCAATCTCCAGAAGGAAGCCATCACGTGAAAAGCTGCGAACGACGGCCCTACCATTTTCTCCCTCCGATTCGACTGGAAATCGTTCATGCCACGGCAAGACTTCGGCGACCCGCTCTTCCGGCGCCACTTTCTTGATGTACTCGTGAAGCCCTGCTTCAAGTCCTCGAAACATGCGCAGTCGTCGTCCGTCGGGCATGTCTGCTCGCCATTCAGAGCCTCGATAGGTTGTGTGGTGGATCCCCCGTTCCGTCAGGGGGTGCTCATCGAAGAGCACGTTTTCGCGCAGGTACTCCCTAACAACGCGCGACGCTCCAAACCGATCACCGATATACGTCATGCGCTTCGCGTCAGCAAATAGGGCCGCCTCTCTTGGATTCCAGCGACTCAGCGTCCGCGCTTCGGGAGCTTCATCATCATCGTTCTCGGGATCAACTATCAGCAAAGTAATTGCGCGTTGAAGCCAAGCCGCTATTACCAGCCGGGTAAGCTTGGTTGCGCCGACCACGTCGACGGTGCGGATCTGTTCGGTACCCCGCTGGAGCTGCCTAATGGCCGTAGGGCGCGAACTCTGCGTGCCCTTGCACTCAACGATGAAGAACTCTCCGGGTGCGGGGCCAGAAAAAAGATAATCCGGCAGCGACCGCGTAGCGATGCCGCGCGGAATGACTTGGCCGCTGCGTTTAGCCACGAAAACGTCTACCGGATTTGATGCGCCAGCGCAGACCTCCATGAAATGAGCAGCCAACCCGACTCCGAATTCGTCGGATAGCAGCGTCTTTTGGTGAAAATCGAGGCCCTTTACCGTGTGATTAAGCCGGAGCGCACGCGGTTGAGCACCCGTAAGGTCCGGGCGAAACGCCCAAACGTACCTTATCTCAGCCCAAGTAGAGGACAGGTCGATAAGCTCCGTGATCGGTGGTGTGCTGATCTTTCCAAGTGCCTGCAGCATTTCAATCGGCTTGATCGGCACTGTCTGGTTTCCAGCAATTACCCAGGGCGTAGCCGGCTTCCAAGCGACCGGAGATTTTCCTCGGTTGTTGCGTTTTCGCTGAGCGGCGTCAACTTCCGAGCAAAGCGCGTCCGATGACTCGATACGTAAGTTGTATTGCCGTGTTAGGGCTTGTCGCCATTCTTGTACGGTCGGCATATAGATATGTTTCAGAACATAGATGCCCCGTGCCTGCGCGACGGTGAGCGATGGCTCCCGCGTAAGCGGTTTGCCTCGATGCACCGTTAAGCTCGCTGAACATACAGATCCTTGAGCACAGCGTTGGTCTCCTCAAAGAGATCCACCATGCCCTTCATGACGGCTTCGTTCTTCCGCCAAAAAGCATCTGGCGTCGGGCGCCGGCGAGCACGCGTAAAACCGAGCATTACTTCTGCCAGTGCTTTGTCATGATACGTCAACTCATTACCATGCGATTTTGAGCCGAACTCCGAGAAGATTCTCAGCTCGGCGCCAGCAAGAGCACCGTCCGGGAGTACGAAATGCAGTGCTTTGTCGAACGGAAATACGTTATGGAAAGCGCGATTGCGAGCGTCACCAACTAGACTAATGTACCCTCGTAGCGACGGCTTGCGTTGTGAGCGCGTCCAGGGAAGACTCTTGAGCGCTTCCGACAATTCATAGTGTTTGTCAACCGTTGCCCAGAGGACCAGCGGCTTCAAGTCGCAGACGCTCACAATCAGTCGGAGGAGTGTACTGGCTTCTTGTGAGAAGGCGTATGCGACCCGCAACAGCTCATTGAAGTGGATTTTTCGCGTCTCATCGGTATGCGCTCGCGTGTAACCGGCGAGCGCGGCCGCATAGTCAGACACCTGTTCTCGCAAAGCCTTCACGATCGTGTCAAGAATTCCAGTTCGTGGCCGTGTCTTACGTTCCGGAAGCCGCAGCGACGCCGCTCCTAGCCCAAGAAGCGTGTCCAGCGCCTCTGCGAACGCCGGTTGAGTGTTCGGCGAGACGGTCAGTCCAGAGGCGTCTGCCGCCATCTTATAGGCTTTCCAAAGGGCATCTTCATCGTCAACTGAGTTTATTTCCACGGCATCGCCAATTAGAGTGAGGATTTGGGGTGCTGCGGGATTCCACACTATGAGCTTGATCGAGCCAGTCTGGGGGGCCACTTCCACTTGGCGGTCCTCGCTGACGGTGCCGATGAGGCCAAAGATCAGATGGCCCAACGCGCCCATCTCTTGGGAGATCGAGACCTGTAAGGGCTGGAGCGCCGGCCGCGCTTGTGCCTTGAAGATGCGTCTGAAGTCTAAATTCTGCCGCGCCGGAAGAGTCGCTACGGTGGGCGGAGTCTTGAGGCGCCCGTTAGGCCCCACTTCCACGGCCAAGTAAAGCGATGACTTTTCCGTCTGGACGTCGCGAAACACAAAGGAATTGTTGAAGAGGACCAGATCGCCATCAGCTACGTGCTCATCGGCGGCCCACTTTTGGAATTCTGCGTGTGACTCAATATGCCGGACCGCACGAACCACACGCTCTTCAGGTGAGGCCATTTATTGGTAGCTCCACAGCGTTTGCAATTTCGGCTAACCCATCCTATTGGCAGTGTACACCCAGCCACCAACCCTTGATCCTCCGACCATCGATTCTCCGAAGGACAGCATTCCAAGTGCGGCATTTCCACTCAGCCCCACAACCCGACCTGCAAATGCTCGGCGACAGACGCGGGCCCCAAGTCGCGTTGGGGGAAGAGCTTGGCGCCTTGCCAGGCCTTCATGGATTCCTCCCGACGCACGTGGCCCCCCACTCGGAGGAACTTTCGGGAAAATATGGCTGTCAACGCTGCCAAGGATGGGGCGCGACAGGGCGGGGTCTTTCTTCTTGCCCCTTGCGCGTGCTGCCCCGTGCTGCCCTGCTGCCTGTAACTCCATGAAAACATGGTAGCGCTAACGGGAGTCGAACCCGCCAACAGCCGATTCAGTCCAGTCCAGCTCTCAGTCTGGCCGGGCTTGGAGACTCGCGGCGCGAAACGAAGGTTCGCCGGCCCGAGAGCCATTCCTGGGCCAGTTCCTCGCTTCTAATGGTGCCCTATGCATAGAGAATCTCCCGTGCGAGCTCGTCACCTATGTCAGAGTTCAGAGACCCTGGACAATGTCGACGGCCCGATCAAGCTGGACGTCCTGGGATGCCGGTTGCCCGTCCGGAACGGTGCAATCGGGCTGCACACCCCTGCCCTCAAGCAGTTCTCCACGCCAGGTATACCAAGCTCTGGCCGGGATCCTGACGTAGTAGCCGTGGGAGATCTTATAGACGCTGCAGCAGATCAGGCGCCCGGCGGTTTGGCCTCCAACTACCGGTGCCAGCTTGCGCTCCTGAGCAAAGGCGGCGATGCGTTCGCCGGCGCCGGTGGTGCTTTGATCCACCAGGAGGGCGGTTCGCCCGTGGAATGGCTTGGCACCCAGACCCTCCGTCACGATGCTCACCGAATCGTCGCGGAAGCCGAACTTCAAAGCGAGCAGAATCAAGGCGGCCTTCTGGGACGGGATTCGGTCGAAGGTGGCGAGGGTCTCCTTCGAATAGTTCGTCTCCGCTCGCGCACGAGTCACGCTGTATCCAACGGGGATGCGCTCGGGCGTCAGATAGCTCATCACCCGGAGAAAGGCCAGCCCGCCACCGGCGTTGCCGCGAAGGTCGATGATCAGCCGGTTGCATCCATTCAGTTCTTGAACGGCTCGATCGATCTGTTTTGCGATATCGACGCCGACAGCGCCCGGGAACTTCGTCACCTTCAGCCACCCGACGCCATCCGCTACCTTCGAGATCATGACATCGCCAGCGTCAGACGGTTGGGTGTAGGCAGGTGCGCATTCGTTGGGCTGGCAGTACTGGAATCGAGCGGCCAGCCCCTTCGGGACCTTTCTCCGACTGCTCTCGTGAAAGAAGCCGGAATCGGGAGTGCCGACGGAGCGGACGAGTTCACTGAGCACGGAGTCGAACCCCGCGGCGCCGCCCGCATCCAGCATGCCTGCTCGCCGTTCCTCGACTACCGTCCTCCACCGGTCCTTGTCAAACTGCGGATCGAAATGCTTTCTCTCCACCGTCGCGATCACCTTCGAGATGATCGCGTCTCGTTCAACCCTGCTAAGCTGATTTACCATCTTCATCCCCCCTAGACCTAGATTGTTCCGTGCGCATCCCCTACAATGCGGAATCCAGCCCAGTAAAGCGGAACCGCATTAGGCCCGTACATTTTCAGCAGTTCACGTTCGGCCATCGTCAGTGCCTTCGCCTTGTCGTTACCGCGTCGCAGATTCGCGTAGAACCGCCGCATCAGCGCGGCCGTAAACGCGTCGTCGGCTTCCCAGATGCTGGCAACTACACTCCGCGCCCCCGCCATCAGAAAGGCCTGAACCAGACTGTTCGTCCCGGTAATCCCCTCCGGCGTGCCCGCGGCGCCGTCGCATGCGGACAGCGTCACAAGGTCCGCCTTCAACTTCAGAGCCATGATCTCGCGAGCCTGCAGCAGATCGTCATCCTGGTTTTTGCTGCCAGACGTGAGGACCAGGCTCGAACGGTCGGGAAAGTCGCGATCGATTGCCGAATGCAGCGCGAAGTGTAGAACGTCGTAGCTGGACAACGGCAGACGCTTCAGACTTTCTTCCGTCGCGTTATCGCCTGTAAGCAGCGTCGTGTCCCAACTCCCTGTGGATGCCAGGTCCGCAACCTCGTTGGATGAGCGACGCAGGGGTGAAAACCGGGGAGGCGCTAGCGGATTGAAGAATCCTCCCGCGAGCTCCTGCGGCTGCACATCGTCGGAGGGCGGTGATGGGTAAGATGCACCGCCCACGCCTAACAGGTCCACTCGCTTCGGCTGCGGTCGCTGCGGCGCGGAGAGCATGTAGAATACCGTCGCCGAGGGCGCATACGAGATCACGTGAGTTTCGATCAGGTAGCGCCCTTGCGGGTCGACAGAAGCGGCCAGCGGCGTCATGTCGAGCTTGCCATCCGGCACGATGATGAGGCGTTCGTTTTGCTGCAGCAGCGCCACCGGCTCCAGCAAGAGCTTGTATACAGCCCCGGCCTCAAGGCGGCCGTCGCGCCTACCTCGAATCGCTTGCAGGTGCGCGGCGACGGCAGACTCTATCTCCTTGCGGTCCTTTAGCTCGTATGGCACGGCCTGATCACGGGTTATGGCGAATGCGAATGACCGGGACGACCCCAGAGCGTACTCAACCAACAACTCGCCTTCGTTCAAACGTGACTGCAATTGTCGTAGCGATGCCGGCTTGCCTGCCGAGACATATTGCGATTCCTGGTCCTCTCTGGTGAATCGAAGCGAGCGTAACTCCGTCTCCCACAGCTGATCAAGCAAGCGGCCTCGCCCAAATGAATCGTATTCGCTTGAAAGACGACGGTTCAGATCGGCGATCAAATGTAGCATGGGTGGATCGCTTGGCCCAACGGTTTGCTGGGCGATTTGGCTTTCACGAAGCCTGTCCACCAGCCCGCGGGCCCGAGCCGATTCCAGGATTTCAAATGCCCGACTGGGGTCATGAAATCCGTTCAGCGCCAATTCAAAATGGCCCTGGAATACGCGGCTCATCGTCGCTACTACGGTGTTCTCGTGCCTGGGATTGGGAAGGTCAGTAAAAAGGACGTTCACAAGCCGCGTCGCATGGACGTATGCTGCCTCGGCCGCGGCCAAGTCCCCACGGCTTGCCTCGGTTTCACCCAGGGCCGCAAGCCTCTGCGGCAGATGATATTCGTCGCCGGCGCGCTCGGTAGCTGCGACGCTCAGCCTGGCATACTTCGCGGCCTGATCGAGTTCTCCTGCACCGCGCAGAACGGATGCGAGTTTGCTGCCAGCATCGGCTTCGATCCTGTGCAGGCCGGCGCTCCTTGCCACGTCCGCAGCGGTCGTCAGCCAATTCACGGCCGCCTCATGATCGCCGGTACGGACCGCATCGTCGCCCAACACGACCAGAAACCGCGTTTCACGGACCCTCATGCCTTCTCGCCGGGCTTCATTCAGGCCCGCAGAGAGCATTCGTCTGCCTTCGGCTGCCTGGGCTGTAGAGAGCAATAGCCGAGCCTTACCCAAATAGGCGGTGAATGGAAAATACGCGTCCGGATTCTCTGAAGAGAGCGAGAGCGCCTTGTTGAAGAAGCGGGTAGCGTCGGCGGGACGGCCGAATTCGGCGAGGCCTTCTCCCAATGCCGTGAGTTGCTTTACTTGGGCTGCGATATCGCCGTACATCTCGGCCTTGAGATATGCCTTGGCGAACGTCGTAGGCCCCGGGATAGTATTCCACTGCTGCTCTCGAGAAGCGGTCGAGACTATAAGCTAACTCGACAATGGACTCCTGAATCGCTGTTGTCGTCAGCTCAGGCAGTGCGTGGACCGATGTCTCCATGAATGATTCAGCGATGATGCGTACGACTGCACTGCGGAAGTCATAATTGGATACGCTGTTACGGCAGTACTTGATGAGGAGGTTATAGAAATCAGTTTTTTCCGTTTCCGTCTGCTCGGCGCCATTAACGACATTGGCAATGAAGCCCGTGATAAAGGCACATTCGGCCGATAGGCCGGCACCCAGATCAGCGGAAATCTTATAACTTGATATGGCCGTCCGCATCTTCACGAGTAGGCCCTTCCCGAGGTGTTGCAGGCGCATGGGTGTAATCTCGCTACAGCACGAGTCGGCGAGATCGGTGAGTGAGGCAGTGTCCCACACGGTGAGTGACCACTCCGGGATGTCCATTATCGCTTTGATCTTTGTTACATTCGCGCGGACAGACAAGGCTCCTTCATACCAGAGTTGGGAGGCAATGCCATCAGCTAGGTTGGTTAACCGAGCGATCTCAGCAATTGGACCGGAGAAATAAGAGACAGGAAGTAAACGGTGATGTCGAAGAGAGAGGCAACTGTGTAGCGCACGTGGCAGGTCGGCTAGGCTGACATTATCACGCAGGGTCAAGATGTGATCGATAGCAACAGGAGGAAACACTTCCAAAAGGAGTACGGGTTCTACGAATACCTGATGAAGGTCGTATCGCGCGCGAAGCCGAACGGATAGATAGTCATCTGCCGAGTCACAGTATTTGAGCAACGATGAAAAGTACGTGTTCAGTGCGGGCGAGCCTATTCGATGCAGGTCCGGAAGATATCTATCTATGAGGTCGGCGAGATGAGGTCCGTCAATAATGTGTAGCCTGCCGAACAGATGCGAAGATCCTCTAATGGTCGCCTTTGTCTGCTCGGGAAGATGGAAAGGGGTAACGAGGAAGATTTCGTTGAGCTTCTCCTCGATCTCGCTGTGCTGGACCGTTATCTTGAGGAACTCGCAGAGCGCCTTCATCGGAAATTGGAGCAACGCTCCCCGGACGTCGGCCGCGCCAAACGCCTGTTCACAGTCGCCGAAGCAGCCGAATACCTGGGCCGCTCTGAAAATGCTGTCAAGCTTCTGATTCACCGCGGCAAGCTTCCGGTAACGAGAATCGACAGCAAGTCCCAGATCGACCGACAGGCTCTGGACAAGCTCATTGACGAATGCACGTATTTTTCGATGGAGAATCGGACTTGACAGTTACACTGTCACCGTGTATCATTGGCTCGTGGCGCGGAAACCCAAGGCTGGCAGCATCTATCAGCGGAATAAGCTCTGGTGGATCAAGTACTATTCCAAGGGTCGGCCGATCTACGAGTCGTCGCGCTCGGTGCGCGCAGACGATGCGGAACGCCTCCTCCGAAAGCGCTTGGGTGAAATCGCGACCGGCGCATTTCGCGGGATCGCTACAGAGCGGACAACACTCGACGAGCTCTTTGACCTGGTAGTGGAAGACTATCGGGAAAACGGCAAACGCAGCATCGATGACGTACGCTCCCGACTCAAGCTGCATCTTCGCCCCAAGTTGGGAAAGCTGAGAGCCGCCGACTTCGGCACATCGGAACTTCGACGGTACAAGGCGGCGCGGAAACGTGAGAAGGCTGAAGCCGCCACCGTCAATCGGGAACTCAGCATACTGAAGCGGGCTTTCAGCCTTGGTTCTCGCCATGACCCACCGTTGGTCTTGCACAACCCACCGATTGAGAAGCTTCCCGAAAACAATATCCGGACCGGCTTTTTGGAACAGGCTGACTACGAACGCCTTCTCGCCGAGCTCCCAGCCTATCTGAAACTTGCGCTTGTCATCGCCTATCACACGGGGTGCCGTCTTGGCGAGGTGATGTCCCTCAAATGGACGAATGTCGCTCTGCAGACAGGAGAGGTCACGATTGAAGCCGACAACGCCAAGAACAAGCGGCACCGCACCCTACCGATTTACGGCGACATGAAGAGCGCGCTCGAGAGCCAAAAGCAGGAGCGAGAAGAAAAGTACCCAGCGTTGGAGTGGGTGTTCCACGACGGGTGCGGACAGCGCTTGCGAACGTTTTACAAGGCTTGGAATTCGGCGTGCCAGAGGGCAAAACTCAGCGGCCAATTGTTCCACGACCTGCGCCGGAGCGCCGTCCGCAATATGGTCCGGGCCGGGATTCCCGAGAAAGTTGCGATGGCCATCAGTGGCCACCGAACGCGGCACGTCTTTGACCGGTACAACATCGTAACTGACAAGGACCTAGCCGCAGCGGCGGAAAAGATGAGCGAATACCTCGCGTCTCAAGCCACCAACCCCAAGTCGTAGCAACCCCGCCGCCTTGCTCCAAGGGCAAACACTGAGCCATCATGGCATCGCTCAGTTTGCAGGAGAAGAGGAAACACAGCGTCCCACAATGGGTCCTTTTCTTATCGAAGCCTTTGGCGAAGGCTCCCCCGAAGCAAGCAACCCCAAATCCTCGACCTTCATGCAAGAAATCCACTCCGGGAACCAACTGTCTCATTGATATTGGCACAGAGGGGGAGCATCCTGGTGGAAGGACGGCCGAGGGTAACACGACAATCCCTCGACGAATGGATCGCGCAGGCCCCGCGAAAACGAGTACATCCAGGAACTCGAAACCAAGCTGGACAGCATCGCTGGCATCGCGTCCGGAGATGAGGATGAGGAAGACGCCGACTCCGATTCGGATGACGACGACCAGGACTGACCAACCCGGCGCGCGGGCCGTGGCGCAAGGAAGCCCGCCGCGTCGCCGAATCGAGCAGCTCCGCTACGTCGTCGATCACGTCATAGGTCTCAATTCGGGGGCGCCGGCGGCACACGGCTTTGATTCGGGCCGGGGGAGTCAGCATTGCAAGTGTGCCTGATTCTGCTGCGCGATTCCCTTGTGGCTACGGACAAGGGCCGTTCCCTCATCGCCACATGCTGTGCAACGGCCGTTTGTCTCTGTATTGCAGCGTGAGGCGCTCCTTTACCGCCGACCAGATCTCGAACAGCACATTCGAAAAGAAGTACACCCCCTCTCCCTGTTCCTTCCCAAAGGCGTGCTCGGCAGGCGGCTGCTTTCGAACCACCAAATCCAGGGAGGAGACTTTCCCCCGATCTGTGTAGTGAACATCGAAGAACTGCCGGAAAACGTCAATGGTCCGCTGTGCGCGGAATTGGTGCGGCGGGTGGGTCGCGCTCCCCTCATCGCGAACTTCGCGGCCTGTGGTCACGACGGAGTAGCCTCGCCGGAGAACGTCTAGGCAGGCCAGCGTAAAGTTCGCTCCGGACAATGACTGCTCAGGCGGCAGGTGATCCAGCGACCACGCCGAGAGGACGGTTAAAATTGTCGCGATAAGGTCGGCGTAGAACTCTTCCGCCCAGGACGGGTTGGGAGCTATGCCGAAGTCGCGACCCAGGGCGGTCCCGTGGCCGTACTCATGCGCGACTGCCCATCGCTCTGCCATCCAGACAAGTACTTCCAAAACGGGGAGTTGCTCCTCGACTAAAGTCTCATTCTCAAACGCGCGTGGGTAACCATTGAAGAAGTAGCTTTCGACCGTCCTGTATACCCGGTTTACAGGAGCATCGTTGACCTTCAGTCTCGCCCGTACTTCGTCCATATCTGCAGGCGCTATGACGAAGGAGGTCTTGTCTGGATTCAGAACCGGATGCATCGCTTCCACTACGGCTTTTGCGGATTGATACATAAAATCGATCAAGCCCGAGTGAAGTTGCACAATGGTATAGCCTCTCACTTCAGTCCGATTCGAAGACGCGTCCACAAATGGGTTGTGAACGGTTCCAAGAAGAAGTCGCGAAAATTCGCCGTTATGCCGCGGCAGCGCCATTTCGATCGATGCGGCTTCGTAAGCTATGAAAGCGAAGTAGTTCGGGTCCTCGAACGGCCCGGGCTGAACGCGCCGGATCAGTTCTTCCGCACGCCGCATTCGCTCCCCCTCGGCCTTGCGGTCGAAGCGGAACACTCCCCGGCGGAGGATATTCGGGTCATCAGTCGAAATGAACTGGCGCTGCTTGTGCAGAAAGTAAAGCGCCTCTTCGGTAGTGTTCTGGCGCCGCGCGTAGGGACCTCCGCCGCCACTCGCCGCGGCCTTCGCCTGCTCCCCGCGGAGGTAACGGCGCGCCGCCTCCAATCCCTTCGGCGAGGACTGCGGCCCCACCTGCAACACGGGAAGCCCTAGCGTGTTTATGCAACCGCCGAGCATTTGCCGCCGCGACAGGTCCGAACCGATGCGAGGCGCCGTCCCGGTCGGCCGTCCGGGTATAGGGCAGGATGCCCGATTATTCGCTTGCATAGGCCCTCCTGACTTTCCCAAAGACAAATTAGGTGGCCACACGAGCTAGGTTCAAATCAACGACCGTATACGTCGAATCGACGGCCCGGTTATTGGCGTCTTTCAACTGGTACAGCAGCCCCGGGATGTCCAGATAGACGTGCGAGAGATTGCCGCTATCGTCCATATGAGCGTGGGCGAACTCGGAGTCAATCACAACCCAATGACCAGGACGGAAGACGAGGTCCGCGCCCGCGTTTGCTCCCGCATAGAGTTTGTACTCGTAAGACCTGCCCCCCAGGACTTCGATCACCTTCGACTGCGCGCGCAGTTGATCCAGGGCAGCCGTCACACTGGTTATGGCTGTTTGATAGAGTTTGGGAATCGGCAAAATGCCGAACACGGTAGAACCGGCGAACGCCTTGACTACGCCCAGCAAGGTATCCCAGACGCTCTTCTTCTTCTGGGCGTTGATGGTGATACCGAGCGTGCAATTGCCCTTTTTGAAAACGACGGCCTCGGATTTCTGCAGCGCTTCCGTCGGCTTGTTATTCTGACTCAGGGCGGCCAGTTGCCCGTCTTTGGCGCTGAAGATACTCTGAGCGATGCTGATGCCGGTCATCAGAATCCATTCGAGATTGTCTCCCTCGGACGAAACGCTTTTGGGATTGATGTTCAGCTGGCAGTTGTTTGAGAGTCCTTCCCAGACGTCCCCGAGTTCTTCCTTAGATGCTTTGAAGTTCAAGATAGCGGTCTCAAGCCGATAGTCCCCCGGCTTGATGCTGGAATCGAACTTATTGTTGGTAGGGTTGACCAGCACCTTAGCTTGCTTATCCCACCAGAACGGGAGCCCAACGCGGGCTGGCTTCCTGGCATCAAGCTGTTTGGGTGGTCTTAACAGGCGCAGCGCCTCTTCGCTCCCGTACGCCTTGCCGAACGGGAACTCAGTTAATTCGCGTAGACCTTCCCCGACGGCGTCACTTGCCGGCCATGGCTCAGCGTGCGCGCTGGATAGACCACCCAGAATTGCCGCCAAACCTGCCGCCGCAGAGCCGACGAACTCACCGCGCGTCTGCCCTTTTGAGGTATCACTCTCCGTTATCGGTTCCGTAGCTACTCCTTTCCGGCCGAAGCCCTCTTACTTTTGCCTGGCCGATTGGCTCGGACATTCACATAAAGTGGATATCCCGGTGGTATTATCGGTGATAATCGTACTGAGAGGAAGCTGGTTTGACGGCACTACCGCATGTATTGTGTGAGTATCGGCACGCTCAAACGGGACCCGCATTGTCCAAATCACGCGGAAAGAGTAGCGGCTCACCGATGCCCGGGACTCCGACCCGATTTCGCGTCTTGACGCAGAGTCCTGCCCACCCAAGTACTATCGACTCGAGCACCGCCTTCCCGAAACGTCGTATTCAAGTGCGAGATCTCTCATCGGCGCAGCGACGCCATAGTCGTGAGATTTCGGCAGTGTAGCGCGGCAAGCAGATTTACCCAATATCGAGGGCCCCTGACCATTTGACGGATTGGCGGCACAAGCGAAGACCGGAAGGTGTGCTGGCTGGGTACAATAGTGTTCGTGTTCCGGAGTTGGCATTGTTAACCAAGGCGAAGTCGCAAATCGAAGCATACGATCCGTCTGACGAGCTCGTTTTGCGTCCGACGGTTACAATAATGGTTACAGTGCCCAGTTTCTCGAATGGTGCATCATTAGCTAAATACCATTTGACATAATCAGTTAGGGGCCCTTAGCTCAGCGGTTAGAGCAGCGGACTCATAATCCGTCGGTCGCTGGTT
>OBLU010004355.1_pt1 | contig 12764 bp, 6 predicted proteins | sample 1518681 | NCBI WGS metagenome assembly OBLU01 (sample SAMEA3539304, study PRJEB22396) | soil metagenome | biome: tundra; feature: field; material: soil | place: USA | collected 2010-05 | depth 0.15 m | reverse complement strand
CCTTAGCGGCGCTTAACGGAGTGAAAAGGAGTGTCGAGAGTATAAGCCATTGATTTCAGAGGGCATGCCGAACCTGAATGCCAGCCAGAAACGCTGACATTCAACCGTCGCTTGTACGAGCCGCCTGCGATCGGACTAACCGCACCCGGGCCAGTTTCGAATTGCCTGGAGATCTTGGTGAAGGGTGCTATCGTGTCGATCTTAGAGCGACACCGCGCGGGATTTCTGTTCGAAGGTTCTCATCAAGCCTTCTGGGAATTGCCCTTTGGCGACGCCATCCCTTGCAGACGACGCCTTGCTTGATCGGCCCCTGTTGCCAAGTCAAGCTAGTAGGCAAAGCCGCGTAACGTGTGCGTGTGATGGTTGTTGCCAGAGCAATAGCTGGCCCCAATCCGGTCAGGGTTAATCAGCCGGACTCCTCGCCGTGGGGGTCAATGGAGCGGCTCGGAAGGTCTTCTTAAAGCGCTTTTTGTGTTAGTTCCTGACGCACCTCACCGCTGAGAAAGCTCCTGCCCTCAGAAACACTAAATCTACACCACCACTACGCCCCAAAGCGCCTGCGATGCGGCACGCGTATGTTCAAGAATCTTTCCCATAAATGTGCGGAGAAGATTACTCTGATATGATATTTCGCATCAGTGCCGGCCGAATCAACAGAAGAGCGGATCTCGGCGGTTCGCCGCAGCCTGGAGAAGACCCGTGCTGAGATCTGCCCGTGGTTCAAATCGCGCCAGGCAAGCGACAAACAAGGCCAATACGTAACCCACCTCGGGATTCTGAAGAACCAGATTGGTTTTTTGCTCGGAAAGGTCGAAAATCAGCTCGGAGACGTTACCACCGGGGGTGGCCCGCTCTCTGTCTACAGCAAATGCCGCGCCGTCGAGAAGCGCCTGCTGTGGGTCCGCCGTTTGTGGACCTATTTCCAAACCAAGTTTGACCAGCGCCGCGATCCGGCAACCGAAGCGCTGTTGAAGGCCGCCGACGAAATCGTGTGGAGCTGTTACAAACAGCCTTTCCGCAAGGCCGGCGTGGAAAAATCTCCTCCCCATCCGCTGCCGTTTGTTTCCGCCGTCTATTCTCCCTATGCGATCCCTCGAGAGGAGCCTCCGCCGGAATTGCGCTCCGACGTGGACGCCGAATTTCTCACGTCCATGTTGAAGCAGATGCCCATTCCGGTCACCGGAATTCAATCCTTGTCTTTGGAAGAACCGTGGTGGCTCGCCTACCTGGCTCATGAAGTCGGGCATCACGTGCAGTTCGATTTTGATGGCGGGTCACTGCTGGGAGCCTTCGCGCAAACGCTCAACGACGCCGGCGGCAACCGATGGGTAGGATGGAGTCTAGAACTCTTCGCCGATGTATATTCGTTGTTGATGATCGGCCCGTGGGCGCTTTGGGCGCTCGCGGAGCTGGTCTGGAGCGAGCCGGCCGTTATGCTGGACGATACGAATTCCCGTTACCCCAGTGCGCTGGTGCGATTGATGTTCATGAGGGAGGTCGCAAACCAGCTCCAACTTCAGGGCACCGACGCCCTTCGCGGTTTCACCGCCGCGGATGTGCTCAACCAGGGTCCCGTGATGTACAAGACCCGCGATTTTTGCGACACGGCTAAAGACGATCTTAAGAAGGTAGAACAGGTGGCGAAGCTGGTTGCCGCGGCTACCTATGGGTCGTTTGGCAGCCTTGCGGTTCTTGGTGATTTCAAAAAGGAAGATTTTCTTAGTGGCGGGGACGCATATCTTTGGGGAGAGATGCTGGCCGGCCGAGACAACGTCGGTTCAATCAAGGCCCTTCGTTCCGCGCGACTGGTTCTGAGCGGCGGCGTGCAAGCATGGAAAGAGATCCGTGAGGTCGCCGATTCCGAGGAACGCGCCACGCGGCGGCTCAAGCTCAAGGAAGACCTGCTTGCGACAATTTTCGTGAACCGGGAAGAGATCACGCGTGCCGCTGACCGGCCGGAGACGGCTGATCTGGATCGTCGAAATCAGGACCTCGCGGATCTGCTCATGTCAAACCAAATCCCGGGGCTTGGTCTTTAGGAAATGCGCGTCAAATTCAATATCGAGACTCCGCAGGGACCCGAACAGCCGTGGACGATCGTCATTGATGGCGCCGACAAGCAATGGCAGCGCGAAATGCCGCGCAGGGACGACGGCAGCCGCGGACTGCTCCCGTTTCCACCTGCGGATACTCCCGCCACCGGACTCGCGGCACAGGAGCCGGCCACGGTGCTCAAGGCTTATCTGGCAATCGTGGGCCGCAATGCGGAAACGATTGTCGAATACGGCCGGTATCTGTTTGACGTCCTGCTAGGCGAGGCGCTCTGGAAGGAGATCCTCGATCTGGCGGAGGGGGCCAATCAGTCCCTGATCGAGCTTGCGCTCTCCTGGAAACCGACGGATGGAAACCTTTCGCGCCTGCATTGGGAAATGATGTTTGACGGCAGCCAGTTCCTGGCCGCCGGCCGGACGCGGCCCGACAAGAAAGGAAATCTCGACGTCGCCATAACCAGGGTCGTTCCCGGAAGCATGGGCATCGCCCATCCGCTGAGCCCGTGTCCGCGGGTGCTTTTCGCGATCGGAACCTCGCTCACCGATTCGAGCATCCGTCCGGGAGCGGAAATCATGGGACTGCTCCGCGATCCGGAAGTTGAGGATCGAATCTCGCCCTCGGTCCTCGAAAACGCGTCGCCCAAGCTGGTAGAGGAGCGGATCATCCGATTTTTGCCCGAGGTGGTCCATTTTATCTGCCATGGAAACGTCGATGCCAAGAGCGGGGCTGGTTACATCGAGATCAAGGCCAATCCGTCGAGTGAGCAGACCTCGTTTTACGCCGAACAGGTCTGGGGATGGCTCCGAGCCGGACAAGTGCAGCCCGAAATCGTGGTTTTGAGCGCCTGCGAATCCGGCACGGGTAGGGCGCTGGGACCGCAAGCCGTCGCGCCTCTGGCGGCGGAACTGACGGCGCAGGGCGCGCCCGTGGTGGTGGCGATGTCCGGGAGGGTATCGGACCTGGCGTGCCGTCTGTTTACCCGGACGTTCTCGCGGGCGCTGCTTTCGGGCGAGACGCTGGTATCCGCTACAGCGAAGGGCCGGCGCGCCGCCATCGCGGAAGGAGAGGCGCCCAAGCGGTCGGTGGACTGGGGTTTCCCGGTCATTTATCTGTCCGCGCAAGTCGACCCGGAATACGCGCCGGGAACCAACGTGGCTGCCGCGAAAGTAGGCGGTCTTCAAGCCAGAATCAGGACGTATCAACTGCGCCGCACCCCGGTTTTCTGCGGACGCAACGAATTCTTTTTCGCGTTCCGGGAACTGTTCTCGGAGCGGAACACCGGTTCCGTTCTGGCTGCCTATGTCGTTCCCGAACCCGAACTCGAGAGCGTGATTGAAGGCTACGGGCGCAGCCGCCTGCTCGAGGAACTCACTATCCAGGCGATCCGTGACGGAAATGTACCGTGCGTGGTGCTCGGGGCCAATGAATCAAACAAATCATGGCGTCCGCCCAAGAGCCCTCTAGACCTGGCGCTACTCATCGACGAAGCCATGGAGACCGCCCGAAAATCGCTCGGACTCGAAACCGGCAAGGATAGGCCGATCACATGGCTCAAGGCCTTCAGCCAGAGAACCACGGTGCTGAGGGATCTGGAGCCCTGGCTCCAGACCGCGGTGCGGCTGGGTCATACGGGTCTTCCTCCGCTCAAGGTGGGGCCCTCCGCGCTCGCGAAAGCGATCGAGAAGCAGTTTGGCCAATTGATGGCCGAGGCGCGCGCGCAGGAACCCCGGCGGATCGCTGAAAAGGGCCGCGCGGTGCTTCTGCTCGACGATGTACATGAGTATGTCCAGCACCTCGAGAGCATCAACGAACACCAGAAACTGGGGGTATGGGGTTTTGGAAACGAGGCGGATCCCGTACCGGTGGTGATCTCGTTCGCGCGAATAGACACGGCAAGCGACGAATTGAAGTCCATCTCCGAATCGCGAAGGATCGGCTGGCGGGCGCTCCAACTGCGCCGCTTCGATCGCGATCCGCTGCGTGCCGAGGACATGCTCGCCTACGGCCGCGTGCTTCTCAATCGGTTCAACGTAAACCTGTTGCCGGGTTATTCCGATCGCGAGTGGGTGATGAACTACGGTATCGATCCCAAGAACATAAAGGAGTGTGAGGCCGAATACCGCAATAATCTGAAAGGCATGCCCAGCGAGTTCTCGCTGAAGGACTTCTTCTGGGTCACTCGGATCGTGATGATGCGCGCGCGCGAGCTCAACGAGGATTTTCTAACACAGGCGACCGACCGGGACGAGCTGGATAAGCTGATCAAGGAGGACGCCAAACCCTGAGTATGTCGACACCTCCTCAGGATCGTTCCGACGAGCGCCTCGATTGGCTTAGGCGGGAATGGCGGACGGAGAAGCTCCAGGGCTTCAACGACGACTCGCTCGCCTGGTTGGCGTTGGTCCCGGAATGGACCGAGGAGCTGGCGGCAGCCGCTTCCTTTCCCCCCGACCCTTTGAAGCTTGGCGACTTTTTGACGCGGGCGAGCGCGGCCGGCATCTGCGAGCGCGAAGGGAACGACGGCGGCGCCGAAACGGCTCAGCGCGGCGCGCATGCTCTGATGGCGCTCTGGCCGCGTCTCGACGAGCCGCAGAAGCGCAAATACGCGGCCGCTCTTCGCGAACGCGCCCAACTTATGCCCGGCGGGCAGGAGCAGCGGCGGATTCTGCGCGAAGCGGAACGCTCTCTCGCGCCGCCCGACACCTCTTGGACCGGGCGCGTGAGCAACCTTCTCGGATTCGGGTCTTCGGCGTCCCCCAATGCGCCGCAGGAAGTTGCCAATCCGCTGGACGCGCTTCTGGCGATGATTGTGAACCTCAAGGAGGGCAACGCGTCCTGGAGGGATCTTGGGTCGCTGACGACAGCCGCGGCAGCGGCGGCTGGAGCCTCCATCATTTCTCCGGTTCTCAACGGTCTGTCTCGCTTCACCGACGCGCAGGCCGTGCTGCGGGCCGTGGCGCCCCTGGTTTCCGCGTTTCCCGAGGATGGCTCGATCGGGAATTTCATCGATCAGCAAGCCCACCGGCTGGACCCCGAGACTCGCGCCCAGGCGTTGCTCTATGTCGCGCCCCGAACCCGGTCCCCGCTTGGCGTGCGGCTCCAACTGGATGCCATCGGGACCCTGCGGAACGTGGTCGATCCCGCCACGCGGGCTGTTGGTTTTTTGAATGCCGCGCCCGAAGTCGACGCCGAATTTCACGGCGAAACCGTCCGGGAGGTTTTGCAGGCCGCGCGGCAGGTGGACGCGCCGGCCCTGCGCGCCCAACTGCTGGCCGCGGCGTTGCCGCTTCTCGGTCTGACCGAGCGGACCGAGCTGGGCGCGGAGCTCGCTAAGCTGAGCGGCAACGTTTCCGATGTCTCGCTGAAGACCAGTGTTCTGGCGGCAGCCGCGGCGGCGCTGGGCGAAGGCGGCCGGATGACCGAAGCCCGGAACCTCGTCGCGTCCGGGGAGACTCCGCTGGCCCGCGCGCAGATCCTGTTCGAAATCGTGCCCGCGATGACGGAGGGAGCCGCGCCCCTGGTTCGTGAGTCGATCGGCCAGATCACGCCGCCTGCATTGGAACAGGTTCTTTCCAACCTGTCCCAGAAGGCCGGAGAAGCAGTTGCGCTTCTCGAACCGTTGGCGGTGGTGGCCGCGGTGAGAAACGCCATCGCGGTCGGCCATTTCGCCAACGCCGGGAAGCTCGCGGGTTTTCTCGGCGATCGCGCCCGCCCGGAGGCCATGAAGATGGTCCTCGACGGCATCCGCGGCATTTTCAATTTACAGGAGCGCCTGGAGGCGGTTGGCGAAGTTGCGGCTTACCTGCCGGCGGGGATGCTCGACGCTGCCTGCTCGATCGCCAGCGATTTCCGGACGGCCACCAGGTTTTGCGTGGCTCTGTCCGCCAAGGTTGACGTGATCGAATATCTGCGGGCCAAGAACAATCCGACGTATCTCTGTGTGGCCGCGATCAACGCCGGAACCACTCTCGACAAGGCGGGCAAGCTGAACACGGTCGATGTTCCAGTCCGCACGGCGCGCTGGGCGGCGATTGCGTCCCTGTGCGGGAATATGCCGGTGGCCGGCGCCTTCGTCACCACCCGGATTCGTGAGGCCGTGGATTCCGCCAGCACCGTCGAAGCGTTGGAAATTCTCAGTACCGCGGCCGAACTCGCGAAAGTGGTGGGAGCGGAACTCGAACCCGCCGTAGCCTTGGGGCGTCACACCATTCAGCTCGCGTTCCGGCAGGCCGCCGACGAACGTCATCTGGCCCGGTACCTCCCGCGGCAGGAGCAAATCGACGATTTTCAGAAGCTGATCAACGAACCCGACGACACACCGGAAAGCAAAGGCAACGGCACCCCGGAGATCAAAGGCAATCCCTATGCGCTCCACTACCTGGGAATGGGCGGCGTCGGGAAGACCATGCTGTTGCGGCACATCACGGGCCGCCTGGCAGTGAAGAATGGCGCCAAACTCCCCACCACGCGCGTTGACTTCGATCACATCAGTCCGGATTATCCGGCCCGCAAGCCGGGCGAACTGCTGGTCAGCCTGGCCGAAGAGCTCCGATTGTACGGTGGACCGGGCCAGGAGTCGCGCTTCAACGATTTCATGAACCACCTTGTGTCGGTGCATGCCGCGCTGAGTGTAGACCCGACAGACGATCCACTGAAGAATGTCCGTAATTCGGACATGTTCGACCTCCTGCTGGATAAGTTCGCCGCGCTGTTGTACGAACTGCCCAAACCGGTGATCTTTATTCTCGACACGTGTGAAGAACTGGCGAAGGTGGAACCGGCCGGGGCGATCCTGCCGAGCGTCGAAGCGACGTTCCTGATCCTCCAAAAACTGCACGAGAAAGTCCCCCAAATCCGGGTGGTGTTCGCGGGACGCCGCTTGCTCGCACAGGCCGGCGACAAGCCGCCCGGTGGCTCCCATCAATGGACCGCGGTCGCCGAGTCGCTTTCCGCCCGCAATCAACTGCTGCCAGTGAGCAAGGACTATCTGCGCCTCCACATCGTGCGCGGATTTACAGGGCCGGAAGCCGCGTCGTACTTTACCAGCATTGCGCAACTGAGCCTCTCTCCGGAGCGCCAGGAGGCGATTCTCGGAGCCAGTCCGGACGCTGGTCCGCCCGCGGACATTACCTGGAGCGGAACGCCTCCGCTAAGCGCCAGTGAGGAGATTCGATACAACCCGTTCGATCTCTCGCTGTATGCGGAATGGGTCCGCGCGGTTCCCGGCCTGGCGATTGAGACCATCCGTTCGCGCAAGACGGATCCGTATGTAGAGACCCGGATCGAGGGGCGCATTTTCGACGAAACCATCCGGGCGGCGCTGCCCGCCGTCGTGTTGATGCGCCGCTTCGACGTAAATATGTTACGCGAAGTGGTGGGCGAGGACGCCGTGGCGCAGGCCTATCGCGATCTCGGCGGACAGGAGTGGATCGACTACCAGCAGGACGCGCTGCAAGTGGACCTGAACCTCCTCCCGCGTCTGAACGACTATTATCAGCACGACTCGCGGCGGTATTTGTCCGATGACGCCAGGACGATGCTCGGCCCGGCGCTGGCCCGGTTGATTCGAGAAGCGATGGCGGCTCCCAATCCGTTTGCCGGACTGACCGTTGCCAACGTGGACGCCACGCTGCGATTGCTGCCGGCCTGGGATGCGGCGTCCATCTGGGACGAAATCGACCGGCAGATCTGCACGCATTGCAACTGGCACTGGGCGGAAAATCTGTGCCGGTACCTGTTGGTGGAGGGAAACGCGGCGGGCCCGGCGCCGTCCACACAAGCGGTTCCCACACCACCCCCCAATCGTTTAGGGGCGGCCGTGCGGGCGACCATGGCTGCCGCGGCGCTTCACAAGCCGCCGTATCAGCCGTTGTTGACCTGGTGGAAAGAGGTGGCTGCGAACGCGCAACACCATCCCGCCGCAGACCTTCGGGAATGGCTCGAGATCCGGGCGAACGTTGTGGGAGACACCGTGGCGGACGCCACGGTCATCTCCGTCCGGCAGTTGCGCGGGGGCGATGGATGGCGCTACGACCAGGCCGTCGCCGGCTTTGTTTCCGCCTTGGAACGGCAATGGGATAGCGGACTCCCCATACCGGATTCGGACTTCATTTCCGACGATGACGTATCGCTCGAAGTGCGCGCGTTCCTGGCGTGCCTGTACGCGCGAAACGGCATAGGGATCGAGACCGCGAAGAAACTCGCCGCGGAGGTTCCTCAAGCAATTACGCACCAGCGCTGGGCCGACTGGCGAGCCCCTGCTTGCATTCGAGACCGGGTCCGAATCGAGCTGCTGCGCGCGGGAAGGACGAGCGTCAGCGGCGAGGAAATGCTCCAGTGGTCGGCGGAAGCCGCGGCGAAGCTAGACAATCCCGATTCCGACCGGCTCCTTTCCAGGCTGCTGCGGCTGCGGCTGGAAGTGGAGGTCCCGGACGTCTCCGGCATTCCGCTGAACGCGGTATACGATCCGGAGCGGCGGCCGTTGTGCGCCTTGGAGCGACAAACGCCGCCGCTCTTTTCAAGTGTCGCGGAAGCCTTGCTTGCAGCCGGAAAAGCGGCCGGGGCTTCCGAGCTCATCAATGACGTGCTCAAACGGGCCGGCGCGGCGGGCGACAACGAAGCCATCGCCGCGGTCAAGCTGCTGACCTTGCGCATCAAACGGCGGATGCGGTCGGCCGACTCCCTGGCCAATACGGCGGAGCTGATCGGCCTGGAACAGCCGGATACAGCGCTGTTTCATCGATGGTGGGCGACTCAGCTCGCCTCGACGCGAAAGGAAACGGAGCTGCTGATCGCCGCGGCAGAACGCGGGGGACCGGAGGCTTTCCGGCGGCTGGACGGCTCGGTGGACCGTCACCTGGCGCTGGATGCGCGCGAGCTCGATTTACTGGGCGAACAGATCGGGCGCAACACCAGTAATGCCGCCGGTCTGTGGAACCAGCTGGAGAATCGGCCGGTGGATTTCCGGATTTCCCTGCGAGCGTCGGTTTTGACGTCGGAGGAAATACCACTGCTTTCGGAGTCGCCCAGGTTGGCCGCCGAGTTGGCTATGGAGGAAGGCGAACTGCTCGCACTGAGGCTTCCCCGCTTCGCGACCCGTCTATTCGACTTTGCGCACAGCCGCTTCGCGTCCGCGGGCGACCTGTTCGGCGAATTCCAGGCCTCCGTCTGTTATGGGATGGCGAGTCTCACGGCGGGCGAGCCCTTGCCCAAAGCGTCAAAACCGGATGAGCAAGAAGGCGTCTGGGACGTGGAACGCATTTATAAGCGCTGCCGCGAACGTGACCCGAGCCTTCTTTTCGAGGTGGAACATCATCCATGGGCGGATTGGCTTTGCCGGCTCGCGCTCCTCAGGGCGTGGATCAGAGAAGATAAGGTCGTCACCGGGCAGATCGACTACGACCTGGTGACGCGGCGGTATAAGAGCGTGCCGCAGTTCGACCTGGGGACTTATTCGGAGGCGCCAAATGCGGCCGGGACCCAAGCCTGGAGGGGTCTCGCGGCCCGTTATACGGCGATCGTGTTAGTCGTCGGCGTAGCCGTCGATCTGCTCCTCTGGGCTTTGGTCCACCATCGCATCGACCTTAAGATAACCCTCGAGATCGCCGCCGGCATCCTCATGTTTGGCGCCGTACTCTTCGCTGCGCTGCCGTACACGGCGACCAGAAAACTGTCCTTGTGAGATTCGCGGCGTTCAGGGCAAATCTCTCCTCCCCCGAAGCGAAGTCATTTTCGCAATCCAGTGGTCGTAATGCGGCTGGCGAGAGAGACCCAGGCTGGCTGCGCCTGCTCGACACGGCGATCCGGATCATCTCGCCTTTCAAACAATGGGTGGACTCTCCCGACAGCGCTCCAATTCCTCAACCGGGATACGAAGATTACGCCGACGTGGCTGGCCAGCTTGCTCTTTTGAAGCCGATGTTGCGAATCATCGGCGGAAGGATGGGACCGGCGACCGTCACGCTCTTGATCGACCGCACGATTGCCCGCTATGCGTGGGAAGCTCCGTTCACCCTGGTCGTCGCAAGTATTTTCGGCGAGCCGCAGTTTGTCCGTCTGGACGATCCGCTTTCCATCGATTCACTGGGTGTCCGACTCTGGAATACGCTCCCGGTTCAGGTGCTGTGCCGAAGCGCCCTGGCTTCGGTTGTCGAACAAGCCTGGAAAGGAATCGGGCGGCCGGTGACGTTTCTTCCGTTCCCGTCCGGATCGACATCGGGCGGCGTGGCGGCCGGCGTTAAACACATTATCGGTACCGCAACCAGAACCACGGCCGGTTCCCAATTCTCGATCACCCGGCCCGGCATCGGCTCGGATGCGACCAACGCCGGTCTGGATGTGCGCAGCGTGGGCGGGGATCGTCCGGCGCTGTTCGTCGTCCAGGAGGAGCCGGCCGAACGGATCCGCCGTCTGGACGTGGATCGCGAGCAGACAGCGGAAGCGCGCGCCTGGGCTGTGGATCTGTTCACATCGGGCCAGCAAACGGTGATTCTGATTCCGGCTCTGCCGCTGGCACTGGCGCGCGCGGTCCTCGAAGGGATGGCGAGGGAGTTGCGCGGATCCAAGGCGCCCACCCTGTACCGGCTGCTCGGAATTGTCCGCGGCATGCGCGCCGCTATTCGATCTTTCAGCCCGGAGCCGTCCGCTGGAACCCCGGGGTTGCAGGGGGGAATGAGCGGCGACGAATGGAAGGCGTCCCTCAAAGAACTCAGTCTTGAAGTCACGTTATTCACGCGGTCGAACGAAGCACAACAGGAAAAACGATATATCGCATTTTCCACATAAGGAGAAACCCCATGCCGAATCTTTGGAGCACCATCGCCAGTTGGGTAAATGAAAATTCCCAACAGTACATCGCCATCAACATACCTCGCGAACGGACCGACCTCACCGGTCCGGACGAAGCCTTGAAGCCGCAACGCGACTACCTGCGGCTGTGGCTTGACGATATGTTTCTTAAGCAGGACCGGGATTGGTTCACCAACGTCTTTCCCGCCGTGCACACCTCCATCGAACTGAAGTTCGGATCCGATCCCATCAAGATTACTCACGTGACGGACGGCACCGGTCAGGTAGGCCGCGGAAGTTATAAAAGCTATGCGCTGACGGACCTGGTCCCGTTCAACGGCGGATTGGTGACCGTGCAATCCGCGCTGGTCGAGTTGAAAGGCCGCAACTACCTGACCGAGGCAATCGGCATTCTGAAGGATTTTTCGGGACTGGTTGCGGCGCCGCTGAGCCAGACTTTGACGATCGCGGACAAAGTCGCGACCGGGATGCAGAGCATGTTTCAGAAGAGCGAGGGCGAGGTAGTGCTCGGGTACCATCGACAATACGCGGCTGACGGCGGAGGGGGCGGCGCCATTCTCAAGCCGGGCTACTTTGCCGTGATTCTGGCGTCGGTCAGGGACCTCAATCCGGACCTCCTTTCAGTGAAAGACAGCCAACTGCTCTACGCGAAAGACGGAGGAAAACCGCAACCGCTCGAGGGGTATAACTATATGTTGTTCCGTATCGAGGGGCGGGCGGAGCGGGACAACTGGCGGATGACGAACATCGAGGAGCCTCTGAACCAAGCCATTCAAGCGACGGTTAAAGGCGACGATGAAACCGCAAAAGGGTGTCTGACCGCGGCCCTGCTAGTGATATGGCAATCGCCCGACCTGGCGGTGAAGGATCGAAGGCGGGTGGCTGACGCGATCAGAGCTGAGCTGGCCGAAGTCGCCGGGCAACCTCGCGGCGCCGTCCCGGAGAAGCCGCGAACGCTACCCGAAATCATGGAAACGCATGCGATGTCGGTCCAGAAGGCTCTGGCCGAGCCCGAGCTCAGCCTTGCCGAAATCTTAGGATGAAATAGTGGGCTAACTTGGGTGCGGCCAATAGCATGTCCTCTAGGCAAACCGAATTGCCAGCCAGTGGAACGTGGATGATCTGGCGACGGCGTTGCTAAGCGTTGCTAATGGGGTGATTTCGCTTCAGTAGGAGTAGGCACAGCCAGAGCGGGGCGGGTGGGCGCGGAGTTGATAGCAGGATTTCCCGTCAAACCAAGAGCTAGTTGAGTCAGGCGAGAAACCATGCGCCGCTCCACCCAGTCGGGGCGAAGAGTCTTTGGATTGACTCACCGGAAATCACGGAAAAACGTACCCTCCATTTCCACTCCATTAAGGGGCTGTAAATGGAGGAGTGGATGCAAGTTACTGAAACTCCATGGATCTGTATCGCCGCCGTGGACGCCATGTCCTTTATATGCAATCGACGCGGAGATTCCCAAGCTGGACGTCGCGGGTTCGAACCCCGTCTCCCGCCACGTGAAGCAAATGGCAACCACGCGAGCAAGATCGAGCAACTGGGTCGGGTTCCGGCTACTGGTCGCGGAGCGTCAGTTTCGCAAAGTGATCGGCCATCGCTAGACTCCCGGACGGGGTCGAGGGCCGCACCCGTGGCTCGTCCACACAGAACATGACGCGTCCTCTGTGCCCAATTCTGTGCCCACCCCTGCATAGAAGCGTTGGTCGCTGTTGCGAGCGTTCCGGGTTCATGGTGGGGTAAGTCGTTGAAAGATAGCGACAATTGGGAAAGGATAGCAACCATTGTGCCTATTGCTAAGTTATTGATTCTAAGTGGATTCACGATTCGTAATCAGTAGGTCGCCGGTTCAATCCCGGCGGGTGGCTCCACAATCCTTTTATTTACTGCAATTTAGCAGGTGCTTT
>OBLU010004354.1_pt1 | contig 12767 bp, 14 predicted proteins | sample 1518681 | NCBI WGS metagenome assembly OBLU01 (sample SAMEA3539304, study PRJEB22396) | soil metagenome | biome: tundra; feature: field; material: soil | place: USA | collected 2010-05 | depth 0.15 m | reverse complement strand
CGCCGCCTTCGACTGCGGCAACGAGCTCCTCAACCGCTGGCTCACCCGCTACGCCGGCCCAAGCGATCGCCGCGACGCCGCTCGCACATTCGTGATCACAGACTCGCAAGGCGCCGTGCGCGGCTACTACACGCTTGTGGCCGGCCAACTCCAGCACCAGGGTGCCACGGCGGCAGTGCGCAAAGGCCAGTCTCCCCACTTCCCGATTCCTATCGCCCTGCTGGCCAGGCTCGCCGTTGACGCCGAGCACCAGGGCCACGGACTAGGAGCAGCCTTGCTCCGCGACGCGCTCTCACGCGTCGAGGTCGCCTCCGCGCAGGTCGCGGTGCACGCCGTCGTCGTCCACGCAATCGACGAGCAAGCCGCGGCCTTCTACCGGAGATTCGGCTTCCGCGCGCTCGCCCCCACCCCCTGCACGCTGATGGTCACGCTCAGCGAGCTGCGCGCCGCGGGCTACTGACGAGCCCCACCGCGACACCGGAACCGACCGCAACCAACAGCCACAAACCGCGCTGCGCCGCTCTCGCCCCGTGACAACGGCTGCGCGATTGTTTGCACATTTGTCCGCATCCCGACGAAGCAAAACCCCTGGAAATGCGCATTTGCAGGGAACTTGCCCCAACTCGAGTCGGTCGTGCTCCTCAAACACGACGGCCACCTCGCCAACGCCCGCGCAACCGGCAAGGTCGCGCGAATCATCGCAACCTTCGCCGACACCCTGACGCGCTGAGACCGATGCCGTTGCTGCGCACGGGCAAGGGCGCGGCCGTACGCGAATGCTTTCGCGTAGTCGGTGAGACCCTCAGCGACTCTTCCCGGCGCGGCGGCTCGCACGCACGCCGAGCAGGCCAACCGCCTGAGCATGCCGCCCGGCCACGCCGGTGGCCTGGGAGCGGTATACACGTGGTCATGCGTTCCGAGTCCCCGCAACGATGATCGGTCCGGCCGCCGGTCGCGTCCTGGGACCGAAACCGCCGCCGGCGCCGCCCACGGCGAACTACAAGTGGGTCGTGCTCTCGAACACGACGATCGGCGTCCTGCTGGCCACGATCAACTCGTCGATCCTGCTGATCGCGCTGCCGGACATCTTTCGTGGGATCAACGTCAACCCGCTCACGCCGGGCAACACCAACTACCTGCTGTGGATGATCCTCGGCTTCCTGGTCGTGACCGCCGTGCTCGTCGTCAGCTTCGGACGGCTCGGCGACATGTACGGGCGCGTGCGCATGTACAACCTCGGCTTCGCGGTGTTCACGCTGTTCTCGCTGCTGCTGGCAGCGACGTGGCTGAAGGGCAGTGCCGGGGCCCTGTGGTTGATCGGTATGCGCATCGGGCAGGGGGTCGGCGGAGCGATGCTTTTCGCGAACTCCGGCGCGATCATCACCGACGCGTTTCCCGAGAACCAACGTGGTCTTGCGCTCGGGATCAACGGGGTCGCGGCGATCGCCGGATCCTTCATGGGGCTGATCCTCGGTGGCGTGCTCGCCCCGTTGGAGTGGCGGTTGGTGTTCCTCGTCTCGGTTCCGTTCGGACTGTTCGGGACGTTCTGGGCCTACGTGAAGCTGCACGACCTCAGCGCGCGGCGCCCCGCACGGATCGACTGGCTTGGCAACGTGACGTTCGCCGTCGGCCTGATCGCGGTGATGGTGGGCATCACCTATGGGATCCAGCCCTACGGCGGCCACACGATGGGCTGGACGAGCCCGACTGTCCTGACCGAGTTGATTGGCGGCACCGCCGTGCTCGTGCTGTTCTGCGTGATCGAAACACGCGTGGAGCAGCCGATGTTTCACCTGCAGCTCTTTCGCATTCGCGCGTTCGCGGCAGGAAATCTGGCGAGCCTGCTCTCGGCGATCGGCCGCGGTGGACTTCAGTTCGTGCTGATCATCTGGCTGCAGGGCGTCTGGCTTCCGGAGCACGGCTACGACTTCGCGAGTACGCCGCTGTGGGCCGGCATCTACATGGTGCCCCTGACCTTCGGCTTCTTGGTCGCAGGTCCGCTGTCCGGCCTGCTGTCCGACCGCTACGGGGCACGCCCCTTCGCTACCACAGGAATGATCGTCGCCGCGATCTCGTTCCTCCTGCTCCAGCGGCTTCCGGTCGACTTCTCCTACGCGCCCTTTGCGCTCATCCTGCTGCTCAACGGAATCGGGATGGGCCTGTTCGCCTCCCCCAACCGCGCTGGAATCATGAACAGCCTGCCGCCTAGCCAACGCGGCGTCGGCGCCGGGATGGCCGCGACATTTCAGAACTCCGCGATGGTGCTCTCGATCGGGATCTTCTTCTCGTTGATGATCGTCGGACTCGCCGCCCACCTGCCGGCCGCGCTACAAGCCGGTCTCAGCGCTCACGGCCTCCCGGCCGCGCAGGCCAGTCGTGTCGCACATTTGCCGCCGGTGGCGTCCCTGTTCGCGGCGTTCCTCGGCTACAACCCGGTCCATCAGTTGCTCGGGGCTCAGCTGCATCAGCTCACCGCGGCGCAGGCTGCTGCCTTGACCAGCCGCTCGTTCTTTCCGCGGTTGATCAGCGGCCCGTTCTCGAGTGCGCTCAGCGTCGCCTTCACGTTCGCGTTCATCGCGTGTCTCGTTGCCGCCGCGGCATCCTGGCTGCGCGGCGGCAAGTACCACTACCGCGACGAGGAGACCGAACCCGCGCGGGATTCGACCGCCCCCGTCGGACGCGCGGAGCGTGCGGTCACATGACGAGCCTGATCGCGCTCTCGGGGTCCTATGGCGCGGGGGGCAGCCGGATCGGCCCGGCGCTCGCCGAGCGGCTCGATGTTCGATTCCTTGACCGGGCTATCCCCGCCGCCGTCGCGGAGCAGCTCGGCGTGCCGTTCGACGACGCCGAGGCGCACGACGAGCAGCTCAGCGCGAGCTGGCTCGAGCGAATGCTGCGCGGCTTCATCGGGCAGGATGTCGCGGCGCCGGCAGGGCCGCCGTCGGCGGCCGTCTCCGCCGGCGACTTTCGCCAGGCGACCGAGTCCGTTCTGCTCCGACAGGCCGCGACCGGACATGGAGTCATCCTCGGCCGCGCGGCGGCGATCGTCCTGCGCGACGATCCGCGCGTGCTGCGGGTGCGGCTCGACGGTCCACACGAGCGCCGCGTGCGCCAGGCGATGCGACTCGAGGAAATCGATGAGGCGACGGCACGCCAGCGCCAGCGCCACCAGGACCGCACGCAGGCTACCTACGCCAAGCACTTCTACGGGGCCAACATCGCCAACCCGTCGCTCTACCACGTCATGCTCGACTCGACGAGGATCGCGCTCGACGTCTGCGTCGAGCTGCTCGAGTCGGCCGCGCACTCGTTCACGGTCGCCGACTAGCACAGAGCAGTAGACGCAAGCTGCACGCAGGCTCCGCCGAACGGGGCGGCGGCCCGGTAGCGTCCGCGCCGTGAACGAGGTCAACTGGGCCGGCAACGTCGTATACGGAGCGCGACGGCTGCACCACCCGACGAGCGTCGAGCAGTTACGCGAGATCGTCACCGCCGCTTCGCGCATCCGCGTGCTCGGATCGCGACACTCCTTCAACAAGATCGCCGACTCCTGCGAGCTCGTCTCCCTCAACCGGCTCCCTGGCGAGCTGCGCGTCGATCGAGCGACCGACACCGTGTCGTGCCCTGCATGGCTCACCTACGGAGAGCTCGCACGCTCGTTGGCAGCCGAGGGGCTCGCGCTCGCCAACCTGGGCTCGTTGCCGCATATCTCGGTTGCCGGCTCGGTTGCCACCGCCACGCACGGTTCGGGCGACCGCAACGGCAATCTCGCCACGGCCGTCGCCGGCCTCGAGGTCGTCACCTCGACCGGCGAGCTGATCACGACGCGACGCGGCGACGCCGATTTCGAGGGCCTCGTCGTCGGGCTCGGAGCGCTCGGCGCGGTCACCCGCGTGACACTCGACGTCGAGCCGGCCTACGAGGTGAGCCAGGTCGTGTACGAGAACCTCTCCTGGGAGTCGCTCGACACAAACTTCGACGAGCTCACCGCGGCCGGGTACAGCGTCAGCGTGTTCACGCGCTGGGGTGAAGCAGCCGGGCAGCTGTGGGTCAAGCGGCGGGACGACACGCCACACGAGCCGGCGCCCGAGGAGCTGTTCGGCGCGCACGCCGCCGCCCGCCAGATCCACCCGATCGCGGGCGGTGACCCCGCCGCATGCACGCCCCAGCTCGGGCGGGCCGGGCCGTGGCACGATCGGCTGGCGCACTTCCGACTCGAGTTCACGCCGAGCGCGGGCGAGGAGCTTCAGTCCGAATACCTGGTGCCGCGCGCGCGAGCTCGCGCGGCGATCGAGGAGATCCGTCGCCTGGCACCGAAGATCCGCCCGATCCTGCACATCGGCGAGCTGCGAACGATTGCCGCCGACGAGCTGTGGATGAGCCCGCAGCACGGTCGCCACACGGTCGGCATCCACTTCACGTGGCGTCGCGACCAGGAGCGAGTCGAGCGGCTGCTCGCGGAGATCGAGTACGCGCTCGCGCCGTTCGCGGCGCGCCCGCATTGGGGCAAGCTGTTCGTCGCGGAGGCGGATCGGATCATGCCGCTTTATGAGCGGGCCGCCGACTTCACCCGTCTCGTCGACCGGCTCGACCCGCGCGGAGCGTTCCGCAACGACTGGTTCGAGGCCCGCGTACTCGGCGCGCGCGGCTGATAGTGCGAGCGCCTGATCGTGCTCGGCGCGACGCGGCTAAGAACGGCGGGTGCTGACCAGCGCCGGGGCGTTGCGACGGACGCGAGCGTTGCTCCAGCTGTGAGCGCCGGACTCGGCGAGCGCCTCCTGGGCTGCGAATACGGCGAAGGAGTCAAGCCACGCTGCCTTCGCAGCGCGCCACGAGACGAGCCCTCGCTCGGCTACGACAACCCTGCTGTCGGCTTCGCTGTATTCCGAGACGGGAGACATCTCGTGATTGCCGTATTCCATACGGCCGTTATCGGCGCCGCGCCGCCTTCGCATGAGCCCGCGGTGCACGCTCGACAGCAGCTCGTTGCCCACTCGAGCGAGCCGCGCGGGCGCATGAGACGACCTGTGCCATCAGCTGCCGGCGTCCACCTGCCGCTCCCAAGGGCCTCCAACACTGCGGGTTTCCCCGTAGTCCGCGGGGCGCTGCGCACGGATGCAGGGTTGCGGTAATCTCGGGCAACCTGCAAGAAAGGTGACAGTGACAGACCTCGACACAGCCGTTCTGGAGCCCGACGCGCTCGAGGTACTTGTTTCCGTATTGGGGGCGCGGGGCTACCGCGTGCTGGGCCCCAAACTGCGCGACGGCGCGATCGCTTACGACGACCTGGGCTCGGCCGCCGAGCTGCCAATCGGCTGGACCGACGTGCAGGCGCCGGGGCGCTACCGCGTCGAGCGCCGCGACGACGAGGCTCGCTTCGGCTACGCCGTTGGGCCGCACTCCTGGAAGCAGTTCCTGTTGCCGGCGCGCCTGCGCATCTGGCGCTCGCACCGCAACGGCGATGGCTTCGAGATCGAGCCGGAGGAAGCCGAGCGTCCGCCGCTCGCGCTCGTCGGCGTGCGCGGCTGCGAGCTCAGCGCGATCGCGATCCAGGACCGGGTGCTGATCGGTGGCGAGTATCAGGAAGCCGATTACGCCGTACGGCGCGACGGCGCCTTGATCGTCGCGGTCGACTGCTTCCAGCCGGCGGATACCTGCTTCTGCGTTTCAATGGGCGGCGGGCCGCGCATCAGCGGCGATTACGACCTCGCCCTCAGCGAGATCATCGATGGCGAGCACCGCTTCCTCGCGAGGGCTGGATCCGACCGCGGCGCCGAGCTGTTGCGCGAGCTGCCCCAGCGAGCCGTGGCGCCTGAGGACGTGGCCGCGGCCGACGCTGCCGTCGAGGGTGCCGCTGAGCGCATGACTCGCACGGTCGAGGCCGGCGACCTGCGCGACCTGCTCGCTCGCAACCTCGAAAACCCGCGCTGGGACGAGGTCGCGGAGCGCTGTCTTACGTGCGGCAACTGCACGATGGTCTGCCCGACCTGCTTCTGCACGAGCATCGAGGACGTCAGCGACCTCGCCGGGACCGAGGCAGAGCGCGTCCGCCTGTGGGAGACCTGTTTTTCGGTCGAGCACTCGTTCCTGCACGGCGGCGCCCTGCGGCGCTCGGGACGCTCGCGCTACCGCCAGTGGCTGACCCACAAGTTCGGCACCTGGCATGACCAGTTCGACAGCTCAGGCTGCGTCGGCTGCGGACGCTGCATCGCATGGTGCCCCGTTGGCATCGACGTCACCGAGGAACTCGCCGCGATCCGCGAAACGGACGGGGCCCGCCAGAAAGACCGGGTGGCCGCATGAGTACCATCGCCGACCTCCTCCGCGACGAGCCCTTCTTCACCGGGCTGCGTCCCGAGACGATCGACTTGATCGCGGGCTGCGGCTCGAACGTCCAGTTCGATGCCGGTGCGCTGATCTTCCGCGAAGGCGAGGCGGCGGACTCGTTTTATCTCCTCCGCCACGGGAACGTGGCGATCCAGGCCTATGTGCCGACCAGCGGGCCGCTCGTGATCGAGACGCTCGAGGCCGGCGACGTGCTCGGCTGGTCGTGGCTGTTCACGCCGCACCGCTGGCACTTCGACGCGCACGCGCTGACGGCGGTTCGCGCGACCGCGTTCGACGGCGTCTGCCTGCGGGGCAAGTGCGACGCGGATCCGGCGCTGGGGTACGAGCTCGTGTCGCGCTTCGCGCAGACGCTGATCGGACGCCTGCAGTCGACCTGCGTGCGGCTCCTCGACATCTACGGCGATGACAGCCAGCGCTGAGTTGGCGGCCTCCGCGGCCGGCGCGATGGTGCCGGAGCCATTCCGCGTACGCCGCCGCCGCCGCGAAACCTCCGACACCTGGACGCTGACGCTCGAGCCTGTGGCCGGCGAGGGCATATCGCCCGCACCCGGTCAGTTCACGATGATCTACGCGTTCGGCATCGGCGAGATCCCGATCTCGGTCTCGGGAACCGACGACGGCTACCTCGTTCACACCGTGCGCGCGGTTGGCAAGGTCAGCGAGGCGATCTGCGCCTCGAAGCCCGGCGCCGTGCTCGGCGTGCGTGGTCCCTTCGGCACGGAGTGGCCGCTGCACGATGCGCTGGGTCGCGATGTGATCGTGGTGGCTGGCGGGGTCGGACTCGCGCCGCTGCGAACCGCAGTGCTGGCGCTGGAGCGCGACCGCGACCAATACGGCGAGGTGACCCTCCTCTACGGCGGGCGCACGCCGGGCGACCTGCTGTTCCGCCCGGAGCTCGAGCAGTTGCGCAAGCGCGGCAAGCTGACCCTCGGCGTTACCGTCGACGCCGCCCGGCTCGACGAGTGGGCGGGCAAGGTGGGCGTCGTCCCCCAGCTGATCAATTACGCCCGTTTCGAACCGGCCACCGCCGTGGCGCTTGTCTGCGGGCCGGAGATCATGATGGAGTTCAGCGTCACCGCCCTGCTCGATCACGGCATGGCGCCGGAGCGCATCTACCTCTCGATGGAGCGCAACATGCGCTGCGCGGTTGGCCACTGCGGTCACTGCCAGCTCGGTCCGACGCTGATCTGCCGCGACGGAGCCGTCTATAGCTACGACCGTATGGCGCCGCTGATGGGAGTGCGCGAGCTGTGAGCACCGCCGGCCGCCGCAAGCCCAAGCTCGCCGTCTGGAAGTTCTCCTCTTGCGACGGCTGCCAGCTTTCACTGCTCGACTGCGAGGATGAGCTGCTGGCGCTTGCCGGCGAGGTCGAGATCGCGTACTTCCCCGAGGCCACGAGCGCGACGGTCCGTGGGCCCTACGACCTCTCGCTGGTCGAGGGCTCGATCACGACCGAGGAGGACGTCGAGCGCATCCAGCGCGTGCGCAGCGCCTCACGCCGGCTCGTCACGATCGGCGCCTGCGCGACCGCTGGTGGTATCCAGGCACTGCGTAACTTCGCCGACGTCCACGACTTCGTCTCGATCGTCTACGCGCACCCGGATTACATCTCGACCCTTGCCACCTCGACGGCGATCTCCGACCACGTCGCCGTCGACTTCGAACTGCACGGCTGCCCGATCGACAAGCACCAGCTGCTTGAGGTGATCGGCGCGCAGCTGGTCGGGCGTCGTCCCCAGATCGCCACGACCAGCGTCTGCACCGAGTGCAAGCGCCGCGGTACCGTCTGCGTGACCGTGGCGCACGGCACGCCGTGCCTCGGACCGGTCACGCACGCCGGTTGCGGTGCGATCTGCCCGTCCTATGACCGCGGCTGTTACGGCTGCTTCGGGCCGATGGAGACGCCGAACGTGCCGGCTCTGAGTCGCCAGATGCGCGAGCTCGAAGAAACCGAGACGGCGATCGACCGGCTCTTCCATACCTTCAACGCGAGCGCCGAGCCGTTCGCCCAGGCGGGTGCCCACGGTGACTGAGCGACGAACCAAGACGATCAAGACCGCCACGCTTGCGCGCGTCGAGGGCGAGGGCGCGATGCGCGTGCGGATCGAGGCCGGCGAAGTCACCGAGGTGGCGCTGAACATCTATGAGCCCCCGCGCTTCTTCGAGGCGTTCCTGCGTGGACGGGACTTCGCCGAGGCGATCGACATCACCTCGCGAATCTGCGGCATCTGCCCCGTCGCCTACCAGATGAGCGCGGTCACGGCGATGGAGAGCCTGTGCGGCGTCGAGGTCGGCGGTCAGCTGCGCGCGCTGCGCCGCCTGCTCTACTGCGGTGAATGGATCGAGAGTCACGCGCTGCACATCTTCATGCTCCACGCTCCTGACTTCCTCGGCTACGCAGGCGCCGTCGAGATGGCGCGCGATCACCCGACGATCGTGGCCGATGCACTGACGCTCAAGAAGGCCGGCAACGAGGTGATGCGGGTAGTCGGCGGGCGCGAGGTGCACCCGATCAACCTCTGCGTCGGTGGCCTTCACCGCGCACCGCGCAAGGCTGAGCTGGCCACGCTCGTCGAGGGTCTCAAGCGCGCACGCGAGATCGCGCTCGGGGCCGTGACGCTGACCGCGACGCTGGATTTCCCCGACTTCGAGCAGGACTTCGAGCTGGTCGCGCTCGCTCAACCCGGCGAATATCCGATCGACCGCGGCCGCGTCGTCTCAGACCGTGGCCTCGACATCGCCCCGGCCGACTACACGTCGCACTTCGTCGAGTCGCACGTGCCGTGGTCCAACGCGCTGCACTCGCGGCGCGCCGACGGCAGCACCTACGTGGTCGGCCCGCTCGCCCGCTTCGCGACCAGCTATGACGAGCTGAGGCCGTTGGCCCGCGAGGCGGCAGCCGGCGTCGGCCTGCGCTCGCCCGAGAAGAACCCGTTCCGCAGCATCGTCGTGCGCGCCGTCGAGCTGGTGCACGCGGTCGACGAGGCGCTCGCGCTGATCGACGCCTACGAGGAACCGGACGTCTCGAAGCTTGAGGTGCAGCCGCGCGCAGGAGTCGGACACGGCGTCAGCGAAGCGCCGCGCGGGTTGCTCTACCACCGCTACGAAATCGACGAAGAGGGCACGATCCTCGACGCCGTCATCGTCCCGCCAACCTCGCAGAACCAGACCGCGATCGAGTCAGACCTGCGCGGCGTGGTCGAACGCTCGCTCGATCTGCCAGACGCCGAGCTGAGCATCCGCTGCGAGCAGACGATTCGCAACTACGACCCCTGCATCTCCTGCGCGACGCACTTCCTGAAGCTCGAGATCGAGCGCGTCTGAGGCTGATCGGGATCGGCAACCGCTGGCGCGGCGACGACGCTGCGGGGCTCCTCGTGGCGACGTCCGTGAGCGCGCGCGGGCCGGCGGGAGTCGAGGTGGTCGAGCACGAGGGCGAGCCGATCGAGCTGATCGAGGCCTGCGAGGGAGCGTCCGAGGTGTGGATCGTGGACGCCGTGTGCTCCGGCGCGCCGGCGGGAACGCTGCACCGATTCGACGCCGGCGACGGCGCTCTGCCGGCTGCGATGTTCGGCCTCTCGACCCACCGGCTCGGACTCGCGGACGCGCTGGAGCTCTCGCGCACGCTCGGCCGCCTGCCGTCGCGCGTCATCGTCTACGGGATCGAGGGCATGCAGTTCGCGACCGGCAGCCCGCTTTCACCCGCCGTCGCGCTGGCGGCCGAGCAGCTGGCCGACACGCTCGTCGCGGAGCTCGGGGGCCTGGCCGCGAGCCCGGACTGAATCGCCTGGCACTCAACGCGTGCTCGCGCTGGGTCGCGCTCGCCAACATCTGACTAGGTGTTCATGTTAGGCTCGCGCGGTGAGCCACGTTCACGACCGAGACCTCACCTACCTGGACGGTGAGACCGCCCGAGTCGTCGCCGAGACGATGCAGGCGCTGTCGACGCCGAGCCGCGTGCGGATCCTGAGCCGTCTGGGCGCTGGCGCATGTTCGGTCGGTGAGCTGGCGCGCGAGGTAGAGATGGAGCAATCGGCGGTCTCCCAGCAGCTCCGCGTGCTGCGGCATCTCGGGCTGGTCGTCGGCGAGCGCCAGGGCAAGAGCATCGTCTACGCGCTGCACGACGATCACGTCGGCGTGCTTCTCGCCGAGGCCGTCGCTCACGCCGAGCACGTGCGACTTGGCCTGATCTCCCGTCCGCGCCTGGTACTCGCGTGAGCTCCACGACACCAGCTCTGCTCGCGGCGGCCGCCGGCGTGGGTTTCGGTCACGCGATCCTGCCCGATCACTGGGTGCCGTTGGCCGTCGTCGGTCGTACGCGTCGCTACCCGCTCGCTCGCGTCGCGCGACTCTCCGGCTTGGCCGGCGTGGCCCACGTGCTCGTGTCAATCGTGCTCGGCGCCGCGATCATCGCCGTTGGGCTGCAGTTTCGCTCAACGGTGCAGAGCGCGCAGGACACGATCATCGGCTGCCTGCTGATCGCCACCGGTGTGGGATTCGCGATCGTCGAGCTCAGCGGACGCGGAGGCCATCACGCCGGCGGCCACGCACAAGGGCACGCGCCGATCCACGGCGACGCGCACGAACACGCGGACCCACCCGATCACGCGCGCGACGGGTCGCACTCGCACGCCCATGCCACGGCGACGGTCGACTCGGGCGCGCACGCCAGCGGAGTTCGCGGCCTGGCTGCCGTGATGGTCCCGTTCGGCGCTGCGGCGTCACCGGACCTGACGATCCTCCCCGTGTTCCTCGCCGCGACCACGGCCGGGTTGACGACCGCGATCAGCTCCATCGTGGTCTTCGCCGTCGTGACGATCGCGACGATCGTGGGACTGACGCTCGCGGCGTGCTTCGGCGGCTACCAGCTACGCGGTCAGTGGCTCGAGCGCTGGGGCAACGCCTGCACCGCTCTGGTTCTGATCATCATCGGCTCACTCGTCCTGACCGCGGTGATCTGAGGGTCACTGTGCTCCGAGCCGCCCACGGTCTCAACTCGTGGGTTCAGGCTGATCGTGAACCGTGCCTCCGCCGTCCGACCCTCGCCCGAGGGCGTCGGCGTGCGCAGGAGGGCTTGGTCAGTCGCACGGGCAGGGGCTGGCTGCTGCAGGGCTCGCCTCCAGGCGAGCTGCGACTCGCGTCCTGACCGTCGCGTGCCGCCCGGGCGCCCGAGCGGATCGAGCCCAGAGCGCTTGATGCGGCGTGGCGGCAGGGCTCGCGGAGCGCACCTGCCAAGTTCCACGGGCCTACGACCGCCGGCAGGGAAGCGCAGCCACGCGGGCTCGGACGACGTTCATGTCCGCGCGATTGAAGTCCAGGTGGGTCTGGCCGCGAAACGCCGGGACGAGCTCCCGGTAGTAGGGGCTGGAAAGGCTCTCGTTGTGGCCGATTACGTTGCCCACAGGGATATTGTCGAGGCAGCGAAGCCAGCGGGTCAATTCGAGCGCGGCGCGAAACTGCGGGGCGTCTCCCATCACCTGCTGATCGGAGAAACCGACGTTCTCGATCCCGATCGCAGTGTAGTTGAGGCCAACCACCTGGCGACACATGATCTCCAACGGCACAACTTGGTAGATCGTGCCGTTGGTGTCGATCACGAAGTGAGCGCAGACCTGGGGCAACTCGTGGAACTCCACATCCGGGACGTCATCAGCAAAGGTGTTCCAGACGCTCTGGAAAGTGGAGCTCTCGGTGTAGTGCCAGATGATCAGATGCGGATCGATCAGCTTGTAGGAGTCGATCCCGTAGTGCTCGAGCGCGTAGCTGCGCATTTCCTGCCGGCGTTTGGCCCCGAAGGGAATGAGGTCCTCGATGATGTGCGGCGGCGGGAGCAGAGCAGGCGGCGTGGCGCTCGCCCGCGCGCTGCCGCGCCGTTGCGCGGTGATCGCGCGCTGATGCGCCGCCAAGGCAGGCGACTGGGCGGACGTGACGAACGCGGACCGCGCAAGCATGCCTCGCGTCGCGTGGCGGGCGGTCCGCGTCGCGATGCGCTCGCCGGACCCGCCGTGCGCGACGAGCGCAAACGAGGCAAGCGCGGTCAGCGCGAGCGCCGCAGCGCCGGTGCGCCTGCGCCTCACTGCTCGGCCGCCTTGAAGGCATCGAGCGCCTGCGTCCAGTATCGGTCGAAGTAGGCGCGCAGCGCCCCGAGACCCATTGGGTCGAGGCTGTAGATACGGCGATTGGCATCCTGGCGGTCGCTGACCAAACCAGCTTCCTTGAGCACTCTCAGATGCTGAGACACGGCGGGCCGGCTGATCGGAAGGCCGCGCGCGAGCTCGCCAACCGCCGTCGGACCGTCGGCAAGGCGCTCGAAGATCGCGCGTCTGCTCGGGTCGCCAAGAGCCTTGATTGCCTGAGCGTAAGTTGCCACTTACGGTAAGTATAGGCTTACGCACGAGGGCTCGTCAAGCCGTTGCCCC
>OBLU010004353.1_pt1 | contig 12767 bp, 6 predicted proteins | sample 1518681 | NCBI WGS metagenome assembly OBLU01 (sample SAMEA3539304, study PRJEB22396) | soil metagenome | biome: tundra; feature: field; material: soil | place: USA | collected 2010-05 | depth 0.15 m | reverse complement strand
TCCGAATTTAAAACTCATTGCATTTTCGTACCAGATGGAGTTTTGGCGAACCACACCTGTTCCTAACGAACGAGAAACTGGCTTCGAGGATTTTTCAGATGGCCGGATCGCGCGCCACCGAGATGAGACGTTCGATGTGAATAGAACGCGGCCCTGGAAACTCGGGTGGCTAGAAGCGGATGAGCAACACGAGGATAACGGTCGTTGCGCGGTACAGGTAGAAACACATGAGTGACAACGTGTATCGCCACCTAATCAGCAAAGCGCGGGACGCGAAGCGCGGTGGCCGTGAAGCATGGGGCGTGATGTCTACCGGCGAGAAGGTTGCGGTTGCGCTCGTACTCAATCGGCCAGAATGGTTGACCGAGTACGGTTATACGATTCCGGAAGCCATTGATCGCTCTGGTTCTGCTTGGGTGGCGATAATTCCCAAAGTCGCCCGCGACCTCGCCGATGAGGATGCGGAGTGAGAGGAGTGGATTCTTGAAGACGCGAAAAGCGTCAATTAGACCTTTTCGAGGGGTTGGGCAAAAATAACCATGTATGGTCGTGCCGGATTTGAATTGCTTCGCGCACGTATCCTACCCCTTCCGCCGTCCGCCAGCTTGCACCAAAAGTGAGGAAGAACCCTTTTTGACTAGAATCACCATTGCCGTAGAGGCTGAGTTTCATTGACGGCTACACGAGCTGCCTGTGGCACGGCAGGTTGTCCCTTACTCTTGTCCATGCCAATTTCCCGGCAGAAGTACAGCGCAAGTGAGACAGAGGAGTTGATTGGCTGTTGGAGTCAAATCATCTCTGCGGTGCCAGAGATGGCATGCGCGCGGTCTGAAATCAAGCTAACAACCGGGTTTCCATTCAGTATCGCCACCTACGGCATCGATGGAGGGAGATGATCGGCGTCCGAGCCGAACTGCAGGTTGGGCTCGCCAGTCATCTCCAGGCGGATCTCGCCGCCTTGCGCGATTTCAGAGTGATGGAACCATGCGCGATCCTGCGATTTGCCGTTAAGCGTGAAGCTGCGGATGTACATGTCCTTAGGGTCGCCGCGATGGACGGTGATTTCAAGACGCTTGCCGCCACCCAAATGGACCGTCGCGCGGTCCACGAGCGGAGAACCGAGAATGTAGATGCCACCGACCGGATCGACCGAATAGAAGCCCAGCGCGGAGAGCAGGTACCAGGCCGACATCTGGCCGACGTCTTCATTGCCGGCGATGCCGTCGGGCTTGTCGAAGTATTCGGTGTCTAGCAGAGAACGGACGCGGGCCTGGGTCTTGTGGGGCGCGCCGGCGTAGACGTAGAGATAGGCGATGTGATGGGAAGGCTCGTTGCCGTGCGCGTACTGGCCGACCATGCCGGCGATGTCAGGCGGGGCGTCGGGCGGGAGGTCGGAGGGCACGGTGAAGAGCATGTCGAGGCGCTTGAGGAAGGGTACGCGGCCGCCGTAGAGGTCGATGAGGCCCTGCGGATCGTGCTGGATGCCGAAACTGGTCTGCCAGGCGTTGGACTCGGTGTAGTCGCGCCAGCGCTTGCTGTGGCCTAGGGCGATCGGATCGAAGGGCAGCGCCCATTCCCCACTGGCCAGCTTGGGCTGCATGAACTGGTTGGCGGAGTTGAAGAAGTGCTTGTAGTTTCGAGAGCGTTCGCGCAGCTTTGCCGCCTCTTCAGCCTTGCCGAGCTTTTGCGCGACGTTGGCGACGGACCAGTCTCCGTAGCAATATTCAAAGCTCTTGGAAACGGACTCAGGCTCGCGGTCGGCGGGGATGAAGCCGAGCTGGCGATAGTCGCCAAGGCCCTCGTAGTTCTCAACTTCGGCGCGCTGATGCATGACGCTATAAGCGGCCTCGACGTGGATGTTTGGGAAACCCTTGTTGATGGCTTCGGCAATGACGCTGGCGGAGTGGTAGCCGGTCATGGTGCCGGTTTCAGTGCCCTGAAGTGGCCAGACGGGCATGCCGGCCGGACTTTGCTCGGCCATACGGATGAGAGTGTTGACGAAGTCGGGAACGCGCTCGGGCTGGATGAGCGTGTAGGCGGGATGGGCGGCGCGGAAGGTGTCCCAGAGCGAAAACGTGGTGTAGTTGTGCTGGCCGGCGGGAAGGGTGTGAATCTGCGCGTCCATGCCGCGATAGTGGCCATCGACATCGTCGAAGAGCTGCGGCCCGAGCGACATGTGATATAGGCTGGTGTAGAAGATGCGCATCTGGGCGGGGTCGGCAATCTGGGCGTCGATGCGGCTGAGCTGGCGGCGCCACTTTTCCTTGCCGGCGGCGCGCGTTTTGTCAAAGTTCCAGTCGGGCTGTTCGGCCTTTAGATTGGCTGCGGCGCCCTTGGCGCTGACGCCGGAGATGCCGGTACGCACGAAGATCACTTCGCCGCCATGGGTGTCAAAGTGGAGCACGGCCTTGAGATTGTCGCCCTCGAGAGCGTCCGTTCCTGACATGGGCTTGTCGTCGGAGTAGAACGTGACCTTGGTAGGCTGTTTCGAGACCTGGAGAGTGAAGTAGCAGTGGCGGTTGTTTCCCCAGGCACGGGTAACGTGGCCGCCGGCAAGGCTGTCGGGGGCAGGATGGCTGAGCTCGGCGGAGTAGACCGAGGAGTTGCCATTGGAAAGATAGCTGTGGGCCAGGTCGACGATGAGCCAAGCATCTTCACTCTGCGGGAAAGTGTATTTGTGGAGGCCGGTGCGCTCGGTGGAGGTGAGTTCGACCTTGACCTTGGGGTCTGCCAGGAAGACGGAGTAGTAGCCCGGCTCGATGACTTCATCATCGTGGGAGAAGCGGGAACGATAGCCTTCGTCAGGATTGGTGCGGGAGCCGGGGGCGAGCTTGACGGGGCCGATGCCGGCCATGACAAGGAAATCGAGCAGGTCGCCGCATCCGGTGCCGCTGAGGTGGGTGTGGCTGAATCCCATGATGGAGGTGTCGGAGAGGTGGTAGCCGGAACACCAATCCCACTCGCCGTTGAAGGTGTCAGGGCTTAATTGCACGGCGGCAAAGGGAACGCTGGCGCCGGGAAAGCAGTGGCCGTGGCCTCCGGTGCCGATGCGCGCGTCGACCCACTTGAGCGGATCGACGCTGGACTCGGAGGACGACTGCGAAAGCAGAGGCAGCGGCAGGCCCGCCGTGGCACAGACGGCGCTGGCGGCGTGAAGGAAGCTACGGCGGGTGATCATATGCGAACTCCGAGAAGCATGATGTGATAGCAGTGAAACGGCATTCTGTCATCAGTGTGACCGAATCGGCCTTAACTGAGCAACGGCGAGCGGGGATAAAGGACTTCAATGAAGAGTGCGTCGCGCAGAACGATGTTGTAGCACAGGTGTGGCCGTATCTGCCGTTCGCGGCCAAGGACCGGCCGCTCAAACAACTGCTCGAAGGCGTGCGGGCAGCTGACCTTCTCCGATTCGCCGTCGATGACACGATATTATCGCTGCCGCAAATCACAAACGACATCCTGCCGCCATTCCTTGTTGGCGTCAAAATGTGACGTCGATTTGCTGCGGCCCGGCTCGTGCGGGAAACTCAAGCAACACCGTTCCGCCGTCCGCCTTCACGGGGACGAGAGGTTTGCCGTCTACCGTGATGTTTCTTGGTGGCCGCGTGAGCAGCAGACGGATTGCGGTTAGATCATTCGCATCGCGCAATTCAATGTTGGTGACGGCGAAGTGCATTGTGTTCGATGTAACTTGCTCATTGATGACCTTTGCGCTAGCCGCAAGTACAATTGCCTTGGCAGCAGGAAAGAAGGCGAGATCGAGCAAGAGTCGACGCTCTCCTTCACCAACCTGCGGATTCTCAACGATACGCAGGTGTGCATCGAAAAGATCGATGTAGCGACCGCGAATGATTGTCGGATCAGGCGCAGATCGTGGCGCCGGACCGGTGGCGTTCGCGCTTGTTGACGAAGTGCTCTCCAGCGCTTTGACCGCACTGTCGGCGACACGGGTCACAGCGTGCTCCGGTGTGCCTTCGGGCTTGTCAAAGCCTGATGCGATGACAAAGGGACCTCGGCGCAGCACGAACGCAGTAGATTCACGCCAGGACAAGTCAATCTGCGCTGCTGCATCCCTGGTCGTTGCTAGAACCCTGGCGGGGCCGTTCGCATCCGCAGCGATTGTGGACGGGGACGTCTTGCGGAAAATGACTACGCCCTTGCCGACATGGTGCGTGCACTCGCTCTGAGGGTTGATGCCGAGCGACTGAAAGAGCAGTTCGCGCGGAGTGGTATGGGTTTTTCCGTTGTCGTTCCACCATTGCTGTGCGTTGTTGTAGGGGTCGCGGTCATCGTCGAATATCACCAGCGCTCCGCCTGCTTCGACCCACGCAGCGATCGCCTTATGAAACTTGGGCGAAGGTGGCTTTTGTCCCTCGTAGGTGAGTAGAAGCAGCCGGTACTGCTTGAGGAAGTTCGCTGCGTTCTGACCGCGATAGGTACTTTCGATCTGCACGGCCTCCGCGGGAACACCATGCATGATCAGGGGCAGTGCGAGGCCGTAGAAGTTGCTGAGTTCCGCGTCCGAGTGAAGCGGCTTCGCCCGCTGGAACATTAGCGTATCGCTGACAAGTATGCCGATATTCTGCGTGCCCGAAACCTGCCACTTCGAAGTCTGGTACTGCATTTGGCCTAGCGCATGGAACACCGTCTGCAACTCTGTTTCGTACTCTGCCGGGATGAGCGTAGGCTCTGGCCTGGGGTTGGCTTCCGTAGGCTCGGTCGAAGGATGAAGCGCGCGAACACCGAAGATACGATCGGGCCATGGCAGTATCTCGTAGCGGCTGACCTCCGGCTGCAACAGCGATGCGACGAGGGTCGATTCCCAGTTGCGCTTGTAGTCCGCCCAGGAGTGGTTGGGGTTGTCTTCAATAGGATCGTTGAGATACCAGATGCGCTTACCAGACGAACGTGCGATGTTCTGCAGTGCACCATACTCGAGGAAAGCAGTCTCAAACGTGCGCTCGGCCTTGACACCCTGGTAGACGTTCACTGCGCGGCTTGTGCCGGTCCACACCTGTGCGATGTATCCGTCGGCACCGACATCAAGCAACGATGACTCCGGAGACACGATCTGCCACTGCGCGTAATTGATGAGCGAGTGCGTGGCGACGTAGCAAGGAATCTGCTTGTTGTGCTCCCGGCCCCACGCGCGCACCGAGGTGAACACCTGGGCGAGTGCGCGCTGATATAGGAAGTACTTCAGCTTGCTGGCGCGATATTGTGCGTCGGGTGACGAATCAGGCGCGCGCCATGGTTCGTGGTAGTAGCTCACCCATTCTTTCTTGAAAGAGTCTGACCATCCGGCACGGGCCCAGAACTCCGGCTCCTCGAGATAGATCGCTTCCGCGCCCGCATCGAGAGCACGAAGGACCCCGCGGCTGAGGTATTTGCCGTAGCTCTCAGACGGGGCAATGTACGGAACTTCGCGGCCGCCGTGCAGGATGAGCTTGCCGCCGGATTCCTGTTGCGTCTCGTTCCAGTGTTCCTTGCCGTCGAAATCACCCCGCAGATAGTCTCCGTAGGTGCCCCATGCGACGCCAGTCATGACGGTCACGCGATAGCCGTGTTCTTTCCACGAGTCAATGCGGCCCGGCAGGTCCTCAGTGATGCCATACACCATGACCGTGCCGGCTTCGACGTTGACGCGCGGAGACCACCCGTTCTGGGTCTGGAAGATTAGAGTATCGTCAACGGGCGTTGGGGCTTGAGCAGGCGCGACCACCAGCGATGACAGTACAAGCAGCAGCGGATGAACGAGGTACGCTTTGACGATCATCGGCGATTACCCGCCTGTTCCGGCTGGGACATGGACGGTGGCGCCGCATCGGGAGCACTGCCCCATTGCGTGTTCGGTGTCGACCCCATGGTCAGTTCAAGCTTTCCGCCATTGGCGATATCGGCATGCGAAAACCAGGGCTTGTTCCACGGCTTACCATTCATCGTGGCGGACTGGATAAAGATGTTTTTATCCGAGTTGTTCTTCGCCGTGATTTCGAACGTCTTGCCATTGCCCATGTGCATCGTCACATGCCGAAAGATCGGGCTGCCGAGAATGTAATTGGGGCTCGATGGATCCACGGTGTAAAATCCCATGGCGCTCATGACGTACCAGGACGAGGTGCTGCCCTGGTCATCCATGCCTGGAAAGGCGTAGCCCGAAGCATCGCTTCCATACATCTCACGTAGGATGCGGCGGACCAGTGCCTGCGTCTTCCAGGGCTGCCCGGCCCAGTCGTAGTAATAGGCGGCCTGCTGGTCAGGCTGATTGCCTTGAACATACTGGCCTACCAGCCCCGTGCAATCCCGGCAAACACCCTTGGCGGTGTAGGGCGTAGAGAAAAACTCATCCAGTTTCGCAGCAAACTTTTCGCGGCCGCCCAACTCATTCGCCAGGCCCTCGACGTCATGCGGCGTGAGCCACAGCGTCGACCAACCGGAAGCCTCCTTCATCATGAAGTTGTAGTACGGCTCGCCCGGATCAAACGGCGAAATCCACTTTCCATCGGCGGTGCGCCCGCGCACGAAGCCGACTGACGTATCAAACACATGGCGATAGTTGTGCGCACGCTTCAGGAACATAGCGGCATCGTCTTCTTTCCCCAGTCGTTTCGCATATTGAGCCATCGCGTAATCGTCCCAGCTGTACTCCAGCGTGGTGGCGGCGCCTGCCTTGCCGCCAGCGTACGGCGGACTCGGATTTTCGGGCGGGATGAAGTCGGCGATCCAGCCGTTCTTGATGTACTCATCCAGGTAAGGCCGCGGTCCGTTCGGATCCATCGCATTCTTACGCAGGTACTCGTAGGTGCCAGCCCAATCAAAGCTGAGGCCACGCTCCCAGTCGCCCAGATACATGAAGACAGCATTGTCGCCGTGGAAGGAGGTTCCCATGTAGCCGGATTCACGCGCCATATCAAGTTGTGAGCGAAGAATGTTGGTTTTTACATCCGGCTCGAGCAGGGTCAGCAATACAATTTGATTCCGGCCCGTATCCCAGAAAGGCACCTCGTTGTAGCGGTCGTACGCCGCGGTCGTGATCTTACCGTCGCCGGTCGCGAGTGGCTCGCCCTTTCGCGCCACCAACCGGGGGCTGGCGAAGGAGTGGAGAAGGCACGAGTAAAACAGCATCTTCTCTTTCTCCGAGCCGCCCTCCACTTCGATCTGGTTGAGCTTGGCGGCCCAGGCATCATCGGCCTGCCGATGTACGCGGTCAAAGTCCCACCCCGGGCTCTCGGCCTTGAGACGCTGCTCAGCTTGCTCGTAGCTTGTGCCGTGGGCGATTTTCACCACCAGTTGCTCACCTGCCGTCGTAGTGAGATCCAGGTACGCGCCGGCAAAGGGACCAGCGACCGTTGATTGGCCCGAAACAACTTCCCTGCTGCCAAGGATCGATCCTTCTTCGCCTTTTTCTCCATTGCGCGGCGGAAACTGGCGGAAAGTGCCGAAGCCGGTAAATGGTTTGGAGAACTCGGCGACGAAGTAGGTCTCCGCACCATGGCGCCCCCGCGCAAAGTGCCCGCGGATCGTGTGGTCGCCGATGACCTCGATGCTGCCACCCTCCCAGCCCAGGTCGAGCAGTAGGTGCGAACGTTTGCTTTCGGGATACGTGAAGCGATAGAGTCCGGTCCACGTCGTGGCTGTGAGTTCAACCCCGATCTTGAACGTATCGAGGTAGACAGAGTAGTAGCCGGGACTCGCATGCTCGCGCGATTTGTCATAGACCGACACCGTGCGCTGCGGAGGAACCGTCCAGTCACCGACCACGGGCATCAAGATCGGCCCTCCCCGATCCCCGCTCGAAAACCCTACCATCGTCGGATTGGAGTAATAGTAAGTTGCAGGCACGCCCGCCTGGTAACTCAGCGGAAGGTTCGCGTTGATCGGTGCGATGTCAGCGGAGCTGTGCGGCAGCACCGCACCCGGCGATGTGAAGCCGGAGTAGAGCTGCTCGCCCGCAGGAGGCGCGTTGCCGATGAGCTTTTGATCATCAAGCGGCGCGGTGCCGACCAGACCGTTGGCATAGTCGACAGGCCGCTTGCCGCTGCTCTGAGAAAAGACGAAGGGGGTAACTAGAACGAGAAGCGTGGCAACTGCCGCAGTACGGCGGAAAATAAACAAGCGCGAATCTCCTGAAGAAAACAAGAAAGAACCGCCTGCGCATCGGAAGATGCGCAGGCGGCAATTAACGACGCTACCACTGAACCCTCGCCGCAAGCTGGCCGTTACGAGGAGTTCCTGACACACCCGTCACCTGGCCGAAGGTGGTGTCGTTCGGGTTTGTGTCTGGCGAATTAATGTAGTGGCGATTGAAGATGTTGTAGAACTCGCCACGAATGGTGGCCTTGAACCGACCCTCGGGTCCGAAGCCAAAAGCCTTGCTCAGCGACATGCTTTCGCTGGCGACTCCGGGGTTCCAGCGCCAGTGATCGTAGTTGTAGGGTGTGTTGCCAAGTGTGCCGACAGCCGGCGTCGTGAAGAGGCTGGGGCTGAAGTCCTGATTGTGCGGGTCGGACGTATTCGCCAGGTCGACAGAGTGACCACGGAAGTGATTCTTGATGTTAGTCGCCGTCACCCCGGGAGCAAAGTTGTCCCGCTGATTTTGGAAGAAGAAGGGATACTGCACCGGAGAATTGACGGTGCCCATGGGGCCGCCGGAGCCGTAGCTGAGAAATGCTCCGAGCGTCCAACCGCCCACAGCCTCGTTGAGCCAACGACTGTTCGTTAGGAGTGCCTGCCCACTGCCGAAGGGAAGCTGGCACGTGATGTATCCGGTCAGCAGCTGCAGCTGATCGGTGCCCTGCACATAGTGATGCGAGGCAGGGATGTCGGCTGCGTTCTGGTAGCCATAGAGACCGTTGCCCCCAGCCGCCACGCGCCGGGCCAGGTTGCTGCCCTCCAGGTGCGAAACTGTGTAGCTCATATCCGCGTTCAGATTGTGTGCGTTGCGCGCCTTGATCTCGGCGACAAACGCATCGTAGGAACTTGACCCAAGCTGCTGGTCGGTTGCGAGCACAACCGTGTTGTTGTAGGACGCGGCCTGCGGAATGGGCGCGATCGCAGAGTAGGCGGGACCGCTAAAACCCGCATAAGGATACGGCACGCCCGCAGCAGCGGCCTGCGCGGGGCTACTGATGGTGTCGTTGATGTGGCCGGAGGTAAGCAGCGTGCTATAAGTGCCGAAGTCGGGGTAGTTGATGCCCACCGACTCGGGGTTATCGTGAAGGTCGCTTCCGCGGCTGCCCATGTAGCGCGTATCGAGGATGAGGTTCCTGGCAAGTTCGTACTGGACGCCAGCGTAAAAATTCTGCGCTCGGCCGAGGTGGAGCGTCTTGGGGCTGATGTAAAGCGGGTCATCGTAACCGAAGCTCGTCTGGCTGATTGTGCGCGGCAGTAGGACGGTTGCTCCAGGATAGCCGTTCGCCCAGTTGAAGGCAGTGGAGCCCGGAATGCTGTTCGGGACTGTGTTCGAGCCGGTCCAGAACTCACCCTGTTGCGAAGGGAAGCCGTAGCCATAGCCTGCATTAAACTCGCCGAGCGGCACATAATAAAGACCATAGCTGACGCGCACCAGCAGCTTTGGAGTGAGTTGGTAAGCGCCGCCGAGGTGCGGGCCAAACTGATGCAGCGAATTGTCGGTCTGGAAGGTAGAGCCGGAGTTGTGCGCGAAGGTCCAGGCTCCCTTGTAGTTGCCCCAGTTAGGATTCTGTTGGGTTAGATCGAAGTTGGTCCAGTGACCGTCCGCTTGGTGACCGGCAAAGGTGAAGATCCAGTTTAGCCCAAGATTAAGCGTGAGTTTGGTCTTGACCTTCCAGTCGTCCTGCGCGAATGCGTCGATGTACTTCTGCCGTGGGTACGTGGGATACGGGATATTCTGCGATGCGGACTGAACGTCACCGAGCATGAGGTTGGCAAAGGCGCTTCCAACATATGATGTCAGCGAGTTGTCCGTGGGTCCGCCAGTCTGGTTACTGAAGTTATAGTTTTGAACATTGCCCCCATAGTTAGTGTTCAGGCCTTGGAGAAATAGCTGGCCGCCGAACTTATACGAGTGGTTGCCATGCTGCCACGAGACAGTGTCCTGATAATGGTAACCGTAGTAGTTCTGATAGGAATATACGGACGTGCCCAGATTCTGCTCACCGATACCGTTACTGCTGTTGAAACCAATCGTGGGAAAAGCTGTGCTGTCGGCGTTGAATCCGTACGCTGCGGCACTCGAAACCTGGTTCACGGGCACTTGGGTGTATTGCGTCGAAGAGTAGCCGAAACCGATGGTGTTGAGCAGGCTGGGGGTGATCGTGTAGTTGTCCACCACGCGCGCCATGAAGTTTGGGGTATTGTTGCTCCACTCTGAGCTCAGCGGACCGGGATCGCTGAAGCTGCTCACCAGCCCGCCGCCCGTCACACTGACCCACTTGACGTAATCGAACGAAGCGCTGAGATGATGGCCGGTCGAGAAGTTGTGGTCCATCTTGATGTCATACGAGCGCTTGGTTTCGCTCGGTGTGTTGCTTGAAACAGTTGAAAAATTGTTGTAGATGCGACTGGTAAGCGTTGGCTGATAATACTTCTTGTAAATGCCAACAATGCTTTGTGTTGGTCCGCTGGTCATGCGGTCGGCCGGGATGCCGTTGTTGGGAAACGGCGTGGCGCAGGTTTGCCCGTTAACGACGGTCTGCGTCTGCGGATCGAAGATTTGCCCATACTGGTAAGGCAGTCCAGTGCAGGGGTTCACAAAAGGAGTGCCGGTCGCAGGGTTGATGATACTGCCTTGTTGCGCGCCTCCGGTCAGAAGCTGGCTGAAGTCACCGTTGAGCATCTGCGCGGTGGGAACAGTGGTGCTGTTGGGGTTCAGGGTATCGTTGGTTTGGCTATAATACTCGTAATCGCCGAAGAGAAACGTGCGGTTTTTCCAGAGAGGACCGCCGAGGCTGCCTCCGTAATCGTTAAAACGATCGCGCGGGCGAGAGTTGTTGCGGACGCAGGTCGCATCGCCTGACGCACAATCCGCCAGGAAGTAATTGTTCTGCCACGAGTTTGCATTGAGAGCTTCGTTCTGGAGAAACTCAAACGTGCTTCCGTGAATCTTGTTGGTACCGGACTTGAGTTCGAAGAGCAGCACGCCGCCGCCCGTATTGCCAAGCTCGGCACTGGCGTTCGTCGTGATGACTTGCGTCTCGTTGATGGCTTCCAGTCCGGGAGTAGCGATGGCGCCCTGCGGTCCGGCGTCTGCATCGACGCCGTCGACGTAAGCTGTGTTGGTCCAGGAATTGGCGCCGCCGAGGTAAAGATTGCTGTAGACCTGGTTGCCAGATATGCCGGACTTAGCTGCGCTTGGTGTGCTCTGTACCAACAGTTGCACGGCGTCGCGGCCATTTGTTGCGTTCAGCGGCAGATCGCGAAGCGCTTCCTCCTCGAGGGTATCTGTAATGGTAGACGTGTCAGACTCGAGCAACTCCGGGGCTGCAGATACCGTGACAACTTGGTCGGCGGAACCAACCTCCAGGGCCACATCTAGTGCCTGGATTTGCGTGGCAACCAAATGAACGGTAGACTGCGCATCTCGAAAGCCGTCATGGTGCATTTGTATGCTGTAGTCACCAATGGGTAACTGCTCGATACTGTAAGCGCCAGAGTCATTGGTCTTCGCAGTAAAGGATGCGCCGGTGGCGGCCCCTCGTGCCGTGACGGAAACGCCGGGCAATTCAGCACCCGTAGAATCGGTCACGTGACCTGTAACACTTGCACGGTCAGCTTGGCCTATAAGTGTTCCGGCGCAGCTAAACGGAATTAGCAGGATTGTGGCGATACGGGTGAATCGAGCAAGGCGCTTGGGCATGGTTGTGACCTCCAAAATCCACTTCTCAGTAGCCGGCCTTCTTAAACTTGGCGGGCTGGTTTAAGGGCCTTCTTAAACTTGGCGGGCTGGTTTAAGCCAACCCAATTGCGGGCGGCTGCGGGCACGGTATTTCCATCTCTCGGCGACGAAGAAGAAAACATTTCGAATGGCTACGCGAATGAAAAAGTAACCATGCCCGTGAAACCTCTTAGTCAAGTCCAGATTGTTCTGTAGATTGCTATTCCTCAGGGTAGTTGGTTTTTGTTTTTGTTGGTTGAGGGTCCGGCTCGCGTAGGGCGTAGCCCGAAGCGAGCCGGACCCTCAGGCGGCCACTGCCGGGGTCTCGGTTGCGGCGACTGGTTCCTCCTCCATGCGCAGGTAGATTCTGCCCATCCACTCCTGATTGGTTTCCATCAGCAGCGCCGTGACCAGCCTCAGGCACGACTGCTCATGGGGAAACACCCGGATCACGCGCGTCCTTCGCTTCAGCTCCTGGTTCTGACGCTCCAGCATATTCGTCGTGCGCATCCGCTTTTGATGCGCCTCAGGCAGCGCGTAGACGCCCAGGATCTGTTCGCCTGATTCCTCCAGCAGCCGAGCCACCTTGGGAGCCTTCTTCTCCAACTCCGCGATGGCCGCTGCGAGCGCCGCCATGGCCGCCTCGCGCGTCGCCGACTCGGTCACCGCCTTCATCAGCCGCAGCACCTGCGGACGCTGCTGCCGGCCGCACAGCGCCAGCGCGTTGCGCACGAAATGCACCTGGCAGCGCTGCCACACCGCACCTTGAAAATGCCTCTCGATGGCCTTCACCATGCCGGCATGATCGTCACTCACCACATAGCGCACACCGCGCAGCCCGCGCTGCTTTAACTCCAGGAAGACCGCGCCCCAACTGGCCTCCGACTCCGACTCGGCAACCCACGAGCCAAGC
>OBLU010004352.1_pt1 | contig 12767 bp, 10 predicted proteins | sample 1518681 | NCBI WGS metagenome assembly OBLU01 (sample SAMEA3539304, study PRJEB22396) | soil metagenome | biome: tundra; feature: field; material: soil | place: USA | collected 2010-05 | depth 0.15 m | reverse complement strand
TGGCGGCGATCCAGGGGCTCCTCGCGTTCAAGGAGCCGTGCGAAGTAGAAATCACGACCGACGCCGAGTACGTTCGGCAAGGAATCACGCAGTGGGTGATCCGATGGAAACGTCGCCACTGGTGGAAGAAGAACCACCCCGTTCGCAACGCGGACCTTTGGATGGAACTGGACGAGTTGGTCGGGATCCACAAAACGAACTGGATCTGGACCAAGGGACACGCCGCCCACGAGGATAACAACCGTTGCGATTGGCTTGCCCAAAATGCCGCCCGGACGCAGACCAGTTCGTGGCCCGACGGCACGCCGCACGGGCGCCTCCGGCTGGACTTGGGCCGCGATTACGTCCCTCCGAAGCCGCAGGCCGGCCTGTTCGACACTCTCGATCCTGGCGAAGCCGATGAAGACGAGAGCGATCCGGGCTAGTGGCTAGTGGCGGCCGCACAATGGCACGGAAGTTGGCGTGATGGCAACACAGGAGAAGAACGCCGCCCGCGATTTGGACACAGGAGGCCTGGAATTGAGAGTCGGCTCCCCTAAAACGAAAGCAGCCCGGTCGTTACCTTGATTACCTCAATAAGGTGCCATCCAGAAACCCGGCATTGAACGTAAAGGACTTACTTGACCAGAAAACCTCGCCTTCAACGCCTAAGTCGCTTATTTACAATTGAAGTCCATTTTCCCAAGCTGGACGTCGCGGGTTCGAACCCCGTCTCCCGCTCCATCTTTTCAACGACTTGCGGACAGCGGTCGGATTTGTGCTCCGTTTGTGCTCCATTCACAAACAAGGCAACACTAATGTGTTGGAAAAGCACGGCTTGTTTTCATATTCGAGTGCTCCGTTAGAAGGCCGCCAGTAGCAGCAGTGGTTACGCTACCTCTATCAACTGTCAGCGCCGGAATAAAATGTCAGCACTTTCGCCGGTTTGTAGTCGGGGGAATATGGCCCCATTGGCGGGGACGCGGTATACACTTTACACAGATTCTAAATTCAACTTGGCGCGACGGTGGCCCCGGCGCTACCATCGAGCTTGCGCCAACTGGTCGAATTCTCGCGGACGGACTTTCGGACGTGCGCGGTGTTCTCGATGCAGGACCGCGACATCCAGAGCGTTCATCGTCCGTACGACTTCAACACAGCCCATCTCATCCCGCCCTTTCAGGCGCACCGTGATGAGGGCAACGTCAACGGCGCCGGTGAACTCTACCTGGTGATCGAATCGGCCCGGCCGGACACCAACCACGTTCGGGATTCCAGTGATCCTGCTCATGCTGATGGCGCAGGAGGGTCGCCTACCGACTGAATCTGCCGCTTTGATGAACCCGTGACGACGCAGGCTGCGCAAGGCCGCGGCACCATGTTTGTGTGCCGAGGGGGTTGAATCCGGAGCCTCTGCCGGCGTCAAAACCGGCGGAATTGCTGCTGTTCTAAACCGGCGCTAACAATCAACCATTTACAGGCCGGTGTTCGCCCACGACTGCCGGCTGGGGGGCGAAACAATGGATCGATCCAACGCGACCGACTTAGGACGCGATGGCAAAGGGCGGTGGATCAGGATTGCCGTAGAACCGTCAGCCCAAGACGAAGCTTCAGTAATGGCGGGAGATGCGCTTACGCGGTGTGCCACCAGGCTACTAGCCGGAGCGGTGCAATGCGTTCTCCGGCCAGACGTGGATTGGACAATATTTCTCGTACGATGGTGCATCGGCCGCCGAGCATTCCGGCTGGAAGCTTCTAATAATTCCCCGCCAGGACCTGATGCATGAACTGGACAGCCATTGATCCTTCGCCAACTGCCGATGCCACCCGCTTTATGCTGTTGGCTCGAATATCTCCCATGCGCTTCCGCAGATAGGGGAGGGACGGAGACGCGGTTTGGCGTAACGACGATGGGATGGGGAAGGGAATGCCCCTCGCGTACACATCCGTAGGTACATTGGTGGCTGTATGGTTCGTCATAGTTTTCTTCAAACAGTGAATCGATCCCCGAACATCGCAAGCCCGCTCTTCGACTCGGCCCGTGTCGCCTCGTCCTGCAGGACGTCCCAATGTTCGGCGAGAACTCCGTCCTCGATCCGGACGATATCGGCCGCGACCCAGGAAACGGGCCGGCCGGTTCCGGAGAATCGACCGTGCACGATCACATAGTCGTCCTCCGCGACGATCAGTTGATGTTCGTAACGGAGCGTATCCGGCGCGCTGCGGATCAGGTTGAACAAACCCTCGCGCCCCGGTTCGATGTGGGCGCTGTGCTGGATATAGCGGTCGGACCAAAAGCGCGCGGCTGCTTCGTAATCCCGCCGGTTGAACAGGGTGTCGAATGCGTCCAGCACCAGCGCTTTGTTTTGTTTGGGTGTCGTATTGGCCATAGCCATCCATCCGGTGCGACAGGAGAGGCGGCCCGCAAGTTCGCCAGCTCTCCTGTCTTTCAGGTAGTTCCGATTGATTCAGGCGTTCGTTCCGCCGTCGACAGTCAAATTCGCCCCGGTAATGTAGGAGGCCTCCGGACCGGCGACGAACGCCACCAGGGCGGCGACCTCCTCGACGTGCCCATAGCGGTTGAGCGCTGTCATGGCCTTCTGCGGCGTAGCCCAATCGCCCGTGGCAGGATTCAAGTCCGTGTCGATGGGGCCCGGTTGGACGTTATTCACCGTGATGCCCCTGCTTCCGACTTCTCTGGACAACCCCTGGGTAAACATCTTGAGGGCTCCCTTGGTCGCCGAGTACGGTACCAGGCCAGGCGTCATCATGCGCTCGCCGACACACGAGCCGATCATGATAATCCGGCCGCCATCGTTCATGTGTTTCAGTGCCGCGTGCGTGGTGGCGAATGTGCCGCGTATATTGATGTCGATCACGCGATCCATTTCTTCGAGCGTGGTCTCCTCGAACGTTTTCGGAATGGCCGTGCCGGCGCTGTTCACAAGCACATCCAGCCGTCCCAGGGCGCTGACAATCTTTTCGACGGCGTCCCCGACCGCCTTGGTATCGCGAGCGTCCGCCTGGACCGCGATTGCCTTTCCACCAGCGCCTTCAATCTCCTTTACAACGGAGGAAGCGCCATTGGCGTCTTTCGCGTATGTGATGGCCACGCTTGCCCCGTCCGCTGCCAGACGCTTAGCTATCGCGGCGCCGATGCCCCGCGAACCGCCCGTAATAAGTGCAATCTTACCTTCTAGTTTCTTTGACATGTAATTTCTCCATTTGTGAGTTTGGTTAATGTTTTAGCGACGATGATGGTTGCATCAAGCCTCCGCCGCGCCGCCGTCGACGAAGGCCACACTGTCACCTGCATCCGCTTGCCAGCCGGTTCAAGATGATCACCGTGTTCGGTCCGAGTTTGGGATGGTCTTTATTGGCTCCGTACGTGGGTAGTTGCGTATAACGCAATATTCCTTTCGAAATTGCTGGTGTTTACTTTTCGTACGCAGCGGCTTTGACGCGAAAGAGTACCGCTCATCAATGCGCAAGGCGTGTCATCTACCGATTTGCGCCTACGCTCATGTCACTCAACGCGGGATAATCGGTGTACCCGGTCGGTCCTGATGCATAAACCGTTGGCCAATCGAGTTCGGTGAGCGGAGCGCCGGCAAGAAACCGCTCAGGCAGATCGGGATTTGCGATGTACAGCCGGCCAAACGCGATTGAGTCCGCCAATCCTTCCTCAATGAGTCGGTTTCCACGTTCTTGAGTCATTTCGACGTTTGCGATGATGTGCCCGTTGTAGAGCCGCCGAAAGTATCGAAACATGCCGTCGCCGGCTAGACCTTCCAGCAAAGAGCCAGTGAAGTCCGTTGTCGCTCCCATCAGCAGCAGGTGCGCCAGATGGTAGTCGTTCAATTTCACGATGACATATTCCATGTCGGGGAGAGTTTCGTCGTTGCCGGCAAACGTTCCTGACAGGTGCATGGGACCGAGTTTGACCCCGACACGTCCCGGCTCGACATGTTGAAGGACTTTCTCAGTGATTTCGAAAAGAAAGCGGGCACGATTCTCCCTGGAGCCACCATATTCATCTTCGCGAAGATTCGTGGCGCTGTTCAGGAACTGAGCAATCAGGTAAAGGAAATTGGCCTGGATCTGTACGCCGTCGAAACCTGCTTCCAGCGCGTTTTTTGCCGCAGTGCCAAAGTCGGCTACCGTCCGGCTAATCTCTTGTTTACTCATTGAGCGTGGCGCTACAGTCGGTTTCCGCCCCGACGGCGTAACACTTTCTTGTTCCTGGTTGACATTGGACGCGGACATCGGCAGCTCTCCATTGAAGAAGTCCGGATGGGACATCGCGCCCGTGTGCCAGAGTTGCGCGTACATCAATCCGCCCTTCCTGTGTACGGCGTCGGTCACAGTCCGCCATCCACGCACTTGGCCGAGACTCCAGAGGCCAGGGGTATCAGCCCAACCGTAGGCATCGGGACTAATTTCGGTACATTCACCGATGATGAGACCGGCAGAGGCACGTTGCGCATAGTACTCTGCGTGGAGTTCGGTAGGGGCATGTTCCGGGTTGTCCGCGCGCATGCGGGTGAGCGGAGCCATAACGATCCGGTTCGGCAACTCAATGGCACCCATCTGAACGGGAGTGAAAAGCGGTTGCTGCTCTATAGGTGAGGGCATGAAGGAATCTCCGTATCAACGCGGATCAAACCGATACAACAGTCTTTCCGGTGTGGTCGCTCGATTCGAGGAAGCGGTGGGCCTCGACGATTTCATCGAACTTGAATGCGCGGGCTATTTTTGGCACAAACGAGCCGCTTGATATTCCCTCGCTCACGAACTGTTTCACCGCGGCCAAGTGCTCGCCATTGCGTGCAAGGTTGGGAAACGCGAACCCCCGAATGGTGAGATCGCGCGCGAAGACTTGAAACGGAGGTATCACGGTAGGTTCTGCACTTAAGGCTCCATACAAAATCATTCTGCCTCCGGTCGCAGTTGCCTCAGCCAGCTTCGAAAAGCCGCCTCCACCCACTGCATCGAAGACGAGGTTCGCTCCCTTGCCTCCGGTCAGTCCTTTCACCTGTTCCACAACGTCAACTTCTTCGACGGCAAGAACTGCTGCGGCTCCGAGGGTGCGCAACTCGAGCGACTTCTTCGAAGTGCGCGTGAGTGCGATCGGCCGTGCTCCCACCCGGATGGCAGTCTGGATGGCAGCGAGCCCAACACTGCTCGAAGCCGCGGAGATCAACACCGTGTCTGCCTTGTTCAATTTGCCAACAGAAACCAGACCCGCCCAGGCTGCGCCAAACGCAGCCCAGGTTGCCGCAGCCTGTTCGAACGTCTGGCTATCGGGAATCGCAACCAGAGAGCGGGCTGGCGCGTTGGCAACCTCTGAGTAGAGGGCGTACTGTGCTGCGCCGTATGCGGGAACAAGTGCAACCCGATCTCCAGGGCGCCAGTTCTCCACGTCCACTCCCACTTCGTCGATCACGCCGGCAGCTTCCCAGCCGATCAAGGCCGGAAGGGCGGGCTTGATTGGCGATCGTCCAGATCGGAGCGTGACTTCGGTACGGTTGAGACCGATGGCACGAATGTCCAAACGAACTTCACCCAAGCCAGGAGCGCTGACCACCGTATCCTCGATGTGCAATACCTCGGGGCCGCCGAATTGATGAATGCGTACGCTTCTTGTCTTTCTCTCCGCCATATCGTTACTCCCTCGTTCAAACGATCGTTTCATTGCCACTCAGCGGGCTGCACCTGGCTCCAGGACGTCGCCCGACACCGCCGTCTCAGAAAGGCAGAGAGGCATTGAATTCAGCTATTAAAGCGCCTTCGTGAGGTCCGGGATTGGAGCGAAGCTTTGCTGCATAGCCAACAAGAACTTCTTCCGCGCCCGCTCCAAATTGTTTCATCGCCTCTTCGATGAATTCATCAAGCGGCATCGCCATTTCCGCGTCACGACCGTTCATCAGGTCGGTTCTGACCCAGGGCGGAGCCATCTCCAAGACTTCCACGCACGAGTTCCGCAGCTTGTATCGCTGAGACAGAACGTAGGAGTGAAGCGCCGCCTTGGTGGCGGAATACACGGCGGTAGCTGCCATCGGCACAAACGCCAGAACCGAAGTGTTGTAGACGATGGTTGCCGACGGCTGGGCCTTCAGATGGTCGATCAGGGCGGACGTAATGCGAAGCGGGCCGATCAGATTTGTGGTTACCGTGGAAACAAGCTGTGCGTCGTCCTGTGCCTCGGCCGCCGTATCGGGCAGCATGATGCCCGCGTTATTTATGAGGACATTCAGCTTCGGATACGCCGCCGTCAGATGCCTCGTGGCCACCTGAATGCTCGCGAGATTCTCCAAATCGAGTTCAATCGAGGCCATTCCCGGATTCGCTTTTGTTGTCGCCTCCAATACGCTCTTCCTGCGACCGGAGATGATGACCTGGTTGCCGAGCTTATGGAATGCTTCAGCGAGAGCCCTGCCTATTCCGGAGCCCCCGCCTGTGATGAAGATTGTGTTCCCAGTTAATTTCATTGTTTTGATCCTCTCGAAGCGTGTTTGCATTTTGCATCGGACAAAGATGAATCGTCGCTTTCCCTCGGCCGCCGGCAGGACGTGTTCACGCACCCACACTCGCGCGTTTCACGCCTATGCCAAGCTTGCTCATGCGAGCCATGAGGGTTGTTCGCGGCAGGCCCAACCGCACCGCGGCTCCCCGCCGCCCGGCGACTACCCATCCGCTCTGCTCCAACGCGTCCAAAATGTGGCATCGCTCTGCCTCGGCAAGGGTTCGGACAGTAGATGGCATCTTATGATCCACCAGCGGTTTGAGGTCGCTCATTGGGGGGCGCAAAACTGGCCCCGGCGACAGGATTACCGCTCGCTCAATAAAATTCTGCAGTTCCCGAATGTTCCCCGGCCACGCGTGGCGCTGGAGAATGTCCATTACGTCTTCCGGGACGACACTGATGTCCTTGTTGCTCTTTGCGGAGAACTTTCGAACGAAATGCCAAACGAGCGCTGGAATGTCCTGGTGTCTGTCTCGCAGGGGTGGAAGGGAAATCGGAAAGACGTTAACCCTGTAAAAAAGGTCTTCACGGAACCGGCGTTCCATGACCATTTGAGCCAAATCGAGGCTGGTGGCCGTGACAACCCTGACGTTCACCCGAATAGTGCGCGAAGCCCCTAGTCTTTCGAATTCCTGTTCTTGTAGAACACGCAGCAGTTTAGGCTGTAACTCGATAGGGAGATCGCCAATCTCGTCAAGAAAGATGGTCCCTTGATCAGCACTCTGAAATCGGCCAACGGCCTGCGCAAATGCCCCAGTGAATGCGCCGCGTTCGTGACCGAAGAGCTCGCTCTCGATAAGGCCGGCGGGAATTGCTCCGCAGTTCACCTTGACGTAGGGACCACGATTCCTTGAACTGAGTTCGTGGATCATCCGTGCGATCATCTCTTTGCCTGTGCCCGTCTCACCGCAAATCAGGACTGCGGCGTCCGTTGGGGCTACTACATTGACGGCTTCCCAGACCTGGCGCAGCTTCACACTATCACCGATTATTCTGTTCTCGGCCCCAAACTGAGCGGGCGTGAATCCTGTGCGATTGTCGGACATTGTGGCGGTCACTAGCGTCTCCTTTCCTTCCAAAGCGGCATAATTTCACCACTCCAACTCTGAGGGAATGTCATTGCTAACTTATTTTCGTCTGGATGGCCGCATTAAGTCTCCCATAACCACAGTAAGCCGATCCCCGAAAGTCTGTAAGGCCAAATGGAGTGCAAATGGAATGGCACTTTCGAGTCAGATTGCACTAGCGCCGGTGCGCATTCTCCTACTTGGAGCTGACAATCAAACGACGGCCGAACAGGCGCGAATCGATGGAATAGGCGCCCGGCCCGATGAGGAAAAGAGCTGCGTCCACGGAAAGCGAAAATGCGAATTGAAACGGGTCCTTGTCGGGCGGGTCAAATCCCATTGCAATTTGAATAATGCCCGCTGCGACGCAACTTGCGGGCGTAAAAAGGCCAAGGCAGAGGAGCGAAGCGACTATGGCCAAACCAATGAATACCGATACGGAAATGGCCGCAGCGGCGGTGGGGATCGCGCCGCGCATCAGCATTCCCGCGGCGCATACGCGCAAGATCAAAAGCCCGCAGCCCGCCGCCCCTACGGGAAACATGGAGAACAATCTTTGCACCAAATTAACATTAACCGGCGGCCACCCGCCAGACAATCTCAAAAGGCGCAGAGCCAAATAGCTCTTTCGTGCCGGGTGCCTGCGGGCGAACGGTCGTATCATGGAGTGGAAGGGTGCCTGCGGAGGTTAGTCTTGTGCCGGAAGGACAGCTCATTCGCGTTATGGCGGTGGACGATCATCCCCTGATGATGGCGGGGATCTCGGGAGAAATCAATGCGCAGCCCGACATGCGGGTAGTTGCGGAAGCTTCCGATGGCGATCAGGCGCTGGCTCTTTTCCGCCTCCATCGTCCCGACATTACGCTCATGGACATTCGCATGCCGCATGTAGACGGCATCGCTGCGATATTAGCCATTCGTCAGGAATTCCCTGGAGCGCGAATCGTGGTTCTGACAACGGCCGCCGGCGACATGCTGGCGCTCCGCGCCTTCAAGGCGGGCGCCGTCGGCTATCTGCTCAAGAATCTGCTGCGAAAGGAACTGACGGAAACGATTCGCCAGGTTCACATGGGTCATAAGCGTATCCCGCCGGAAATCGCGCAGCAAATTGCCGAACACGCCGCCGACGATGGAATCACCGCGCGCGAACTCGACGTACTTCGCTGCGTCGCGAAGGGCAGTTCCAACAAGATCATCGCGTCCATGCTGAACATATCGGAACAGACGGTCAAGCATCACGTTACAAGCATCCTCTCGAAGCTGGACGCCAGCGATCGCACGCATGCCGTGATCATTGCGCTCCAGCGCGGTCTTTTGGAGATGTAAAAGGCTCGTGGGCACCGGTACCGCCGGCATTCCCTTTCTGCCCGCTGGAATCTCCCGCTACACCCGCCTCCGCGGCCACAGGCTACTGCGCTTGTCCGCAGCACCCCTTCGCGGTCTCGGGGCGTAGGCAACATTGGCGGCAAGCCGCAGTTCGATCTCGGTGCCGGCCCCAGCTCGGCTCCAAATATCCAGACGCGCCCCGATTTTGGCGGCGCGCTCGCGCATTCCCGGGAATCCCCAATGGCCTTCGCGGCACCCTTGTTTCAAGATGTCGGAATCGATACCGACGCCGTCATCCCGAATTCGCATCCGAAGTTCCTGTGGCTCGTAGTTCAGTTCCGCTTCAATCACTTTTGCGCCTGAATGTTGAAACGCGTTGCCGAGAGCTTCCTTCCCGATTCTCCATACTTCCTCGAAGACAACGGGATGAAGACAGCGAGCTTCTCCGTTGACAGCGGCTTCGAATTTACACGTCCGGCCACCCTGCATCTGCTTTCCATATTCCGCAAACGCAGCCGGCAAGTCAGGCGATTCCGAGACCTTCGCGCGCAGTTCCAGCACCAGTTCCCGTCCTTCCAGCATGACCTGGTCCGACTGCTTGAGAGTTTCTTCCAGGATTCGCCGGGTGGGATCGTCTTTTGGAAGTCCGGATGTAGCTGTATGAAACCGCAACAGAAGCCCCTGAATGCTCTGGAAGAATGTGTCGTGGAGGTCTCTGGCAATCCGTTCCCGCTCGGCGAGCCGCTCGTACATCCGTTGTCTTAACTCCCCTGTTACACGCTGGAGGCGCAGGCGATAAGCAAGCAGGCAAAGGCTGCCGAAGGCGGCCACGCAGAGCGCCTCGAACCAGATCGTCTGCGTGAAAGCCGGTGGAACGGTCAAGGTTATGGAGGCGCCACTATCATTCCAAACCCCGGCGTCGTTAGAAGCGGCAACCCGAAACGTATAAACTCGCGGCGGAAGCTTCGAATAAAACGCTTGCCGCCGCGAGCCGGCATCGATCCATCCCCCATCGTATCCGTCAAGCCGGTAGCGAAATCGCACTCGATCCGGGATGAGCAGGCTGGTCGCCGTGTAGTTGATCTGCAAGCTCGCAACGCGGGGTGTCAGCGCGGTCGCCATTGACGGCCAGTGCGTGGTCCGGCCGTCCCACTTGACCTCGGTGATCCACACTGGTGGCGGAATCCCGGCTTGTGGTAGATGAAGCGGATCGACCCACTGCAAATTGGTGCGAGTTGCAATATAGAGCCGTCCGTCAGGGGCCATCCATGCCGACCCCAGGCCGACCAACGGATGCGGAATCCCCTGCAAACCATCGCGGTAATCGAACGACCGATATTTTGCCGGCCGCGGGTTGACCCCGCTCGTCGGCAACTCCGCTTTCTCAATACGAATCACGCCGCTGCCTTCATTGATCCAGAGAGCTCCGTCCGGCGCGAAAGCCAACCCCGTCACACCAAGTAGAGCCTCGCCTCCGGCCAGCAACAGAGGATGAAAACTGCTACCCCTCGAAACCGCCACGCCGTTCTCGCCGCCAGCCCAGAAGTTGTCGCCAGCTTCGGCAAATGCCTTTACATCTCCGATATCCAGTCCGCTGAATTTCCCAAATTCTTGCACGCGACCCGCGAACACCCGAGCGACCAGGCCATGCTGGAAACCGAACCACAGACCACCTTCGTGGTCCTTCATGGCGGCGAGGGCTGCTGGGTTCACCCGGCTGGGATTCGCACTCCATTGGATCCAGCGGTTGCCATCAAACCTAAAAACTCCGTTACCGCTGCCGATCGAGATCCATATTTCGTGCGAGTCGTCTTCCACCATGGCAAGGATTGGCGCGCGTACACCGTTCAATTTCAATGGCAATGAGTTCTCAATCAGTTTTCCGCCGGCATATCGTAATAGACGGGCCGCCGTCCCGATCCAAAGCGTCCCATCCTGGCCTCGAAATAGACTGCGGGTCCATTCGTTAAACGCAATCGGGAGAGATACCGGGCCGCTGGATGTCAACTCGATAAGGTGATCGGTGGCAACGAGAGTCTGTGGATCGCTTTTTCCGAGGGGAAGTATGACGGGAGGCCCTTGTCCCAAATCCACAGCTCTGAACGGAACCGGACGAAATTGATCCAAGCCTCTTGTCGTCGCGACCCATATGCTTCCCTCACGATCTTCGAGAACCTGGAACGTGAAGTCGCCGGTGAGACCTTCGCGACTCGTGAAGCGTTCCAGTTCCGAACTGCGAATTCGGGACAGAGAGCTAAGGCTAGCGGAAAAACGCTCGATTCCGCGACCCTCCGAGGTCATCCAGACGGTTCCGTCGTTCGCGAGCAAGAGGCCGCGCGGACGCACGCCTTCGGCTACCGGTACTTGATGAATGCTGGAACCGGACAATCGGAACCATCGAATCGGCCCGTTCCCATTGAAGGTCCAGCACCAAACGCCCGCTTCGCGGGCCGGCCGGCACACACTCGGAGCCTCGTATTTCTCACGGGGAACTACAAGAAAACGCTTTGCGCCGTGCGGCAGCACCATTAAAGCCCGCTGCAGCGGCACCCAGAGGTTACCGTCGTTGTCCGTTGCAAGCCACCCCGCGGTTTCGGCTGGTAGCCCGCTTTCAGCTCCTATTTGGGTCACCTTCGATTGCGTGATGACTTGCAGGACGGCAGTTCCCTTTGCCCAAACCGATCCGTCTTTATCTTCCAGAAGCTGCGAAATCTGGCCTCTCCGGAGGCCGTCGCCTTCGCCAAAATTGGTCACTTGGCCATTCTTGATCCTGCCGATACCTCCGGTAGCGTAGGAGACCCAGATACTTCCGTCTCGGGTTGCGGCGATCGCGATCAAATGTTCCGAGAGCAAGCGACTGCCGTCACGAGAGGTATACCGCTCAAATGAGACGCCATCGAAGCGATAGAGGCCGTCGTCCGTCGTTAACCACAGAAAGCCGTCGCCTCCCCGGGCTATATCTTCGATATTGTTGGGAGCTCCGTCGCGCGGGGTCCACGATTTGTGGTACATCTGCGCTATCGGAATCTGGGCGGAAAGGTCGAGCGCCCCTACCAGGGTCAAAACGCCGAGGAGCAGTAGCGTCAGGCCAAGTCCGGCAAGGTGCTGAACGAGGCGGAAACACAAACAGCGGTGGGTTCGACCCGCTTCGAGCAATTTCTGCACGATGACCTGTCCTTCGAATTCTGCAGCTCGTTGTTCGTCAGACCAGGTTCCCGTTTGGCGCCCGCCGCACCTGATCTCCAGCTGAATGCGATGGAGTTAGTATACCGAGGTTTCAGGACGCGCGCCGGGCTTTCAGGCGGATCACCGATGCCCCAGGCGGGCGGGTCGCGGAGCTTTCAGGCAGATCGCGATCACATTCCGCGACCGGAAAATGGCAACCGAAGTTCACAATGCATCCGGGCGCAACATCGATCCGGTCTAGTCGCACGGCGTCTGCCTTCGCCCTGGTCAACTTGACGAGAAACGCCCAAACCGTAGACGTGGTTTCCTGGCAGGCTCCGGCGATTGCCGCCGTGAAGGGACTCTCGTAGAATGGCCAGAGGGGACATCTGGGAAACCTTAACCTGATGCATGCAGAAGTCCTTGGGGACAAACAAACGCCGCTGTGGACTGGGGCCTACCTAGGATGAGTTCACGTTGATTCGTGTGCTCCGTTTGTGCTCCGTTTGATTCATGAAGAGACCACAGAGTGAAAACGCGGTATTCTCAATCGCCAGAACGAGGTGCCAGGAAACGCAATGTTCTTTGTTTCCAATTTACAGTCGTATTCCCAAGCTGGACGTCGCCGGCTTGGGTTGTGGAACATGCAGACTGACTGGTGGTCAGCCGAATGCTTTGAGTTTCCGAGGCAAAGCCGTTGTCGG
>OBLU010004351.1_pt1 | contig 12770 bp, 9 predicted proteins | sample 1518681 | NCBI WGS metagenome assembly OBLU01 (sample SAMEA3539304, study PRJEB22396) | soil metagenome | biome: tundra; feature: field; material: soil | place: USA | collected 2010-05 | depth 0.15 m | reverse complement strand
TCCGCTACGTGAAGAATTTTGGTAGGATCTTCTTCGGCGAATGGACACTCCTACCCAGTGCGGATTGGCACCCGATCCATCAGATTTACATGATACGCATGGCGTTGGGCAGCCCGCAGTCGGGTGGCTCAGGAGGGGGTGGCGGCCAAGGCGATGGCTCATCCGGTGGGGGCGGCACGGGGGTCTAGCCCTTTTCGCGCTGGCCTCAGAGTTCATTTGGCTATCCGCTTGTGCTAGTCGGGACCGCGATGTCGGCGCAGCCTACCTGAAGGCCCAGTCCGCGTTGCGCACCGCGGACTTCAGCCAATCGCTTGAAACTGCGCGCGAGGGTCTGCGCCGGTGGCCCAACGGCGACTGGGGTTGGAAGTTCCGGTTGGTGTGCGCCGAGGACCTCATCATCCTGGGCCGCGTAAAAGAAGCGCGCGCGCTCTTGGAATCGGCCGGGAGCCCGTCCGACGCCAGTCTGCAGGCCCGATTGACGATGGACCGTGCCAGGGTCGCTCTTAGCTTGGAACCTGAGAAAGGCTCGAAGCTCATGCGCGACGCCTTGCAGGCCGCGCTGGCTTCTGGCGATACAGCCCTGATCTGCACTGTCCGCTTGCGCCTGGGCGATCTAGCCCCGAACTTCAGTGAGGCCGAGGCGTACGACTGGGCGGCCCTCGCCGACGCCGAGCACGAACGCGATCCGTATTTGCAAGCCTGGGCGCGACTGGATCTCGGCTTCCGCCGGGCCCAGGCTTCGCGATTCGACGAAGCTGTCCCGTTTCTGGATCAGGCCCGTCAAAGTGCCCGGCAGTGCGGCGCCAAATCCCTCCTGGCGACGGCCTTCGGCAACCTGGGTTGGTGCTATCTGATGCTCGGCGACATCGACCGCGCCGAAGGTGCGTTAACCAGCGCCGAAGTCCTCAGTGGCCAAATCGGCCTTCGAGACACTCAGCAGCGCTGGCTCGGCGAACTCGGGAACATCTTTATGAGGCGAGGCGACCTGGATCGGGCGGCCAGCTACCAACAGCGCGCCGCCGCACTGGCGCGGGATGTCGGCAATGACGCGTGGCTGGCCATCGCGTTCACAAACCTGGCGCAGATATCGCTGGATAAAGGGGACCTGGCGGCCGCGCAATCTTTCAACAACCAGGCACTCACAATTAAGAGACGCTTGAAGGACGAGTGGTCGTTAGTCTATTCCGAACTGATGGCAGCGGAAATCGAGACGAAGGCGCGGCAGTATGAGGCGGCAGAGAGCGGCTATAAGATGGTAGTTGAGCGGGCGCCGCGGGCGCACGCGCCGGACGTTCTATGGCAAGCTTACGGCAAACTGGCGGCCCTTTATCAGGATACTGACAGACCTAGGCTGGCTGAAGCTCAATACAGCAATGCCATCGACACCATCGATCGCGAGTGGGACAAGCTGAAGAGCGACGAATGGAAGACGACCTTTCTCGCGCCGGGCGCCCTGATTGGCTTCTTCCAGGACTACGTCGATTTCCTGATCGACAGGGGACAAACGGAGAAAGCTCTCGAAGTTGCCGAGTCGTCTCGCGCGCGGGTCCTCAATCAACGCCTGGAGCGTCGGGGAGCGGTTCCAGCAAACTTCCGGATCGGCAAGTTGCTCTCCGCGGCGCGAGCGTCTCACACGGTGATCCTTTCGTATTGGCTGGGTGGTCCCAGCCAAGCCAGGTCCTCGGTGTGGGTGATCGGTTCCGGACGCATTTCCAGGTTCGACCTGCCGCCCGAGAAAGAAATCGCCGGGCTGGTGCGGAAGTACACCGAAATCGTCACGCAGGGCGGCGATCCGCTGGCGCGGAACGATGCCGCTTCATCCGCCCTATACAATGCCGTGCTCGGTCCCGTGCACAAGCTGATTCCGCCCGGATCGAACGTGATCGTGGTGCCCGATGGCGCACTGCACCAGCTTGCCTTCGAGACACTGGTGGTGCCCGGCCCACAGCCGCACTACTGGATCGAAGACGTCGCCATCGCCACGGCCCCCTCGCTGCGCGTGCTGGGGGGCGATGACCACCAGCCGGCCCGCACGCCGAAACTGCTGCTCATGGGCGATCCCGTGCTGACCGGTCAGGAGTTCCCGCCTCTGCCAAACGTCAAAAAGGAGATCGCGGCGGTCGAGGAGCAGTTCCCGGCGCCGAACCGGACGGTTTTCACCGGCGCGCGCGCGGTTCCCGGAGAATACGCCAAAGCGTCGCCGGCGAACTTCACCGGCATCCACTTCGCCACGCACGCCACCGCCAATCGGGAGAGCCCGCTGAATTCGGCCATTATCCTCTCGCACCAGGGTGAGAACTTCAAACTGTACGCGCGGGATGTAGCGGGCGTGCCGCTCAGCGCGGACCTGGTCACCATTTCCGCGTGCACCAGCGCCGGAGCGAAAGCCTACTCCGGCGAAGGCCTGATGGGCTTTGCCTGGGCCTTCCTGCAGGCCGGTGCGCATAACGTGATCGCCAGCCTGTGGGACGTGGACGACGCCCGCTCCGTGGATATCATGCGGCGTCTCTATGCGGGGATGGCGGCCGGGCAGAGTCCGGCGCGCGCGCTGCGCTCCGCCAAACTCGCCTTACTCCACGCGCACGACAGCGGCCGGCTGCCTTATTACTGGGGGCCGCTCGAAGTCTTCACGCGCCGCATCGCTCCATGATTAACAAGTAACTGCTCCATGTCGGCCTGGAAGAGCGGGTCCTGGAGGACCCGCGCAGACCTGGAGGTCTGCCCCACCCATCATGGACTCAGTGTAACGGTCGTGGTTGAAGTAAGATTGCCCAACGTGGCGCTGATGGTCACGGTTTCAGTGGCGGAGATCGTTCCCAATGTAACCGTAAAGCTAGCCTCGGTAGTACCCGCGGGTATAATTATACTGGTTGGCACCGGGAAGTTGGTGTTGTCGGAGGAGGAAAGCGAAACGGTTGTCTCGCCCGTAGGCGCCGCCACGGTCAGGACCACCGTACACGTAGAAGTATTCCCCGAATTCAACGTGCTGGAATTGCAAGCGATCGAGGACAGCACCGGGGTCGCAAAGACCGGCACGGTGACAACGTTGCTCCGAAAATTGTTCTGTGCAATATACAACTCCGCTTTGGGATCGGTGGTCAACGACGAGGACAAATTCAAGTATACCTGGTAGATTCCGATCAGCCCCGGCGCCAGCTCGGCGCGCAGCACATTCGTGGTCGTGTTATTGATCTGGCCCGAGACGAAATTCTGCGGGGAGTTGCCCGCGGGGCCCTCATATGTTTGGCCCGTCAGGAGGTACGGATCCACGCCCGGCGCCAAGGACGGCAGGCCCAACCCGGTGGCGTATACGATGATCGTTTCGCCGGGCAGGGCTGCATTGTTCACGGTAACCAGCGCGCCCGCTGTGGCGGCGCAGCACAGCAACGCCCCCACCCCTGGGCTCGGAGGCGCTTGACCGATGGGCGTCAGGAGCAGGTCCGCTCCCGTGCTGTCGGCCACGTTAAACGGAATGCCGTTGCCGGCGGTTCCCGGGACTTTTGCTTGGAGCAGAACGCGGGTGAACTCGCTGGAGGCGGTCGCCGTTACCTGCGGGTCGGCGGCTAACAGGGCGATAAACGCATCCCGGATGCTGGCCAGGGAGTCGCCGCCCTGCACGGTATAGTTGTACGTTTGGCCCGTGCATCCCGTCGCGGGCGCCTTGGTTTGGGCGGTGAGCGTGGCGTTCGAACCGATGCAAATCGTGCCTACGTCGCCGACTTTGATGGTGCCATCCACCGAGATCACCCCGGTCGCGTAGTTCGAGGAATGATAGGCCACCGCCGGGCGAGGATCGGTGCCGCTCCCCGCGAAGATGCCGGGATTCGCGGGCACTATCGACACCGCCACGGTGTTGGTCACCGTAATGGTGCCGTCGTTGCGTTGAATCCGCACCCAGGCATTTGCCGTGCCCGTGCTGGCGAACCCAAAATTGAAATTTAGCTGTGAGTTAATCTGCGTGGGTGAGACGTACAGCAGCGGCGCCTGCACGCCGTTAAAATAAACCTCCACCCCGCCTAGGCTGAGGGGCAGTATTCCATTCAACGGAGCCGACGCCGTTTGGTCGCTCAGGTTGCTTCCAAAAAAAGACACCAGAGAGCCCGGCGCAACCGACGCCGTACTCGCGCCGCCGGTGAGACTGGGGCTCCCGGCGCTCGCCGTGATCGACCCGGTTACGGCGGTGGTCACCGTCACGTTGTTGCCATTCGCGCCGGGCGTTCTGGCGGTCAACACGACTCTATCGGCTTGTGTATCCGCGGTTGCGATGGCGTTCGGATCTCCGCCGCTGGCGTTGATCGCCGCCACCAGTCCATCCACGATGGACGTAAAGGTGTCGCCGTTTTGAATCGTGTACTGGTAGGAAAGGTTGACGGTGCTGGTGGACACGCCGATCGTAAACTTCACCGTGTCGCCGGCCTTGATGGTGCCGCCGATGGTCACTGGATCGATGGCGTAGATAATCACGCTGGCCGAGTTCAGCACTGCGTTGTAGGCCAGATCCTGCTCCGCCATCGTGTAAACGAGGACGCGCTGGTTGTAGGTGTCCGCCACGTACAAGTTGCTTCCATCCCAAGCCAGCGAGGACGGCGCATCCATGGTATCCGCGCCATCGGTTGGGGCGTCGGTCACAAAGTCCGTTTGTCCGAGCACGATATTCGCCGCCGCTGCGTTGCTCGTGGGGATCGGAGTGTAAATCAGCACGCGATCGTTGCCGCCGTCGGCGACATACAGGTTCGTGCCATCGGAAAGCGCAAACCTCGGGAAACTGAGCGTGTATTCGCAAAGTGGCGGGTATGTCGGGGTGTTGTTCGCGTCCACACCGTTCGAAACGGTGCAAAGCACCGCCGTTTCGGGTGGGGGGCTTATGGTCGTCGTAGCCGGCGTGGTAAAAGCGTTGTCGGGATAGCCCTGGGTCATGTTCGGCTGCCCGATCTCCACATCCGCCGGCTGCTGGTTCGTGGTGGGAATCGTATTCCAGATCAGCACGCGGTTGTAGCTCACGTCGGTGACGAACAGACGCGTCCCGTCGGAAGTCACCGACACCGGCGTGAGCATGTTGTTGGCCGCCGCGCTAGTGTTTTGTTGGGCGATGTTCACTTGCACAAACGTCGTCATGTTGGGTTGGCCCAGCACGATGTCGGCCGCGGCGCCGTTGGCCGTTGGAATGGAATTGTAAATCAGGACCCGCTGGTTCTGCGTATCGGCAATGAACAACTGGCCGTTCTGGATCCAGACGCCTTCCGGGCCGCGTAACGACGTCGCCGTGGGCGTGTCGCCCGGAAAAACGGCGGTGGTAAAACTGGTTTGTCCCACCACTACGTCGGGCGGCTGGTTCATATTGACCGGTATGGACTTCCAGATGAGCACCCGGTTATTGTTGGTGTCCGCGACCACTAGGTGCGTGCCGTCGGAGGCCACCGCCGTAGGTGTGTTCATGCCGGTAGCGGTAGGCGTCTGGGGCGACGACGCGAGGCACGCGGGGGTGGTGGGAGTGGTGGTCACCGTAACGTTGGCAGGCGGAAGTATGCAGGGCGCCGGCAGGATGCTCACCCAGTCCGGCTGGCCCAGAACCAGGCTGGCTTGCCCCACGCACACGGGGCACAAGGTGTTATATTGCATGGCCGCGTTAGGCGCCGGGAGTTGTCCCGTCGGGTAGATCATCACCCGGTTATTCACCGGGGGGGCGCCCACGATGTTGGAATCCACCACGAACAACGTCTTGTTGGCGTACGCCAAACCGCTCACGCCGCCCAGGATGGTCTGGCTGGCGCTGTCCAATTCGGCGTCGAACTCCGGCTGGCCGATCACCAGCCGCGCGGATTGACCGGTGGCGAAGCCGACAGGGTTCTGCTGCCCGAAGCCGGCCGCGGCCGCCGATAGGATAAGAACAACGGTTATGAGACACTTCATGTTTGTTAATAAAGAACGCGGCGTCACTTGGTAGATACCCGACAATTATAGCAAGCCTGTGAGACGGGAATCGGGGGTGCATCGGTTTCATTTTTAGAGCGGGCCGGGCGGTCACACCGGGGCGGAATCGGCACACGGTGGGACGCGCCAAGGTCACGGTTGCGCCGCGGCGTCAGACGCGATATGTATGGTCTCCGGAGGGCAACGTGCCGGCAATAGAGATCGATCCAAGTGAAGTCAAGAGGCGCCTCGATGCAGGCGAAAAGATCCGCATGGTGGACGTGCGCGAACCGTTCGAGCATCAACAAGCCCATATCGCGGGCGCGGAACTGATTCCCATGCGCAGCGTGCCGCAATCGCTGGAGCCGCTGCGCGCCGGCGATGGACAGTTGGTGCTGTTCTGTCACCATGGCATGCGCAGCCTGCAGGTCACGGAGTGGCTGCGCCGCCAGGGATTGGAGGATTCGGTGAGCATGGCCGGCGGCATCGACCGCTGGAGCCTCGAAATCGATCCCGCCGTCCCGCGCTATTACTGACGCGCGTGCGCAGGCCACGACCATCCGTCCAGTTGGCCGTCGCCGAGGAACCGGTCGAGCGCCCCGAAGAACGCTTCCGGTTGTTCCAGCCAGATGAAGTGTCCGGCGTTCGGAACCACCGCCAGCCGCGCGTTGGGAAAGGATCTCCGCCACTCGCGCGAGCCATCCAAGGGATTCCAGTCGTCATCTCCGTGGACGATGAGCACGGGCCCGGCATAACTGGCCGCCACGGGACGCCAGTCCCAATCGCCGAGCGAGGCCATGATCGCATTTACGTGCTGGGCCACATTGCGGGGGCCGTTCGTTCTCCGATTCGCAGGGTTTCGGAACGGAGCGGGCGTACGCCCCGCTATCGGCGAAGTAGCCGCGCAGTACGATGGCGTGCCACGCCTTGGATGCTTCCGCGGGATCCGCGGGCGGCCGACTTCATGAAATCCCCGATTCGCCGTCATGTCCAGGCGGGATTGGAGCGTCGCGGCAGCCTGCTCCGAATACGGTATGCGCCGCGGCGCGATCGGTCCGCTGAGCACCATGCGCAGAACCACATCCGGATGCCGGCTGGCGTAATTGGCAACCACCCCGCCGTGTAACGACCATCCAAACAGGACCACTTGATCCAGCTCGCAACGGCGGCGCACCAGGTCCGGATCTTCCATCTCGGTTGCCAGAGTCACTTGGGGTGCCCGACATAGAAGTGGGCGCCGACCCGATTCATCGGCAAAAGGGCTTGAATCCGAGCGTATGTATACGCAAGGCACAGGCTCTCATGTGGGGCAGCTTGGCAAGCTGCGGCCGATTGTCAATCGGCCAAATGCCGCGTTTGCACCGCACAGCGGCGGTTGCCAACCGCCCGCAGCCTGCCAGCCTGCCCCACATCACGCCAGCGATTCCACTTCTATGTCGCGCACCCAGCCCCGCGGATCGTAGAACACCACGGTGCGGTCTCGCACCAGGCTCTCCAAATCGCGCGCGAGCCAAGCGGCGTTGGGAATCGGGAGCGCACGGCGGCCGTCGCCGAACTTGCGAAAGTATACGGGTTACTCCGCCCGCTCCCGGGATCGTTCCTTCCTGCACTACCGCGGAGCTAGAAGCCCCGCGGTAGACAGGCCGGGAGGCCTGTCCTACAAGCCCTTTTTTGTCAGGAACGCGATCAGGTCCACGACGCGGCAGGAATAACCCCACTCGTTGTCGTACCAGGAGATCACCTTCAGCAGGTTGCCGTCGAGCACCTTGGTCATCTGTCCGTCCACGATCGAGCTGTTCGGATTGTGCAGCATATCGGTCGACACCACGGGGTCTTCGGTGTAGGCCAAAATGCCCTTCATCGGGCCGTCCGCAGCCGCTTTGAACGCGGCATTGACTTCCTCGGCAGTGGTGGGCCGGCTGGTGAGGACGACCAGGTCGACCACCGAAACGTCCGGCGTCGGCACGCGCATCGAGTAGCCATCCAACTTGCCCTTCAACTCCGGCATCACCAAACCGATGGCCTTCGCGGCGCCGGTAGTGGTGGGGATCATGTTCAGGGCCGCCGCGCGGGCGCGCCGCAGGTCCTTGTGCGGGAAGTCCAGCACGTTTTGGTCGTTGGTATAGCTGTGGATGGTGGTCATGGATCCCTTCTGAATCCCGACCGTGTCCTGCAGAACCTTCACCACCGGCGCCAGGCAGTTGGTAGTGCAGGATGCGTTCGATATGATGTTGTGCTTCGCGGGGTCGTACGCGGCGTCGTTGACGCCCAGCACCAGCGTGACATCTTCATTCTTCGCCGGCGCGGAGATGATCACTTTCTTGACGCTTCCCCGAAGGTGCTTGCAGGCGTCCTTGGCATCCGTGAATTTGCCGGTCGATTCGATGACGATCTGCGCGCCCACCGAGTTCCAATCGAGCTGCGCGGGATCCTTCGTGGCGAACACTTTGATGCGCTTGCCGCCCACCAGGATGGCATCCCCTTCGGCGTGGATCTCCACGGGCAGGGTACCCAGCACGGAGTCGTATTTCAACAAATGCGCCAGCGTCTTGGTGTCCGTCAGGTCGTTCACCGCTACGAATTCGATGTCATTCCGGTGCAGGGCCGCCCGGACTACATTCCGGCCAATGCGGCCGAACCCATTGATGCCAACTTTTACAGCCATTTCTTCTCCTAGAGTTTAAGTGTGGATTACCTTAAAGGATAGCAGCTATCGGCTTTCAGCGCTCAGCGATCAGTGGAGAGCTATCGGCTTTCAGCACTCGGCTTTCAGCTACAGCGCGCGGTTGCGCGGCTGACCGCTGATCGCTGAAAGCCGATAGCTATCGCGGCGCCTTTGGATCGGCTACCTCGGTACCCAGCCCCGCGTACTCTTCCTTCACCTTGATCACCTTGCTGCCGTTGAAGGTCACAAACGTGATCCTTCCGGGCGGTTGGCCGAAAACCCAGTCTTCCAGTTCGATGCCATCCTTCACCTCGCGCGATTTGTGATTGGGACGACCCAGCGATAGCAGCACCTGGTCGCGGTCCATGCCCTCAATCACCTTTTTGTCCCGGATGGCCGTCTGCACTTCCGGCGGCAGGACCTCGGCATACAGCACAGTGGCGCTGCGCTTCTCAAAATCCAGCACCGGCGCCAGCATCTTTTTCACCTCCGCCGCTTTCATCGGCTCCAGCGGTTTATGGAACAGGATTTCGATGGTGGTGCCGCCGGGCGCGTTGGAGTCGCCTTTGCCAAGCGGCCGCATCGGTCCGCCGCCGCCGATACCGCCGCCGATCTGTGCGCTATCGTACCACTTGCGGCCGCCATTGAACCCGCCGTTGATCTGCAGCACCAGCTTGTCGGACTCGATGAACACCTTGGTGATATGCACGAGGTCGCCGACACGCCCGGCCGGGCCGTATTCCCGGGAGGCTGCTTCCCACACCTTCTTGTCGAAGGATCCCGTCGATTCGAAGGGCAAAGCCTTCTTGGCGCGCGGCAGCAACTGCTTGACCGTGGCGTACTCCGCCAGCAGGCCGCGCACCAACTCGATGCGATCCTGCTCGGTGAGCTTGTTCGCTCCACTCAGCAGCGGTGTCAGTGTCACGAAGATGGCGAAAACGGCTGTCCAGGCGCGCATGTCACATCACCCGCGGGCGGGTCCAGCAGAGCCGATGGTTGCCGCCGGATGGGCGCTTTCCATAGATACGCAAACAGCAGAAACAGTACGGCCGAGGTCAGAATACTGGCTTCCGGACCATACTCGCCGCCGCTCCAGAGCGTCCCGGCGGACCACCGCATGGTGAATCCCGTCAATCTCATTGTAAGCCCGCTGACGTTGACGCCGAAAAGCGGAAGTGTAAAGTTCCAACCGAAATGCAAGCCGATGGGCAGCCAGATGTCGTGGCTGCGCAGGAAGGCATAGCCGAAGAGTATGCCGAATCCCGCGGTATTCGCCAAGCCCAGCCAGGTGGCGTTGGGATTGCCGGCATGCAGCACAGCGAAGATCACGCCCACCGGCAGGATGGTCGTCCAACCACCCAATGCGCGCAGCAAAACCTGAAATCCAAATCCGCGGAACAAGAGTTCTTCGCCCGCCGACCCGAACAGCAGCAGCACGGATACGAAAAAGAACGAAGGCAAGCTGGAAGGACTGCCGGGATCGGGCTCGATGCGCGCCGCGTGGAAAAGCAGCGGACCTGCCAGCACCAACGCGGCCGCGCCCATTCCGCCGAGGCAACCGAATCCAAGGTTCACCAGCGCCGCCTTATCGCTCTGCAGTCCGATGGCGGCGATGCCCCGCCGCACATAAATCCGCAGGCACAGGCTATTGCTGAACGCGGCGGCCAGCAACCCGGTGGCGGTGATGCTCACGATGTATCCGCCGAGCCAATACAGCAGCGGACCTAGCACAAAAGCCGTGGCGAAATAGAGGGAAACGTAAACAACGACTTTAAGTGTGAGGTGAAGGGCGTCCGCGCGGCCAGGCATTAGAGAAATCTTGGCTGTCGGCGATCGGCAGTCAGCTTTCAGTTGAAGCGCGCTCTTGCGCCGCTGACGGCTGAAAGCTGAAAGCTGACAGGCCTTACCTAGCCCCCGGCGCCGGCCGCTTGCGTCTTGCGGTTCAGGAAGCACTCCCGGCAGTATACCGGCCGCCCCTGCGTTGGTTTAAAGGGCACCGTGGTCTCGCGGCCGCACTGCGAACAAACGGTCGTGGTTTCCGTCTTGCCAGCGCCCGATGGCCCCGCCTGCCGCTTGCTCTTGCACGCTTTGCAGCGCTTGGGCTCGTTCTTGAAGTTCTTGTCGTGGAAGAAGTGCTGTTCTCCCGCTGTGAAAACAAATTCAGCTCCGCACTCTGAGCACTTGAGAATCCGATCCTGGAACTCCGCCATAACCCCAACCTGGTTTTCCCCGAAGGGTTGTGGAACGGACAGGTGGAAACCTGTCCGCCCCGTTGTTATTCGATTTCCCGGCGTGATTTTTTCCGGTTCCGCTTGCGGGCCAGCGCCTGCTTCACCCGCTTTTTCTCTCCCGGCTTCAAGTAGAAGGAGTGCCTCTTGACCTCCTTGATAATGTCCTCTTGCTGGACCTTTCGCTTAAAGCGCCGAAGAGCGTTTTCGAGCGTTTCACCATCCTGCAACTTTACTTCAGCCAAATAAAACTACACCTCCCAACCCGACCAAGATTTCCTGCCTTTCGCAGGGAAGGTACTGATATCATTAAGTGGTTGGCGGATAAAGTCAAGTCCAAATTGCCGAGGAATGTTCCGCCGAGCGGACTATCTCGCCCGCAACCGCTATTTTTTCAATAGTTTAACTAGTATGGAGACCTTATTAGCAATTTTGTTGGCAGGCGGCGTCGGCGAGCGATTATCTCCCCTCACCCGGCATACCGCAAAGCCGGCCGTGTGCTTCGGCGGCGTTTACCGCATCATCGACTTCGCGTTGTCAAACTGTATTAATTCGGACCTGAGACGAATTTTCATCCTAACACAATACAAATCGCTGGACCTGATCCGGCATATCCGGGACGGCTGGAACATCCTGTCGCCGGAGCTCGGCGAGTTCATCGAAACCATCCCGGCCATGAAGCGCCTCCGGGACGACTGGTATCTGGGGACGGCCGACGCGGTCTTCCAGAACAGCCAGAGCATTGCCTTGGAACAGCCCACACTGACCCTGATCCTCGCCGCCGACCAACTCTACAAAATGAACTATCGCGAGATGGTGGGGTGGCACCACTTGCACCACGCCGACATCACCATCGCCACCCTCCAGGTGGCGCCGGAGGAAGCCGAACGTTTCGGCATCGCCGAGATCGATGCAGGCCACCGCATCGTGGGCTTCGAGGAAAAACCGCATCATGGCAACCCGGCGCGCTCGGTTTTCAACCCTGAGATGGTCAGCGCCTCCATGGGAATCTACGTCTTCAATACCGAGGTCCTGTTGCGCCTGTTGCAGGAGGACGCGCAGAATCCGGCATCCTCGCACGATTTCGGCAAGGACGTGATTCCCGGCGCGCTCGAGAAGGCCCGCGTGATTGCCTACGACTTCCGGGACATGAACGATAAGCAGGCGCGCTATTGGCGGGACGTTGGCACCATCGATTCGTTTTACGAAGCCAACATGGACCTGGTCGCCGTGACGCCTGAGTTCAATCTCTACGATCACAACTGGCCCATTCGCACACGCATGGTGCAAGCGCCGCCCGCCAAATTCGTTTTCGCGCAGGAAGGCCGCCGCATGGGAGTGGCCGTCGATTCCATTGTGGCCGCCGGCTGCATTGTTTCCGGCGGCAGGGTAGTCCGCAGCGTGCTGTCCACCGGTGTGCGCGTCAACAGTTACTGCGAAGTCGAGTATTCGATTCTGATGCCCAACGTCAAGATCGGACGCAACAGCCGCATCCGGCGCGCCATCATCGACACAGACGTCGAAATTCCGGAATCGAGCGTGATTGGCTACGACGTAGAGGAAGACCGCGCCCGCGGCTATACCGTCACCGATTCCGGGATTGTGGTGGTGCCGGGCAACGCATTGCCCGTGGACACCGAAATAGCGGTGAGCATGGCGGCCAGTTAGCTGGTGTAGTGTCCGCGAAATAACTATACAGTCACGTTCTTCCGTTTTCTGGGTTTCGGGCTTGTGCAGCCAGGCTGGATCTGCTCCAGCGTTCGGCGGCATCGGGAGAGTTTCTCCTGGATCGACTCGACGGTTGCGGTCCAAACGAAGGGTTGGGGGCTTTGATTCCAGCTAGAATAAGTTGGGCGTTCCGATTGTGAGGTGTTTGTGTACCATATGATTGTAAAAAAGAGCATCACTTCAGCCTTTAAACGGCTCAATGAGGGCGACTACGAGTACGCTCTTTCTGGTATCGGAAC
>OBLU010004350.1_pt1 | contig 12770 bp, 10 predicted proteins | sample 1518681 | NCBI WGS metagenome assembly OBLU01 (sample SAMEA3539304, study PRJEB22396) | soil metagenome | biome: tundra; feature: field; material: soil | place: USA | collected 2010-05 | depth 0.15 m | reverse complement strand
GGTTGGTGCCGGGCAGGGTGCGGTAGCCGACGCCGTCGCCATCCACGTCGCGGTAACGGGCGAAGCCGCCGAGTTTTTCCAGGTCTTCCGCGGTGAGCACTTTGCCGCGGTTGATGGGCTTTTCGGGATAGACGAACGCGTCGCTGGTCCAGTTGTTCATGCCGAGATCGAGGTCGGTCATGACGAACACCGGGGTCTGGAATTTTTCGGCGAAGTCGAAGGCGTCGATGGCCATGGAGAAGCACTCCTGCGGCGAGGCGGGGAAGTACATGGGGTGCTTGGTATCGCCGTGGGAGAGCAGCGCGGTGGTGATCAAGTCGCTCTGCGCGGTGCGCGTGGGCAAGCCGGTGGAGGGTCCGACGCGCTCGACGTTGAAGATGACGGCGGGGAGCTCGGCGTAGTAGCCGAGGCCGATGAACTCGCTCATCAGCGAGATGCCGGGTCCGGCGGTGGCGGTCATGGAACGTGCGCCGGCCCATCCGGCGCCCAGCGCCATGCCGATGGAGGCCAGTTCGTCTTCGGCCTGCACGATGGCGTAGGTCGCCTTGCCGGTTTCGGGGTCCAGGCGGAATCGCTTCATGTAGCCGATCATGGTTTCGACCAGCGACGAGGAAGGCGTGATCGGGTACCAGGTCACCACGGTACAGCCGGCAAACATGCAGCCCAGCGCGCAGGCCGCGTTGCCATCGAGGATGATCTTGCCGGCGGTTTCGTTCATGCGCTCGACCTTCCAGCGGACGGGCGCGGTGAACGCCTTGGTGGCGTACTCGAAACCGGCCTGGCAGGCGCCCCAGTTCAACTCGGCGGCCTTGGCCTTCTTCTTGCCGAACTGTTTGAGCAAGGCGTTGTGGATCTCCGCCATTTCGATGGAGAGGAGTTTGGCGACCACGCCGTCGTAGATCATGTTGCGGACCAGCTTCCGCAATTTGGCATCGGGGCACACCGGCGCCACGAGCTTATCGAACGGGACGGGGAAGAAGTGCAAATCGCCGCGCAGTTGGTTGAGTTTCAACGGCTCGTCGTAGACAACGGCGGAGCCGGCGTCCAGCTTCAGGACATCCTCGCGCGCGGTTTCGGGGTTCATGGCCACCAGGAAATCGATTTCCTTGCGGCGTCCGATGTACCCGTGCTTGCTGACGCGGATGGTGAACCAGGTGGGCAATCCGGCGATGTTCGACGGGAACATGTTCTTGCCGGAGACCGGGATACCCATCTGAAAGATGGCTCGCATGAGGACGGAGTTGGCGGTCTGGCTGCCGCTGCCGTTGACGGTGGCTACCTGGATGCTGAAATCGTTGGTTACCGAATGGCTCGGCTGAAGCGGCAGAGTGTCCGCCGGAGATACTTCTAGTGTGGACATCGGTTGGAGTTCCTTGTAATGGGGAGTGTGGCCCAGTTCACGGTTATTTTGATTATATGCATTTGTGGGGCAGGTTGGAAACCTGCGGCGGGTTGCCAACCCGCCACAGTCGGGAGGTCTTAGAATTCGAGGGCTTGCTTGGCCACCATGGATTGTCCAATCTATCACGCGGCGTACTTCGCAGGCCGTCGTTTATTGGGCGGCGGCGAAAACCACGCTGAGGGAAAACGTATACTGCGCGCTCGATGGCAGCGAGGTCAGATTGCCGGCGAGCACCGGGTAGGGCGCGAGTAGCTGCGAGAAATCGCCGTTGCGTTCCGCCGCGGCGGGCACGAGAAGGAAGGCCGCGGAGATGGCGGCCGAATCGCTGATTGACCGGATGGCTCCCACCTTCACTCCCGCGGCCACCGCCAGCGACTGGGCCAACCTCCGCGCATCGTCCAGCAGCAGTGGCACCACGGCCTGACGCGCGGCATCCAGCGCGGTCTGGCTGGGGTTGAATGCCACCGAGTATTGAAGGCTCGTGAGCGGGGCCGGCAAGTGAGTGCGCAGGGTTTCGAGGGTTTTGGCGGTGTCCATGGCCGAGCCCGCGGCAATGGTAACCGTGGCGGAATAAAGAATCTGCACGGCGCTAAGAAACCATTCGGAGCTGTCCTGGCCCAGACCGGTCGCCACGACGGTTGGGTTGGGCAGTCCGGCATTCTGCAGGGCCTGCTTCACCTGCTGCGGCGTGGAATCCAGGGTGGCGGCAGTGGTTATGGTGAATGCCGCTTCGTCCGCGGTAAGCGTGACGGTGCGGCTGACGGGGACATTGATGCCATCGAACGTCTGCGCGGTGGCGACGCAGGAAAGCGCGGCAATCAGTAGAAATAGGTGTTTCATGCGATTCCCTTCACTGCGCCAGGCTGTAAGTGACGTTGGCGTAGAAGGTGTACTGCGTTCCCGAGCCGCCGCTGGTGGACGAGACTATGCCTGTGGTGCTGGAGATCGACGAACCGATATAACTGACGCCAATGTTCCCGGAGGCGTAAACCGACTCGCTCACACCCCTGACGCCGCCCAACTTCAGGCCGGCGGCGGCGGCCAGCGTCTGGGCCTTCTTTTGGGCATCGGCGAAGAGTTGCGGCAACAGCGTCTGGCGCATGGCATCCACCGTGGCCTGGCTGGCATTCAGGGCAGCGGAGTATTGGAAGCTCTTGAGCAGAGCGGGCGGACTGGTGCGCAGGGCCTCCATGATCTTGGCCGCGTCTTGCAGCCCGGCGGCGGGGACGCTGAATGTGAACTGATAGAGGACCAGAGTTTGGGTGGTGGGCGGGTTTGTGGAGTAGTCGTAATTTTGGCTGAGGGCGGTGCCGGAGTTGGAGAGGCTGGAAACTCCGGCGTCCAGAAAGATCTGGGCGACCTGCTGCTGCGTGGTGCCGAGGCCGGCGCCGGCGACGATGGAGAAGTCGGCTTCGTCCGCGGTCAGCGTGACCGTGCGCGTTACCGAAGTCGCCACGCCATCGGTGAGCTGGGCGAAAGCCGTGAACGCGGAAAGCAAAAACAGAGTCACGAGTCTCATATACCCTGATTGTGGCACGAACGCGCCTCTGTTGCCGCCTTACTCCATGCGCAGCGCCCTTACCGGATCGCCCGCGGCGGCGCGCCACGCCGGACGCGCGCTCGCCACCGCGCCGATGGCCAGCAGGAGCGCTCCGGCGCCGAGGTAAGTAGCCGGATCGCTGCCTTTGACCTCATAGAGAACGCTCTCCAGCAGGCGGGAAAGGAACAGCGCCATGATTCCGCTGAGGACCAGGCCAACCAGGAGAGGCACCATGGCGCCGCGCACAATCACCGCGACGACATCCGCCGGAGTGGCTCCCAACGCCACGCGGATACCTACCTCCCTGGCCCGCAGCATGGTGGTGTATGCCACGACGCTATAGATGCCGGCGGCCGTCAGCACGAGGGCCAATCCGCCGAGCACGGAAAACAGCCACGCGGAAAAGCGCGGCCGCCAGATGGAGTTGGCGATCGCGTCGTTCATGGTTTCCACTTTGACGATCGGCTGGTGGGGATCTACCGCCCATACCTGCTGGCGGAGCGCGGCGGCCAACGACAAGGGCTCGCCGGCCGTGCGGACCACGATGGTGGAGAGGAAAACACCGAACATCGCTTGCCGGTATGGCCGGTACAACTCCGCTTTCGGCGGCGTCTCGTAACTCATTTGCGGCGAATTCCGGACGACTCCCACTACGGTCGGCGGACCTTCCGTTCCGGCGGACGGCAGCATCTGGCCCACCGCATCGCGGCCTGGAAACAGTTGCCGCGCCAGATATTCGTTGAGGATGGCCACGGGCGCGGACCCGGTGACATCCGATTCCGCAAAGAACCGTCCGGAGACCAAAGGAATGCCCATCACCGAAAAGTATTGCGGGCTGATGGTGCGCGTGGGGAGTTGGATGGGTTCGGCGCCCGGGAGAGCGAGCATGGTCGCCGTATTGACACCCGATAGCGGCAGATTGTTGACCACGGCGACGGCCTTCACCCCCGGGACTGCCTGCATCCGTTCGATCAACTCGGCGTAGTACGCCATCTGCCGCGGCTTGGTGTCGTATTTTCCGCGGGTGCCCGTCTGGCTGAGGCTGCCGATCGGTACCCGCATGGTAAGCACGTGGTCCGCGTGGATTCCGTGATCCGCCTGCTGCAAACGGATCAGGCTCCGGACCATGAGCCCCGAGCCGACCAGCAACAGAAAGGCGAACGCCGCCTCGCAAGCGATCAGTACGGAAAACAGTTGCGTGGCGCCCTTGGACCCCGTGCCACGGTGCCCACTGCGCAGCACGTCTGGCAGGTCCGCGCGAAACGCCAGAAACACCGGCGCGACACTGAACAGCGCCGCCAGCAGTAAACACAAGGCTGCGTTGAATAGCAGCACGCGTCCGTTGATGGCAACCCGCTGGATGTGAGGAAGCACAACCGGCATGGCGGCGATTTGACGGGTCAGCAGGCGCACGGTGTAGTGGGCGAGCACGATGCCGGCCGCGCTGCCCGCCGCGGCGAGCACGAAGCTCTCCGCCAGCAATTGCCGCAGCAACTGGCCGAACGCCGCGCCGAGCGACGCGCGGATGGCAATCTCCCGCTGCCGTTGCACGGCGCGGCTGAGCAGCAGGCTGCCCACGTCGGCGCAGGCGATCAATAGAACCAGACCTACCGCCACCAGGATCAATACCAGCGTCTGCTCGTACTTCGCTCCGATGTCGTCGCGCCAGGGGGATACCACAATCTGGAGCCCGGCGTAGGTCTGCGGGTCTTCCCGCTCCAATTGACGGGCGACGATTTCCATGGCGCTGCGCACCTGTGAAAGCGAGAGGTCCGCCCTGATCCGCGCCACCGCTCCCTGCACGCCCCCTTGGGGGCCGGTCGCGTTCATGCGGAGAGGAATCCACATCTCGACATCGGCGTATGGAAAGTCGAACTCCGGCGGCATTACGCCGACAATGACGTACGGCTCGTCTGCAATGGTGATGGTGCGGCCGACAACGCTAGTGTCCGCATGAAACCGCCGCCGCCATAGCCGGTCGCTGAGGACGGTTTCGCGATCGGCGTCCCCGAGAGGCCGGCCCAATGCCGCATGGGCGCCCAGCAAAGAGAAGAGGCCGGGTGTGGTTCGGCGCGCGATTACCTGATCGGGCTCGCCGTCAGCGTAGATGGTCACATCGTCCCTGAGGTGGCCCGCCGTTTTTTCGAAGAGGTCGCCGCGCATGCTCCAGGTCTGGTAGTGGTGCGCCGGAATCTGGTTCAGAGGCTTCTTGGTGCTGGTCTCCTCGATTCGCACCATGCGCGACGCAGCCTCATAAGGTAGCGGCCGCAGCAGGACTGCATCCACGATACTGAAGATTGCCGTGTTGGCGCCGATGCCGAGCGCCAGGATCGCCGTCACGGCCAGTGTGAATAGCGGATTCCTGCGCAGCCAACGGAACGCCGCCAGAAACTCTCGGGCCATACTAAGGAATTAGCATATCGCGGAATCCCAGGCGTTGACAGGGTCGAAAAACCCCACCCTAACCCTGTCCAAGTGGCGTCGTTGGTGGGGCAGGCGCTTCCGCCTGCCCCACCATTTTTCAGGGGATTTCGCGGGCCGCAGGCCCATCCCAACAGGCCACGAAAGACGATGGCCTGTCCCGCCCGGATGCCCAACAACACGAAGTTCGTGTTACACTGAGTTCGTGTTGAAGAACGTTACCATCACCCTTAAGGAAGACGCTCTCCGGTGGGCCAGGAAGCAGGCCGCCGAAGAGGATACGTCGGTGTCTAAGCTGGTCGGACGCATGTTGGAAGACAAGATGCGCCAGACGGACGAATACTGGGCGGCGTACGAGAAGTGGAAGCGCATCAAGCCGATTTCCATTCCCGGTCTGGCGGCGAACCGGTTGACGCGGGAAGAGGCGAATGAACGCCGCCGCTGACCGCTTCTTTGTGGACACGAACGTCCTTCTTTACTCGATCGATGCAACGGACACGGCGAAACACGTCCGGGCGCGCCAATGGATGGATGCTCTCTGGAAGACCGATTCCGGCTGTTTGAGCTGGCAGGTCCTCAACGAGTTCTATTGGAATGCGGTCGGCAAGCTGAAGGCGCCGGCCGTGCGTGTGCGGGAGAATGTGGAAACCCTAGTCCTGTGGCAACCTGTGGATTTCGGACTGGGTCTGCTGCATCGGGCTTGGTACTGGAGCGACCGCGGCGGAGTTGCATACTGGGATTCGCTGATCCTGGCGGCCGCGGAATCGGCCGGTTGCCGGTATTTGCTCAGCGAAGATTTCCAGGCAGGGCGCAAGTTCGGAGATCTCACGGTGGTGAATCCCTTCCTTACCAGGCCGGAAGACTTCGATTTCGAGTAGTCCCTCCTACTGCTCGTGCACGTCTTCCAGGTACGTGTAGCCGTGCAGACCCTCTTCGTAGAAGCGGAGGAGCGCGCCGCTCTCCTCATAAGTCAGGCGGCCTTCGCGCAGCGCGGCCTCCACGTCACGGCGGAGTTGCATGACCAGCGTGTCGGAGGAGAACTGCACGTAGTTGAGCACTTCGCGGACGGTATCGCCCTTGATGACGGAATCGAGCATGACTTCGCCCGTGGGGCCCAGGCGCACGTGGACCGCGTTGGTATCGCCGAAGAGATTGTGCATGTCCCCGAGGATTTCCTGGTAGGCGCCCAGCAGGAACGCGCCCAGATAGTAATTGCCGCCGTCGAAGGTGTGCAACTGCAAGGTGCGCTTGACGTCGCGGCGGTCGATGAAGGCATCCACCTTGCCGTCGGAATCGCAGGTGATATCGCCCAGTACGGCGGGACGGGTGGGCTGCTCTTCCAGGCGGTGGATCGGCATGATGGGGAAGAGTTGCTTGATGGCCCAACTGTCCGGCATGCTCTGGAATAGCGAGAAGTTGCAGAAATACGTGTCGGAGAGCATGGCGTCGATGCCTTCCAACTCTTCGGGGAAGTAATCGAGCTCTCCGGCCAGGCGCTGGATTTTGCGCGAGATGGCCCAGTACAGATTCTCGGCGATGCAGCGCTGCTCCAGCGAAAGGTAGCCCAGGCTAAAGAGGCTGAGCGTCTGGTCGAGCGCCTGCTGCGCGTCGTGATAGCTCTCCAGGAGGGTCTTGGCGGTCAGCCCGCGATAGGTTACCGCCAGGTCGATCAGGGGCTGTTCGGCGTCCGGCGGCGGATCGGCCGGCACGTCGGATTCACCCATCCCGGAGACGCCCACGACGTTGAACACCAGCACGCTGTGATAGGCCGCGATGGCGCGCCCGCTCTCCGTAATGATGGTGGGATGCGGCACTTCGACTTCGTCGCATACGTTCTGCACGTGGTAAATGATGTCGTTGGCGTACTCTTGCAGGGTGTAGTTCACGCTGGATTCGAAATCGGTCTGGGAGCCGTCGTAGTCGATGCCCAGTCCGCCGCCCACGTCCAGGTATTTCAGCCCGGCGCCGGCGCGCGCCAGATCCACGTACACGCGGACGGCTTCGTTCACCGCGCCCTTGATCTGACGGATATTGGTGATCTGGCTGCCCAGATGGAAGTGCAGCAGGTTGAGGCAGTCGCTCATGCCGAGGTCTTTCAATTCCTGCAGCGCGCGCACCGCCTCGGTGGCCGAAAGTCCGAATTTGGAGCGGTATCCGCCCGAGGATTTCCAGCGTCCCGACCCGCGGCTGGCCAGCTTGACGCGTAGGCCGATGGCCGGCCGCACGCCCACGCGCTGGCTGTACTTCAGGATCAAGTGCAGTTCGGTGTATTTTTCCACCACCGGGATGATCTTGCGGCCCAATTTCTGGGCGAGCATGGCCATCTCGATATATTCATCGTCCTTGAAACCGTTGCAGACGATCGGCGTGTCGTTGTCGGCCAGCGCCATCACGGCCATCAGTTCCGGTTTGGAGCCGGCTTCCAGCCCGAAGCGGAACGGCTTGCCGAATTCGAGCACCTCTTCCACCACTTGGCGCTGCTGGTTGACCTTGATCGGGTAGACACAGCAATAGCCGCCCTGGTACTTGTGCTCGTTGATGGCGGTCTGGAAGGCGCTGTGGATTTCTCCCAGGCGGTGCTTCAGGATATCGGCGAAGCGGATCAGGATCGGCAGGTTGATGCCGCGCAGGACGAGCGTGTCGACCAGTTGTTTGAGGTCAATGGAGCGCGCGGCTTCCTTCTCGGGATGCACCAGGACGTGCCCGTTGTCGCCCACCGAAAAGTAGCCTTTACCCCAGCTAGCGACATCGTATAGGTCGCTGGCCGATTGAGGGGTCCATCGTTCTGTCGGCTCCATGACGAGGGAGCCCTTGCGGCCATTTCTATCCAACGTAGTGCTTCTCCTTAGTCCTCCAGTTTCCTTAAAAATGCCGGGCAGGGCAAGAAGAAACTGATGACATGGGCTTTACAGGGGTTCGGTCTTGACGTCGGTACGAGAAAAGTCGGCGCCCTTGAACAGCAGCGGCTCGCCGGTAAACTTCGCTAGAGCATAGGAGAAGCAGTCTCCGAAATTCAGCCCCGCCGGATGCCGGCCTTTGCCGAAGTCCCGGTACGCCTGGCGGGCGAGTTCCGCCTGTTCGAGATTGACCGACACCACCTCCATCCCCGCGCGGCGGATGAAGCGGTCGAATTCTCTCTGCGCCAGCACGTCCCCACGGTTATCGATCACCACGGCAGCCTCCAGATAACTGGCGGCGGATATGCGCGGCCGGGCCGCCACCTCAATGGCGCGCGTGTAGCGCTCCGCGTCATCCTCTGCCGGCAGGATGGCGATTACGGCGGAGGCGTCAATCACCATGGCATTGCCATCAGCGGGGAAGCCCTTGATCGTCGTATAGCATGGCAGCGTAATCCTGTGAAGAAATCGGGCCCCGCATGTGGGCGGCACAGCGCCTGCCGATCGCCAGCAGTTCATCGCTAAGCCCAGCCTTTGCGCGATGCTGTTTCTCTCGCTCCAGTTCGTTGCGGATGGCGTCGGTCACAGCCTTGGACAGGGATATCCCGCGCAAGCCAGCCAGTTCGGCCGCCATCTCATGAGCTTGGTCGTTCTTAATGTTCAACCCCATGTGGAACCTTGGTAGAACTTTCTTCTAGTATTCTACCGCGAGTGGAAGTCAGGTGACGTGAGCACTTTAGCTCCTCATCCCCACCATGTGGGGCACAACCTGCCCGATGCAGTTGAAAGGGTCTCTCTCCTGCGCCTGAGCTGCCTCCGCCGCGTTCTCATGCCCGCAGAAGCCGCGTCGTTTCGGAAATCTGACAAGCCCCGGTTCGCGTGCTTCAGGGGAAGCGCAAAAGAAATGTTCATGCGCGTTACGGTTTTCGCGCTCGTTTCTCGCATGGAGTTCCGGGGAAAGATGTCTCAACCCCTTTCAAAGGAGATCAAAACGATGCCACAATTTACGTTCAACCTCGATAACTTCCAGATAACGCAAACCCGTTCGGCCCACACGGATACTGTCTATGCATCATTGACTGTGCGAATCGGCACCGAGAGCGCGCCGGCTACCGCGTCCACCCTGAAATCTCTGGGTAATCTCAACAATGGAACATTCAGCACGGGACTGACTTGCCCAAACGTCACCATTGTTCCCCGCCTCCCTGTGGTATTCAACTATCTGATTGTCAACGCCGGTTCAGCGGCAGCCCTTGATGTTCGCCAGGCCATCGACTCGGTCGGTGCCTTACTCACAGAAACTCCCAGCCTCAACCTGCCCGGGTTCGCCTCTTCCCTGGCATTGGTCGCCGGAGAATACTCCTCCATCCTGAACCCGATCTTCAAGAAAGGCTCCTGCGATGGCCTCGTAGCTGCCGAGCAGAATAGCTTCACGTATGAGGATTTGCTCAACTACACCGCTCGTTCGCCGTACTTCACGCAAGCCACCAAGCATATCGGCACGCCGGCTGGCAGCGGCTGCAACTCCAATGGGTCAGCTTACCTGGTGCACTGGAGCATGTTGCAGGTAGCGGAGGTTCCAAGCGTCGTGGGTCTGCAGCTCGGACAAGTAGGGCAGCCTGGTACCGCAGTGGATGAGCTCTCGAAGGCAGGGTTCGGATATAAAGCCAACGGGAAAGGACCTTGGGTGCAAGGCCAAAGCGCCATAGGTCTGCATTCCGTAAGCGACCCCGTGATATTGACGATGGGAACGAGTGCGCGGTGACGCTGCGCGAGAGGACGCCCCTTTGGTACCTCGCAAAGGGGCGTCCTGTTCGCAGCGAATCTTCATCAACCGCAGGGCGGAAACCAGATGATGCGTGCGCGTCCGCGTCGGTTAGGTTGTAAATGCTCCAGCACCTGTCTGCGGACCGGCACAGCAGTGGTTTTGACGCAATTGATTTCCGCAAAAGAACTGAATTTCCGAAGCGCCCGCTGTTCTCAGCGGGCGCTTTTCGTCGTTGTACCGCCCTCTATGGCTTCACCCACGACGTGGTGGGGCTGATTTCGCGCTTGCGCCAGCCATAGCCCCGATAAGAGCAGGCGCTGCGCGCGGAGGCGACTTGAGTGTCCACGATTCACGTGCTGTAGCGTAGCGAAAAAAATGCTCGTGCCGCGTTACGGTTTTCGCCCTCGTTTCTCGCATGGACTCCCGGGAGAAGTTATTTCCCCGAATACTTTTCAAGGAGAAAGATACAAATGAAAATCAGCAAAGGGCGTTTGGTCTCGCTGTTCGTCCTTGCCTGCGGAACAATCCATGCGGGCAACGTGGTTACAGACTGGAATACCATCGCTTCCACAACAATCGTTACGAATGGAGGAAAGAATCCGGCGGCGTCCGCAGTCTGGTTCGCCTACTCGAGCCTCGCTGTCTATGACGCGGTGAATGCGATCACCGGCCAGCATCAGCCGTTTTACTATCGCTTCGCCGCTCCGGCTAACGCGTCCACGGGCGCGGCAGCGGTTGCGGCCGCACACCGAGTGCTGGTCAACTATTTCCCCTCGCAACAAACAGCGCTGGACAGCCAATTCACAACGTCGCTCGCGGGGGTCGCCGATGGCGGCGACAAAACCGCCGGCGTCGCTGTCGGTGAAGCTGCCGCGATGGCGGTTATCAATGCTCGTCTCGGCGACGGTCTCGAAGCCAACATTTCCTATACTCCAGGATTGGGTCCGGGCGCATGGATTCCCACGCCGCCCGCCTACGCTGCTCCGGCGGTGCCGTGGCTCGGCCAGATGCGACCCTTCACCATGAGAGCCGCGGCGGACTTCCTGCCGGACGGCCCCACGGCTTTGAGCAGTGAAGACTGGAAACGCGACTACAACCTGACTCGCATCTACGGAGGCACAGCCAGCACCATCCGCTCCGCGGCCGAAACCGAGATCGGCGTCTTCTATACCGAACACACGGGACAGCAGTACGCCCGCATGTTCAATACCCTCGCCACCGCGAACAACCTCGGCGTAGAAGACGCCGCCAGGATGATGGCAATGCTTTGGACAGGTTATGCCGACGCAGCCATCGGGTGTTTCAACGCCAAATATAAGTTTGGATTCTGGCGCCCCGTGACCGCGATTCCCGCGGGCGGCGGCACCACCGGCCTGCCTGTTTCTCCGACCGATCTGACTGCCGACCCGACGTGGACGCCCGCAGGTGGCGCCACGCCGGCGCATCCCGAATATCCGGCCGCTCACGGCTGCGTCACAGGCGCGGTCTCAAACCTGATTGCCGACTTCTTCGGTACTACCCGCGTCGCTATCGCAGTCGATAGCAAGGCCTTCACCGACGGCCTTCATCAACACGCTTTCACGGACACACGGGACCTGATGGATGAGGTCTTCTGGGCCCGGATCTATGCTGGTTTCCATTTCTACCATTCGCTGGAAGCGGGGCGGCAACTCGGGCTGTCGGTGGCCGGCCAGATCGTTCGCAACCACTTCCGCTCGTTACAGCCGCGGTGAGGTTTCGCCGCAAATTCTGATCCTGCCCGCGCCGGAGGTGCCTTCGAGCTAGACTATCCTCCATGACACCTGAGTTCTGGCGGCAACTGGAGGAGCTGTACCAGGCGGCGCGGGCTCTGCTTCCTTCTGAGCGAAGCGCGCTGCTGGACCGTGCAGACCCGGAGGTGCGGGCGCCGGTTGCCGCGATGCTGGCTCAGGAGGATATTCCGGCGAATGGCGCCTTCCTCGACCGTCCTGCGTGGGAGGGCCGGGACAGTTTGCTGAAGGCCGAGAGCCTGGTGATAGTTGGCCAGCAACTCGGACCTTACCAGATTGAACAAATAATTGGCCATGGCGGTATGGGCGAGGTCTTCCGCGCCACCGATACCCGACTCCACCGCACCGTGGCGATCAAGACTTCTTTCATGCAGTTCACGGAACGCTTCGAACGCGAAGCCCGCGTCATCGCCGCCCTGAACCATCCCCACATCGCCACGCTCTACGATGTCGGCTCCAGCCCGTCCGGATTCGGCTACCTCGTATTGGAGTACGTCGAAGGCCTTACTCTTGAAGATCTGATCGCGAAGGGACCTGTCGATCCGCGGGAGGCTCGTCGCATCGCGCTCCAAACCGCCGAAGCCATCGAAGCGGCCCACGAAAAAGGCATCGTTCACCGCGATCTGAAGCCCGCGAACATCAAGCTCGGCGAAGGTGGCACCGTGAAGGTGCTCGATTTCGGACTGGCGAAGGTGATGGATGAAGTCCAGCCTATTCCGCCCCGCGAAATCACCAACAAGGGGATTATTCTCGGCACTGCTTCCTACATGTCGCCCGAGCAGGCTCTGGGCGGCCCCATCGATCGAAGGTCGGACATTTGGTCGTTTGGCGCGCTGGTCGGCGAGATGCTCTCGGGAAAACGTCTGTTCTTGGGCGCCACCACCAGCGATGTGCTCGCTTCCGTAGTTCGCGGCGAGCCCGATCTTTCGGGCGTTCCGGCTGAGTGGATTCCGCTGATCCGCCGCTGCCTCAC
>OBLU010004349.1_pt1 | contig 12771 bp, 15 predicted proteins | sample 1518681 | NCBI WGS metagenome assembly OBLU01 (sample SAMEA3539304, study PRJEB22396) | soil metagenome | biome: tundra; feature: field; material: soil | place: USA | collected 2010-05 | depth 0.15 m | reverse complement strand
GGAATCCTGACTGTCAGCGTCGTGCCCTGATTCACCTGGCTTTGAATGTCTACCGACGGTCGCGATGGGCTTACAGTTTCTGGTTCCTCCAGATGAGTCCGACCCCTGTGCCAAGCCAATGCGCAGGTTTCTAGGCATTGACCAGCACCGTCTTGGCGCGACCTGGATCGATACCTTGCATCCCGAGGACCGTGAGCGAGCGCACGCAACGTATCTGGAATGTGTGACAGCGGGTACCGAGTATGTCGCAGAATTCAGGGTTCGGCGTTTCGATGGTGAGTATCGCTGGGTCATGGCCGACGGCGTGCCGAGACTCTCATCCAAGGGCGAGTTTGAGGGCTATGCCGGCTCTTTGCTCGATATCACGGAGCGGAAGGAGGCCGAAGAGCGGCTGCGAGCGGTCAATGCCGACGCACGTGAGTTAGAGGAGCGAACTCGAACAGAGAAGGAGGTTCAGGCACTAAGAGCGCGCCTGATCGGTGCACAGGAAGAGGAGCGGGCTCGCCTCACCCGGGAATTGCATGACGATATCAGCCAGATCGTCGCACTGAGCATCGCCATGAGCAATCTGAATAGGAGGATTCCACAGCAACCGGAAGCTCTTGCGCAGAGTGAGCACATTCACGCCAAGTTGGTGAAGGTCGCGGAAAGCATTCGCCGTCTCTCACACGAACTTCATCCGCCTGTGCTGGAGCATTCCGGCTTGGCCGCCGCGTTTGCGGGGCTATTGTTCGGAGCTCGCCGCGCTCACGGGAGTCACAGTGGATCTACGTACAAACGGCTCTCTTGACGGTTTGTCATCCGCTGTGGTCCTTTGCATTTATCGAGGACATCCACAGATACGCGGGCGTGTCATTCGCCACTGAGCGAAACAACTCTTCCCGGCGTAGTCAACGAACTTGAAAGATTGGTGAGTGGTCATCACTGACTTGGTCATGGCTAAGCTGGACGGGATTGAAATTATCAGGATCTTGCACAATCACAGGCCGTCGCTGCCCATTGTCGCGATGTCCGGCGCTTACGGCGGGAAATTCCTGAAGGTCGCCCTGGCACTTGGCGCCCGAGACACCCTTCTCAAGTCGTCCTCGGGCGCGGACCTGACCGAGGCTGTAGAGCGTCGTTGCGAACCGGCTGAAGGTATCCGGATCTGCGCGGGGACGATCAGCGATGGTCGTCCCCACCGCGACAGGAATCCGGTCTGCTGGACCGATGGACCGATTGGGCTGTTGTTGCAGTTGTGACTAGTTTCTAGCTCTGGTGCTCCAAGAAAACGGAAAGCTCTCAGAATCTGAGGTCACTTCGACCGATAAGGTCACTGGTGACCTTGTTATGACTTCTTCCACCGCACGCCCCCAAGCCCCCTGGGCACTTCGCCTCCTGCCGCCGTTTCCGGCCATCGCTCATCGCATTCTGGCGCTGGCCAGCCAGGAGGATGCCGGCGCACATGAAATGGGAGCACTCATCAGGCTTGACCCGTCCTTTTCCGCCGAACTGCTCCGCTTCGCCAACTCCGCGCTGTTTGGCATCCGGCGCGAAGTCACCAGTCTCACTCAGGCCGTCGCTATGCTCGGCATGGACCGCGTCAGATCCATGTCGACCTTCGTAGTGCTCCACAACATGGTGCGTTCGTCCGTGCGCGTGGGCGCCCTCCGCAAAGTCTGGGTGCACAGTGTGGTCACGGCAATCATCGCGGAGGAGGCCGCGCGCAACCTCCGCATGGACAGCGAAGTCGCCTATACCGCCGGCCTGCTGCACAACCTGGGCATCCTGGGTCTGATGTCCGCCTATCCCGACGAGTACTCCCGAATGCTTGAAGTGTCCGACGATTTCGGCTTCGACCTTCTCCAGACGGAACGCGACCTCTTCGAAATCGACCACTGCGCGGCGGGTGCGTATCTCGCCCAGGATTGGGATTTCCCAGACGAACTCGCTGCTGCCATCGCCACTCACCACGACGAGACCGTTGCCAATGAGCGGAGCCTCGACAACCTCGTCAAAGTGAGTTGGCGCCTTAGCGACGCGCTCGGCTACGCCGCCTTCTCACCGGCCAAAAACTGCGCCTTCGAAGACCTGGCCGCGTATCTCCCGAATGCCCCCGATTCCTGGTTGGGGGGAACGGCCGCGTCCGCCACGGCGGAAATCGACAGCCGCCTCGCCGCCTTCCCTCTCTAACTCGGAAGCCAGCGCGCCAGCCGGAATCGCGCGGAGATTCCCTGGCGTTGGGTTGGGGCAGTCACCGCGGTGGCGTTTCCTCGCACTCCACCATCCGAGCCAAGCGGCAAACACTACACCCGCCACTTACCTCGCCGGCCCGGCCCGGGGCTGAGGTCTGAGCTCGCCTGCGTATCCACAAACGTTTTGCCACGTTGACTTTCGACTCACGTTTCGGTACAAATCGGACCAGGGGGTCGCCCATGGACGATTTCCGGGTAGGTTCCACCCCGCCGTACGACGCGCACCACGACCAGCAGCGGCCGGGCAATTCGAATCGCAAGAAAGCCAGACGGTCCGCCAGCGGGACCCCCGAGGACGAGGTTCACCTGGGCCAATCCGCCGAGAGCGATCCAGAAACTGAAGACAACCTTGGCGTTCAAGACTACTACACGCCTTCGGATCGAATTGAGGAGGCCAGTTAGCGAGGAAGTGGATGTCGCCTGACCTACCATTGGATCGCCGGATGCGTCCTGACTGTTTCCATCCTCTGTCACATCATTCATGCCTCATTCTGGCTGAACTTCTGGACGATCTGGCCGGACAAAGCCGACCTCATCGATGCATGGAGAAGAGTGTGCAGGTTTATGGGCCGCCCCGCACAGCCGCCGCAGAGGTTCGCAAAGTACCCGTTGGAGAACAAGCTGTTTCACGGCGCAATCATCGCCACCGGTCTGTCCGCAATCGGAACCGGGTTGTTCATGATGTCGCGAGTACGTACCATCCTCTTCCCGCGGGATCCCTATCTGTTTAGCGACCCGACGTGGGGCCTGACGTATGTGCTTCACAGGTTGGCGGGGGTTGGACTCATCGCGCTCTTCACTGTGCACGTGTACTTCGAGGTTCGTCCGGGAGAAATTGGACATCACAGAATCCATGATCTTCAATGACGAAGGCAGTGAGTCCGGCAGACAGGTCCGGAAGTTTCTGAATCGCGCAGTCGAAGCTCTGGACGGACTTGGGGCGAACTGTGCCACCGCGAGCGGCGACCAGGGAGACAAGCTCCGCGCATTCCTGGCTGTGTTGGACCGCGATGCTCGGGATTCCCTTGCCGCCGTGGAACTAGTACTCGCTCAACCTGCGATCAGCTCTCAGTTGATCGACAACTTAAACGCATCGATACATCTGCGCGAACTGTAGAACCCAGCGAGCAGCGGCAAACCGAACACAGTTGGAGGAAACCGCTGTTTTCGCTTCGTTGTTGTCGCACGGGCTTCATGTTCCAGAAGCTAGCTCCGGGAGTGCTTCGCTCACCGTGTACGGGAGCCAGTTGGCCACGGGAGCCAACAAAATCACCGCCTCGTACGGAGGCAATACCGGCTTTACTCCATCCTCTGCTTCGCTGACGATCACGGTGAGCATCCCGACGGCCAGTTCCGCGGTCATCCCTTCGTTGGTGCCGAATCCCGTTTACCAGCAGGATGCCGATGCGGACGGCTATAGCTGGTTCTACACCATAAGGCTGTCGGAAATCGCTGGCGTCGGAACCACCCTGACCGCTCTCCTGATTGACGGCACCGATTACTCGTCCGACATCGCAGACTGGTTTGGATCCGCCAATCTGGCGGCTCACGGCACACTCTACGTCGACCTGCGTTCCAAGGGCCTGACCCCGCCGGTCAACCGGGTCTACCGCTTCAGCGGAGTGGATGCCGGCGGGGCGCAATGGACGCAGCAGGTCACGGTGCCTTTCTATGGCCGCCAGTTATCGGCTGCCCTGGTGTTGACCAGCTCGCCCGGAACCGAGATCCAGAACCCCGACGGCGACCCCAGTTGCCCCGCCGGATTCCCATACTATCAGCAGTTGAATTTGCAGGAAACGAACGGATACGGCGTGAACCTGAACCGGTTTCTGGCGGGCGGCAACGACGATTCCACCAGCATCGGGTCGTGGTTCAGAGCTTGGCGGGTGGCTCCTTTAGGGTCGCTGCAGGCCAATATCTGCTGGAAGGTGAATTCTGTACCGACCACTTTGAACTATGAGGTGGACGGCACCGACACCGCCGGTAACCAGATCAGTGCGACGCTGGCGGTTCCTTTCCAGGGGCCCGCCGGCAGTGCGGGTAAGCTTTCCACTTCCAGGAACTCCGTCGCGCTGTCGGTGAGCAACTCGGGCAACGACCAGTCTGCCACGACAAGCGTCGACGTGCATGTTCCGGCAGGGCAGCAGTGGACGATATCCGTGTTCCCAGCCAACCAAATGACCAGTTGGCTGGTGGTGTTTCCACTATCCGGGATCGGCCCATCCACTGTCAGACTAGTGGCTTCCTCCCCGGGCCTCGACAACGGGGTCTATACGGCGACGCTCGTGTTCCAGTCGGTCAACACCATTCCCCAGTTCGTCAATGTGCCCGTGACCTTCACGGCGGGCGCATCTTCGAGTACCGTCATCACGGCAGTGGCTAACGCCGCCTCCAATCAGCAGGCGTTCGCTCCCGGGATGTATATGACAGTTTACGGCCGGAACCTGGCGGGTTTCATTCAGGAGGCAGCCAGCGTACCCCTTCCGTTCTCGCTCGGCGGCGCCTCGGTGACGGTCAATGGCCAGCCGGCGCCGATCAAATATGCCAATCCCGCCCAGCTGAATATTCAGGTCCCGTATGAGACTGCCGCTGGAAACGCGATTCTGGTGGTGAACAACAACGGCCAGATCGCCTCCATGGCATTTCGTGTGGCGTTGTCAGCGCCCGGAATCTTCAATTCGACCGGCACGAACGGCTTTCTCGTTCCCGTATCGAGTGCGAACCGGGGCGACCCGGTCTTCTTCTACGTGACGGGTGATGGCGACGTTTCGCCGTTCCTGCCGACTGGCGCCGCCCCACCGGCGACCACGCCGTTAAGCCAACTGCCGACCCCCCGGCTTCCCCTGACCATGACGGTCGGCGGCGTCTCGGTGACTCCGTTCTTCGTCGGCATTCCGTGGGGCCTGGCGGGAGCCACTCAAATCAACTTCCTGGTGCCGCAGACCGTGCCATCGGGAGTGCAGCAGGTGGTGGTGAAGGTGGGCAGCGCCACTAGCGCGTCCGCCAACCTGACGATCAATGGCGGCGGCGGAGGTGCTTCGACGGTTCATGCGGAGCCCGGGCCGTTCTCGTTCGCTTTGCCGGCCGCGGACGCCGCCAGCTTCGAGCCTGTCGCGGTCACCAGCATTGGCAGGGGCGAGCCAACCGCAAGTCCTTCTTCCAGCGCGGCTTCGGTCCCGGACTCATGGCTCGTGGCGCCGCGCCCCACGGGTTCCGTTGCACACCCCGTCGACAGCCTCTGGAAAAACCGGGGGAGGCTGTAAGACCAGGAGGGTGCGGAAAAACGATTGGCACTTTCCTGGATGGCGCGGGTTGCTCTATGCCACTTTGGTTATTGGGCCTGCATAGGCGATTCTCCTCGATCTGGGCGATGAACTGATTGACTTTGAATACGCGTACGTTGCAGGAGCAGTTGCTCCCGCAAGACGCGATCATGCCGCAGTTCTCCCATTCTGGCTTTCTGGTATTATGGAATTATGGCGACGAGGAAGATGACCTTCAGCGTACCCGAGCCGTTGGCAGTGCAGTTTCTGCGCAGGGTTGCCTCACGCGACCGTTCGCGTTTCGTTAGTGAGGCCCTGGCTGCACGATTGGAAGAGCGCAACGTTGAGTTGATCCGTGCCTGCGAGATTGCGAATCAGGACGTGGATGCGGCCGAAATCGAGAGAGAATTTGACGGAATCCGCGACGAAATGGCAGAACCATGGAAGTGATCCCGGAGCGCGGTGATATCTGGTGGGTAGCGCTGGATCCGACGCTCGGTTCGGAGATTCGCAAGACACGCCCCTGCGTCGTGATTTCGGTGAAGGTGCTAAATGAAAGGCGAAGAACGGTGATCGTTGTCCCACTGTCGAGTTCGCCGAAGGCCAGCCCGCCGATCCTGATCCCGATCTCCTGCGATGGGCACCCCGCAGTGGCGGTGAGTGACCAAATCCGAGCGGTGGCAAAGGAACGCCTGCGTAGTCGACTGGGCGTAGTCACAACGGAAGAGATGGCGGCACTGGAGGATGGTCTCAGGCAAATCATGCAACTCGGATGACGCACAGCCGGACCACACGCCGTGTGGCTCCCCTTCATTGACGCTTTTAGAACTTTTTGCAGGGATTATGGCGCTGCGTGTGGCCAGAGGATCGGGGAGGAAGATTTTGACGTATGAAGCTCTGCCACCGAGATCGTGACACGGCGTCCCTGTTTTATCGTGAGCTTCGCTCGGCTCAGGGTAGGCCAGATGACGTGGTCGCGACTTCACGGGACTGATCCACCCAACGCACCGAATTTCGTGCGCGACGTTGTGAATACCGGCCCCCCTGTCACTGTCATTTTGACTACTCCGCCGATCTTGTCAAACACCGATTTCGTTCGCGGTGGCAACTTCGAGGCGTCAACCCTCTTGAAGAATTCTTCAATTATAGGTGTCATAGCGTTGCTTAGGTCGGCGAAGTCCCAGGCCTTGTGCGGAGGCGTCCCCGGTTTTCGCCCCAAAGTGAGGTGAGCAAGTTCTTTGTTCGCACGCTTGCGTGCGTCTTCGAGGATAGGCGTCGTCGGTCGGCTATTCCCACCAGAAACGTAGTCTGCTGCGTTGACATCATCGGACTTTTGGGAAAGTGGCGGGTAAAAGAAATCGACCAAGTTTCGGAAATGAAGCACACAAGACTCGATCAGAAGATCGCAATTGAAAGCTTCATCAGGGTTGCGGGAATGAACCTGCGGCAGGGCGTACTGGAATAGCTTGTCGCGGGCATCCAAGAACATCTGGGCCTCATGTTCGACGTGTTCTGCAAAACCCACGGGGTCCGCGAGTGGAGTGTTAGCCATACGATCCCTATAATATGTGAAACCGTTTCCTCCCGCCATACGCCGTTCCCTGAACTAGACGGTGCTCGGTAGCAGACCCAAATGGACGTATCGTCTGGTCGAAGTGCCAGGACTGAAACTCCCTTGACTGCGCGGCTTCACCGATTGCGAGGCCACGGGCACCGGAGCCACAGCACGTGACGACGCGCCGCGACCGAATCCTCATCCCTTCCCCGTAGTGCAGTTAAGCTACAGCCACTTCGGGAGCCGTGACCATTTTCTTCTTCGGTGCTTTCCTGGCGGGCTCACTCTTCCTCGCCACCTTTGCAGTAGCCTCCCTTGAGGCGACTTTTTTCGCTGCTGCGAGCTGCGCCTTGGCCGCTTCCGCCCGTTTTCGTTCCCAGCGTTTCTTGCTGGCCGCGACGATGGCAGCCCTACCAGCACGACTCAGCTTCCGCTTCGGCTTAGGACCTTGTGCCGTCGGCTCAGGCTGCTTCCTGGATTCAGCCCACCTCTTTCGTTGCGCTTCGGCGATCCGGGCACGGCCGGCAGCACTCATCTTGCGGCGCTTGCGTTTTGGAGATTCCGTTCTGGAAGCGGGCTCGGCACTATCCCCGGCCAGCGTGGCTCGGAGTTCGGCAATCTGTTCGTCAATGCTCCGCTTTTGCGCCTCGAAGCCCAGGATGGCTGCTTTGATGATTTCCGGAGTGAGTTTTTGTCGCATCTTGGATTCGTACCTTCGCTGTTGAAACTCCTTGCATCACAATCTTGACACAGGCCCTGACTTTGGATGAAAACCAGTGCGGACGCCCGCCGCGATCCTGTCACGAACGCGTCTCGCCGATCTGGCGGCGCTGCGCGGGACGGAACAGCAGCTCAGCCGCAGATGTCACCAACCGCCGCGGAACCATGCGCTGAACTTCCACTCCGAGCCAGTTCGTGAATCCAGAGATGACCGAGTGTTCTCCGGCCGCGAGCGCCCGCAAACCTTCCCGCGCCACGCTGCCCGCCGGTTCCAGGTCGACCAAAAGGTCATCCGGCACGCCCGCTGCCTTAGGGAACTCTGACACAGTTGGTCCGGGACACAAGCCGCAAACGCGGACACCGTGGGCTTCCACCTCCCGAGCCAGCGCTTCGGCGAACAGCAAGTCGAACCCCTTGCTTGCGGCGTAGGTGGCCATGTACGGCACCCCTTGATATGCGGCAGTGGAAGACACGATCAGGATGGCGCCCGAACGGCGTTCCACCATGCCGGGCAGGTACAGGTGGGTGAGATGAACCAGAGCCGAGCAGTTCAACTGGATGATCCTAAGTTCGCGTTCGAGGTCACTGGCGCGGAACGCGCCGTAGGAGCCGATGCCCGCATTGTTGACCAACAGGTCGACTGTGATGCCCCGCTCTTGAGTGAAGGCGAAGATCTCTGCGGGCGTATTGGGCTGGGCAAGATCGGCGGGCAGCACCTGGACGGGAACGCCATGCGCCGCGTGCAGTTTTCTGCGGAGTTCTGTAAGCCGACGTACGCGTCGCGCAGTCAGCACGAGGTGCGCGCCGCCTTTGGCCAATTCCTCCGCCAGTGCCGCGCCGATCCCGGAACTAGCGCCGGTGACCAAGGCCCACTTTCCACGCCAGGCGTCGTTCGCCATGACGAGTAACGTAGCACCTGGATTCGAGTCGGTACAAGCACTATTGGTCGCGCCCGCCGCAACGACCGCGATGGATTTCACCGTGACGGGCTCGACGCTGGCGCTGTTTCAACGACACCCGTCGACGATGTGCTCGTCGTCGAGGCGATCTGGGAGGTTTACAGAAGGCGACAAACTCAAGGGGGGCACGAATGCGCGGGCAGGTTGGCGCTGGGGTAGGGAACGCGCTGCTTCGGCTCAATCTCCGAGTGGCTCCCTCGGATTGCTGGTCGGAAGTCATATCGACAGGAACGGGCGGCGCCGTCCGCTTTGCGGCTTTACCCCTGACAAGCCGAGTGACACTATGTGAGAGAATGCTCGCCAACTGGCCTCGACCCTGCGGGGTTGTCCGTATACTGATGTCCCGAGGCATCGCGTGGCGCGATCGCAACCCAGGCGCCCGAAAAGCCGCGTCGGCCAGGTCCCTAACCAAAGAGAACAACGAATTCGTGCAACGCCCACCGCGTCGTCCTCACCAAATAGCCAGGAGATTACACTGCGATGCTGATGACGATTCGATACCAAGGTGAGATGAGAGTTGAGGCGGTCTTGCTGGCCGCCAATCGTGAACGGATGCGGCTGGCCGTCGCTTCTCAGCACGACACAATCGAATTGTATAAGGCTGATGGGTGCTGGTACACGGAGAAGGGGGACGTGACTGAGCTTGAAGCGCTCATTCCATTTGCGGGAACCGACCTTGCAGGTTTCTGCGCCGAAGTCTACCCTCGGACACATGCGGCAGGGGCCGGTTTCCTAGGCGCATGATCGGCAACAGCCGCGCTGGCGGCACGGAACCTGGCCCGGCTCGATGCGGCGGAAGCGGTGGAGGCTCCAGGCGGGTGGAAGGCGATGGTCTCGACGGCGCCCTGGGGATCGAGCTCGCTGGAGAGCGAGTTGAGGAGGTCGGCGAATTCCTCGTGTTCGTCGTCGCGGATGACGAGGTGAGCGCGCGGTGAGTCCGTGGCGCAGGGAGTTTTGAGAGACGCCGACGAGGAGCGTGTCACGCCGGGTCATCGATTTAGCTGGGCCGCTCGTTCGCTCGTTCGTCCAGTCGCACTGACGAGATTGTACATCAAGCAAGGTGGACGCGATCCCGGAACAACTCGGGCTGCTATGGACGGGGAGGATGTGCCGGGGATCGCCGGCGGAGTTTCCGAGAGAGGAGACCCAGTCCGGAAAGGCCCGCCAAGAGCAGTGCAGGAGTGGATGGCTCCGGTACCGCGTTTTCGCCTAAGATTGTGATCGTGGTGGTGGCCGTTCCAGGGATGATGACGGCAGCAGCCGTGTTCGAAGCGTCCCGGAGCGCGGCGGAGAGATCACCTAAGGTGCTGATGTTTTGGGCTGCAGCGGCAAAACAAGTATTTCCCGTCAATGTAAACGACAGCGTCGAAGTGCCGTTTTGAAATCCGTTGAGCGAAAACCCGGTGCCGCAGTAGCTGATGCTCCCGACGGGCCCCCCGCCCAACCACAGTCGTAGCTGGTTGAAAAACGGGCTGGGACTGGCGGTATCAATGCCCATGAGTGTGATCGTCACGGTGAGGCTATCGATGGTGGTCAGCGAATTGTAACCTGGCATGCTCGTGAAATCCCAGGGAGTTTGGGTGAGCGGGAGCCATTGCAGACCCTGGTTGCACAAATTGCTCGGATTGGGACCGACCGGCGCGCAAGTCGGATCCTGCCCGAAGTTCCCGCTAAACGCCGCTTCGTTGACCGTGGATGTAAGGGCAATAGATGCGCCATATAGCCGCAGCGCGCACAACATCAGGCCCACCACGATACTAAAGGTCCATCGCATATCGCTTTTCCTCCTCGACGCTTAACACATTTGGAGAGTCCCCCCACGGCGGCCCCTCGCGTCGTGGCAGGGCAACGTGGTTCACTCAAAACGACAGAGGAGATCCTATCCCAAAGGTGGCAACAAGTCAAGCGAAATGTTGCCAGCGAGGTCTTGCCATCACCGGCGGGCGATGGTGTCCCGGGGAGATACCGAAAGCCCAATTATCGACATGATCGACCTGGACACAGCCCCTCGCCGGCACCATTCCGTCCACGTGATGTATCATGCGACTTGGCCCCCAAGATCCCCCGTCCGCCCGCGTCCAGCGGCGATGCGCGCCGACATTTGCCCGTACTCCTTACGCTGTTCGCCGGCAGCGGCTGCTCCGCCCTGATCTATGAAATCGTCTGGTACCAGCTACTGCAACTGGTGATCGGGTCGAGCGCCGTGTCGCTCGGCGTGTTGCTGGCCACTTTCATGGGCGGGCTCTGTCTGGGCAGTCTCCTGTTGCCGCGGCTGAAACTCGGCGGACAGCACCCCCTGCGCGTGTACGGCATGCTGGAACTCGGCATCGGCGCCTGCGGGATTCTGGTCCTCTTCCTGATGCCACTGGTGGATTCCGTCTACACCAATGCGGTGGGGCACGGCATGCCTGCCATCCTGCTGCGCGCCCTGGTGAGCGCGCTCTGCCTGTTGCCGCCCACCTTCCTGATGGGCGCGTCGCTGCCCGCCGCCTCGCGCTGGGTCAAGACGTCGCCGGAAGGCGTCGGCATGCTCGGCATGCTCTACGGGGCGAACACGGTGGGCGCGGTCGCCGGATGCCTGCTGGCCGGCTTCTACCTGCTGCGTGTCTTCGATATGGCCACGGCCACTTTCGTGGCGGCGGCCATCAACCTGACTGTGGGGCTGGTGAGTTTTTCTCTTGCCAAAAAGGCACCCGAGTACGCCTCAGCCGGTGATGGCGCTCCAAAGATGGCCGCCGGAGCCTGGCCGGTCTACCTGACGATCGCCCTATCCGGCGCTACCGCCCTCGGCGCCGAAGTCATCTGGACGCGCAACCTCGGGCTCATGCTTGGCGCCACGGTCTACACCTTCTCCATCATCCTGGCGGTGTTCCTCGCCGGCATCGGCATCGGCAGCACCGGTGGCTCCATGCTGGCGCGCAGTGCGCGCCAGCCCAGGGCGCTGCTCGGCTGGAGCCAGATGCTGCTGGCCGGGGCGGTGGCCTGGACCGCGTACCAGTTGTCGCATTCGCTGCCTTACTGGCCCATCAATCCACTGCTTTCCACCAGCCCCTGGTACACCTTTCAGATCGACCTGGTGCGCTGTTTGTGGGCGCTGCTGCCGGCGGCGCTGCTCTGGGGCGCCAGCTTCCCGCTGGCCCTGGCGGCGGCCGCCAACCGGGAGGGCGACCCCGGCCGCCTGGTGGGCGGCATCTACGCGGCCAACACCGGCGGCGCCATTGTGGGCGCGCTCGGCTCCAGCCTGATCCTGGTCCCTTGGATCGGCACCGGGTCCAGCCAGGCGGTGCTGATCGCCACGCTCGCCGCCAGCGGATTGCTGATGCTGGTCCCGCTGTTGCGGCCCCTCCGCATCGCCAACCTGCCCAACGCGCTGGCCATCGGCGCCGCGGCCACCCTGGCGCTCCTCCTGGCGGAGACCGTCGCGCCCGTTCCCGGCACGCTCATCGCCTACGGACGGCGCATCATGATCACTTACGGCCGCTCCGAGGTGCTCTACACCGGCGAAGGCATCAACTCCTCCATCGCCATCACCAGGTGGGACGATGGCGCCCTCCAATTCCATGTCTCCGGCAAGGTGGAGGCCTCGACGGAGTCCTACGACATGCGCCTGCAACGCATGCTCGGCCACCTGCCGGCGCTGGTCCACAGGGACCCGGAATCGGTGCTCGTCGTGGGCTTCGGCGCGGGTGTCACCGCCGGATCGTTCGTCGTGCATCCCGAGGTCAAACGCATCGTGGTCTGCGAAATGGAGCCGCTGATCCCGCCCATCGCCACCAGGTATTTCGGCGCGCAGAACTACTTCGTAGTCAACGATCCGCGCACCCGGATGATCTATGACGACGCGCGACACTTCGTGCTCACCACGACGGAGAAATTCGACATCGTCACCAGCGACCCCATACACCCCTGGGTGAAGGGCAGCGCCACGCTCTATTCCAAAGAGTACTTCGAGCTGGTGAAGCAGCACCTCAATCCGGGCGGCGTCATCACCCAGTGGGTGCCGCTCTATGAGAGCGATCCCGAAACCGTGAAGAGCGAGA
>OBLU010004348.1_pt1 | contig 12774 bp, 4 predicted proteins | sample 1518681 | NCBI WGS metagenome assembly OBLU01 (sample SAMEA3539304, study PRJEB22396) | soil metagenome | biome: tundra; feature: field; material: soil | place: USA | collected 2010-05 | depth 0.15 m | reverse complement strand
GTGCAGGCCACGGCCGATCATTCGTTGCACGGATTTTTTCACGCCCGACCGGATGTAAATGGCTGGACGACTGACGATGCCGTGATTCAGCCGTGGCGCGTCACGTTGCTGGCGCGCGATCTTAATGTGCTCGTCAACAGCGACCTCATCCGCAATCTTTGTCCTGCCGCGCCGCCGGAATTGGCGAAGGCAAAATGGATTCAACCCGGCCGCTCGTCCTGGCAATGGTGGTCGAGCGGCGATCCAAGATATGAGGACCAACATCAGTGGGTGGATTGGACGAAACAACTCGGCTTCGAGTATTACCTCGTTGACGAAGGCTGGAGAAACTGGAAGGCCGATGGCAAGGACAATTGGGCCTGCCTGCGCGAGGTGTGCGATTACGCGAAATCGCGCGGCGTGAAAATTTGGATCTGGGTCAACAGCAACGAAGTTCCCAATGCCGCGCGACGCACCAACCTTCTCGACCACGCGGTCGCCCTGGGCGTGGTTGGAGTGAAAATTGATTTCGAGCCGGAAGCCAACGTGCGCTGGGTCAACTGGTATGACGAGACGCTGCGCGACGCCGCGGCAAGGCACTTGATGATTGATTTTCACGGTGCGAACAAACCGATTGGCCGCGAACGCACCTGGCCCAATGAAGTCACCCGCGAATCCATCCGTGGCCACGAATATCACATCCTGCGCTACCGCCGCACGCTGCCGCCGCAGCACGACACCATCCTGCCGTTCACGCGGTTCGTGATTGGGCCGGGCGATTATACGCCGACGGTTTTCAATCCCAAGGAGCTGCGCGGCTACACTTGGCCGCGTGAACTGGCGCAGGCGATTGTTTTCACCTCGCCGTTCCTGTGCTACGCGGACCACCCAACGAATTATCTGAACAATCCGGCAATGGACGTGATGAAGGCGATTCCTTCGGTTTGGGATGAAACGATGGTTTTGCCCGGAAGCCAAATCGGCAAATGCGCCGCGTTCGCCCGACGAAGCGGCAAGCAGTGGTTCATCGGTGTCATCAACGGCGCTGAAGCCACGAAGCTGGATCTCGCACTGGATTTTCTCGGACGCGGCAAATACCAGATGATCCAACTGGGCGACGCGCCGGACCGCGACGACGCCTGCCAGCGCGCGGAAAAGGCCGTCACTCGCAAAGACCAGTTGAAACTATCTTTGCGGCCCGGCGGCGGCTGTGTCATCGAACTCAAGCCGCAGTGATGGGCGCAAAGTTGTGGAACTTACCCGAACACGTTCCATCAAGCTTGGTCGCAGCGCGGCCTAGATTCCCGGAGCTTTGGTGCGGATCGAATACAGCGACGAGCGGGCGCCGATGAACAGCGTCCGTTTGTCCGGCCCGCCGAAAGTGAGGCTGCTGGGGCGCTCCGGCAACTCGAGCACGCCAATCTCCTTGCCGGCGCGGTTGAAAATCCAAACCTGCCCGCTCGCAACATAGACGTTGCCTGCGGCGTCGGTGACAATCGAGGTGCCGCCGCGTTCGGCGAAAACGGTCGTCGAGAGCGAACGGTAGTTGTCGAGTTTCGCCAGGTAGGTGAGACCATCGTCTTCGCTTGTGAGGTAATGCGAGCCGCCAGGCGCGAACGGAGCGAGTTGCGAGCTTTGGAGATTCGGCCGCCAAGTGCCGCCGGCCATGATCGCGGTCTTGGTTCCTGGCGCGTAGAAATAACCGCGATGCTCATCGGGCACGTTGGTCACAATCGCCGTGTTGCTGCCCATGCGATAAATATAGCCACGATGCCCGACCAGGTCCTTCATCACGGACAATTGATTGTGCAAACCCACCGGCAGCAGAAGAATTGTCTCCGGGAGAATCTCTCCAGTTTCTTTTACAACTTCGGCTTGATTCTGTGCCGGCGTCTGGGCTGGTCCGCTGTTTGTCAAATTCAGATGGTAAACGGCCTTCTGATTGGCAATCGCCAGGAGGCTCGATGGCGGGACGAAACCAAGCACCTGCGGCTGACCTTGGATTTGGGCAAGTAATTCAGCCTTTTTCGCGCCTTCGTTCCAACGATAAATTTTGCTGTTCGCGGCGTCGCTGAAGAACACCGTTCCAGTGTCGCTTGCCGTCAGGCCCGAGGCGTTGCTGAAGTTGGTCGCGAGCTGTTCCAGCTTGGCGCCTTTCGCGAACACCTTCGGCAGGCGCGGTGCGGAGGGAGCCTTCATGCTCCATTTCACGGAAAAGGTCGTGAAGAAATGCGAACGCACGGCGACACCGCTTCCTTCCTCCATCACGGCGTTGTCAAACGCCAGCCGCGTCTGGCTGAACACCTTCACGTTTTGAAAGGCAATGCCGTCAGACCGGCGGACAATGGCCGCATAAGTTTTTGGCAGCACGTTGCGCGAAACGCGATACATGTAGGTATTGGCGAAAAGAAGGTTTTGCGAATCTTGAATTTCAATGGCATTGGCTTCGGCCCCGGCGGGATTTTCCTCCTCAGTCTGTTGAGCGAAGATTTCCCAGTTGAGCACGTTGAAGAACTGCGTCTCGATGCGCATGTGGTGCTCGACGGAAATCTGGTAAATTCTCCCGCGCGTTGTGGTGTTCTCAACCCGCAATCCGACCCTGGCGCTCGTGTCGTGCGGCCAGCAGCCGCGGAAAATTCCGCCGCCGCCGCCGCGCACCAGGAGATCGGCGGCGTGGTTGCTGTTGAAACCCTGGCCGGGACCGCCACCGCGTGCTGGCGGAGTTGCGGCCGGTGCGGCGTTTGTGCCAGCGCCGCGACCTCTGCCGGGTCCACCTCCGAATCCACCGCCGCCACCGACAAACGACACATCGTCGAGCATTGAGTTCGGGCCGGCCATCCAAAGCACTCCAGCGGCGCGGGAATTGCGCGCGCCGGTGCCAACGCTAATTGAGCTGATGATATTGCTGCCGCCTTGCGGGGCGTTGATTAAACCGATCGGATCGCCTTCGCCCGCAAAAGCCCCGGAGCCGGCAGCCAGCGAGATCGTGGTCGTGCCCGGATTCAGGCCAATCAGCACGGTGTCGGGTTTCAGTTTCAGCGGCGCGCTCACACGATATGTGCCGCTCGGAAAGAATAGCACTGGGTGCAGGTCAATCGCGGCTTGCAGCGCCGCCGTGTCGTCCGCAGATGCGTTGGTCCCTACGCCAAGCGTGCGGACGTTCACCCATTTCTCCATCGGCGGCAGGGGCGGAATGTCGCTGCGAACAGCCGGCGCGGCTTGCTTGAGCGGGTGTTCGTGATGGCGGAGACGGATTGCTTGTTCGCGTCCATCGGCGCCAATTTCAAGTCCGAGCGTGAATTGTTCCATCACGTAATTCCGCGCCGGCGCTTTGATTGATTTTCCGCCGTTGAAGAAAATCGGCACGTTGCTGCACGCGATGTTCGTGAACGTGACTTCTGAGTGCGAGTTGTGCCAGTCGCCGGCGACGAACGCGGCTTCGCTGATATTTTCAAGCTGAAGGTCGCGCGCGTAAAGTTGCTCGACTTCACCCGGCGTGATTTTCAGGGCCACCGGCAAGTTGGCAAAACGAACGCGGACGAGCGTAAATCCGGCTTCCATCGTCTGGATCGCCGCAGCGCGTTGGCCGTCGAAACTGGAGTCCATCAGCAGGAACTGCCACACGGGCGCGGTGCGCCTGGTGATGATCCCGTATTCGCCGCCATGCACGTGGATGTCGCTTGCTTGATTGCCGATGTCTTCGAGCGCGGCGCGGGCGGAGCCGACCTGAAAATCCATGTGCGTGAGCATGCTGTGCTGCGCGACGTGGAAACGAATCGCGATCGCGGCTGGGTTTCCGTCCTCTATTTCGAAATCAATGTTGTTCATCCCGCTATAGAACGTGAATTCCGACGCATCCACGATCGGTCCACCGGCCTGCGGGCGATTGTCGGCGAAATGAATCATGTAACGCCCCGTTCCTTCCTGAAAACCCGGCGTGTTGCGGCCGAGCACGAAAACCGGCCGCTTGGCGCCGTAACCGATCAAACGGATTCCCTGCCAGACGTAAACGGTTTTGCCGAGCCGGTAGCGGCCCTCGGGAATCAACACCACGCCGGCACGCGTCGCTTGCACGCGATTGATCGCGTTCTGCAGCGCGTCGGCATCGTCGCCCACACCATCGGCGTGGGTGCCAAACGCCTCCTGGGTGAAATCCACGGCACGCGGATCGTCGGGGCGCAACGGATACGAAGACTCGGCCGCCAGCGAGCCGTGACAAAGCATGAGCGCGAGCGCGATGGCGACAGCTTGCGAGATAACGAAGGCCGCCCGCGCGGTTCTCGCACCGCGATGGCTGCAGGCTTGGGCCTCAAAACAATTGGTGTAAAATTGCATATGCAACAGTAGTCAGGGAATCGTTATCCAGCAGGCTGCTGAAAAAACAGGTTGTTTGTCAACAGCTTGTTCGCGTTGGACGGTTCATTCATATACGCCCAAGCGTGGCTGCGTCATCGAGTTGAACACACCTCTGCGAGCGCAAAGTTTTAGGGTTGGAAGCTACTGTCCGTTCCAACGATACGTTTCGCCTTTGCGCAGCTTCACCTCGCGCGTCACCGGGCCGTAACGCAGTTGAGTGGAACCGCCGTTGAGCGAATGAATGACGGCTTCGACCATTTTCCCGTCACTCCAGGTGATGTCCACCTCGAATGCGCCGCGAGCACGCAGGCCCTTGACCGAGCCGTTGGACCAGCTTGGCGGCAGGGCGGGCAACAAGGAAATTTCTCCGGCATGGCTTTGCAAAAGGGCTTCAGCAATGGCGGCGGTCAGGCCGAAGCTGGCGTCGGACTGGTTGTTCCGTAGATTGTGCAGGTTGTCGGCGAGGGAATTCTTCATGAGAGCGCCGAGCCATTGTTCGACCTTCTCGCCGCGTTCCAGGCGCGCCCAGACGGCGGTGTCCCAGGCGGTGATCCATCCGCCGCGTGCCTGGCGTGTTTCCATCCACTTGTTGATGGCGGCGGCCAGTTCCGGCGTGCCGCGCAGCGTGATGGTGTCGCCGGGGAAGATCGGGAAGTTGGGCGAAACATTGTGGCCCTCGGTGCCGGGCGTCCAGTCCTCGATCCACTCCTGCAAGTATCCGTGGCTGTTGATCCGGTAGGGCGGAAGCTTCGGCAGCGTGGCAACGAGCCTGGCTCGAAAATCCTCATCAATTCCCAGAATCTGACTGGTTTCGATGCAGTGCCCGAACAACTCGCGGATCTGGGCGATGTCCATGGTCGGCCCCGGCGACAGGGATGCGGTGTTCCCGTCCTTGTCCCGATACGTGTGCTCGGGAGACATGGAAAACGGCGTGACCAGCCAGTGGTGCTTGGGATCCTCAACCAACAGTTCCAGCAGAAATTGGGCGGCGCCGCGCATGACAGGATAGTTCTCGCGGAGAAATTCCTTATCACCGCTGAACGCGTAATGTTCCCACAGATGCAGGCAGAGCCACGCACCGCCAACGGGCCACATGCCGTATCTCGCGGCGTCAACCGGCGCCGTGCCGCGCCAGAGATCGGTGTTGTGATGAAGCGTCCAGCCGTCGCAGTTATAGTAGGTCTTGGCTGTTTTCGCGCCTGTCTCGGACAGATCCTTGATCATGCCGAACAGCGGCGGCGAGCATTCGGACAAATTGCAGACCTCGGCGGACCAGTAGTTCATTTCCAAATTGATGTTAACCGTGTATTTGCTGCCCCACGGCGGAAGAAGGGCCTCGTCCCAGATGCCTTGGAGATTGGCTGGCTGGCCGCCGATGCGGCTGCTGGCCGCCAGAATATAGCGGCCGAATTGAAACGCGAGCGCCTCCAAATTCACATCCGTGCCGCCGGTGCGAACTGCCTTTAATCGCTCGTCAGTCGGCTTTTCGTTTTGCGAAACGTCGCCGATTTGCAAATGCACCCGGCCCATCAGCCCGCGAAAATCGTCCACGTGCCGCCGGTAAAGTGTTGCAAAATCTTTGCCAGCGACGGCGTTCAAGACCTCATTGCACCGGGCTGCCGGATCACCGCTGATATCGTGATAATTCACAAAACTGGTAGCCATCGCGACGACGAGTGTGACGGCATCGGCGTTGGTGATGTTGAGCGTGGAGCCGGCGGCTTCAGAACGACCGCCTTCGAGACGGGCGACCAGCGCCGACTCGTATCCAAGGCCTTTGCCTTCGGTCCGCGCAATCAGGCCGGCCATGCCCGAGGCCGGAGCTGAAAACGGACCTTTCCAGGCTCCGTTCATGACGAGGCGGTCGAGATCGGCAACGCTGGTCTCCAAATACGGCCCGCGAAACTGCGCTGAAAAGTTTATTCGACCTGGCTTGTCCGCACTGATGCGCACCACCAGAACGCGGTCTGGCCAGGAGACGAACGTCTCGCGTGTGATCACCGCGTCGCCCGAGCGATAACTCACTTTGGCGATTCCGGTTTCTATGTCCAACTCGCGGCGGTAGTCGGTAAAGTTGGTGGACCCGAAGGAAAGAAGCAGGTCGCCAATCGGCTGGTAGGCCTCCTGCGCTTTGGGTTTTCCGTAGAAATGGTCGTTGACCATCTTCTCGGCCTCCTGAAATTTGTCGGCAAAGACCAAATCCCGAATTTGCGGGAAATAGTTGATGGCGTTGGTGTCATCATAATCATGCGGGCGGCCAGACCAAAACGAAGACTCGTTGAGCGCGATCCGCTCCTGCGGGACACCGCCAAAGACCATGGCTCCGATCATGCCGTTGCCCAAGGGCATGGCTTGAAGCCATTGTTGGGCCGGTTGACGATACCAAAGCACCATGTCGCTTGGATCCGGATTTGCGGCCCCGCAGAGTGCTGCCGAGCAGCCGAGGACCACAAACGCGATCAACCTGTGGATAATGAATTTGGCTGGCATACAACGGTTCGGGTGGTTCATAAGTCGGGCGTAATGGTTTTTGAATTTTTCGATGTAGTCCATTGCGATGGTTTAGCTACGGGTCATTTCGGTCCGGCGCTTGGCGCTGCGTTTGCCGCGGGCTTCACGGAAAGCATCTTAAATAGAGCGGGATCATACTCCTCCAGGCCGGTTATTCCGTAGAGGTGGTTCGCGGAAATCCACGGCAGCCAGAACCGGTGGCCGCCGACGCCGCGCCCCATGCGGCCGGGACCCATTCCCCAACCTTCCTGCTGCCACCCGATGCCTTTCATGTCATATTGGCGCCCCGGAAGAGCGACCATGGACTTCGTGTCGTGCAGCAGCACGCGCGCGACATCGAGGTAATGCGGATCTTTCGTGAGGTTGTAAAGCTTCGCGTAGGAAGGCACGGCCCAATCGAGGTATTCATCCACGCTGCCGGAGTTCATTGCCGTAATCCCCTGAAACCCGAGTGCCGGCACGCCCTTCTTCCAGTGGAGTTGCGCGTCGTCCGCATCCAATGGCATCGGCACGTTCCAGATCCAGATCCAGCTTTCGGCGAAGGTCGCCGCCGTCTGGGCGCGGTCAAGCCATTTGGACTCCTTGGTGGAGTCGTAGAGACTCAGGAAGGCTTCCATGCTCAACATCCCGGCCTCCTTGTCGGTGATGTTCGGATTATCGCTCGCGCCGCCGACGAAAAATCCGCGCGATCCAAAATTCGTCCAGACGTATTCAGCCGCGCGAATGGCCGCCTCCTTGTATTTCGGGTCGCCGGTTTCTTCGGACATGATGACCAGCAGCGGCACGGGACAGTAGCTCACCGTTCCCGTTGGTTCCGCCACTTCGTTGCTGCCGGCCACCCACCGGCGGGGAAACGAGCCGTCCGCCCTTTGCTGGAGGATCAGCCAGTCCACGTATTGCTTCACCCAGTTGAACCACTCCGGATGTTCCCGGCCCTGCGCCTTCTCGCGCCGGTAGGCGCGCATCAATACGCGCATGTCCTCCGTGACATTTCGCAGCCAAGGGGCGACCCACTCCTGGTGGTCGCCCGTCCATGGTTTTCCAGTGGCAAGGTCATAACCAGTGCCCTGCAGCGGCGTTGTCGGGAGGGCTTGGATCAGGGAAGAAATGATTGCCAGACCAGTCTGGCGCATCTTCTGCCCGCGTTCGGTCTTGTCACGATCGCCTTCGCGCAACAACTGGTCCGCGCACTCGATGTCCTTGCCCACAAAACCCATCGCGACCATCGTATAGTTCCATTGGACTTGATTCGTTTCGAGGGTGGAGATAACAAACGGCATCGCGGTGCGCCCGTCAATGGTGTTGGCCTGGGCCTCGAGGTGGTCAATCAAAACACGGCGCATCTGCTCGACGTCAATGTAGTGGACGGGCGGGTTCAACGTGTTCCACGCCCAGCGCCAGGAATTCCGCGTCATGTCGCGGAACGACTCATTTTGCCCGAAGCGAAAGCTCACCTGGTAGCTGTGGGCCACGCCCTGCTCAATCGGGTGATAGCGTCGAATCCACCGCCGTCCCGAAGGCGCTCCGCGGCCGCCCAGGGAATCGCTTGTGCCGGGAAACGTGAAATCGAACACGATCGGGCCGTTGCTTCCCTGCGAAACACCGAGTGCGCCGAATTGCAGCCGAGAATCAATTATCACAGGTTTGGCGAGCCGGGTCTCCTCTTCCGTCGTGTCGCCGCGCGGCGCGGGATCCAGCATGGTCACAGAGGCGCCATTGCTGAAGGAGATCCCGAACATGGGCGCCGGAAGTATGTCCTCACGCATGATGAATCGCCTGGCCGCGTAGTTCAGCGTGCCGCCGGGCGAGCGGTCGCCATCGTAGGTGGGGTCGCCATACAACGCGCCCGGAATCAGGAAGTTCACGTTGGTCCATTGGGCCGATGGACCAAGCACGCCAAACTGGATCAACGAGTCAAATCCGCCTGGCGTGCTCCCCGTGACTTCCACCTTCCGGCTTACCGAAACCACCGCTCCGGTCAGGCTCCAGTGATCTTGCACATGAAAGACGACGTTGCTGTTGTAAGCGATTTCAGCCTGGGCATCAATTCCGCTCGCCGATTTCTGCACCGTCTTGTATCCGGCGGCAAACTGCCGAATGTCATCTTCGGCACGAAAGACCTCGATCCTCGCGGGTTTGGATTGTTGGATGAGCGGAGCCGCCGAGCCGGCGATTTCGATGCTCCACTCGCCTGTTTCGCCCCGGATGAACGACACCGTTGAGCCGGTCTGCAAACGGCCAAGGTCCACCCGGCCGAATTCTTGCGCGAGAGTGGCCGATCCGGCCAGACACAGCGCAAACCATAAGCATTTGCCTAACATAAATTCAGGTCTTCGTATTCTGCGACTCCTGCCTCGCCTTCACAATGAAAAGAACGTCCCGCACGTTTGGCCTTTGGTTTCCAGTGTGCGTTGAGATTGGACCGGAAGAGATTCATTGCCCCGACAAATTTCCGAGCGCTTCCACTTCCGCGAGCGCGGCGGGTTTTGCATCCGGGGTTCCGACAAACATCACGCGCAGGAAGCGCCCGCGCGCGCCGGCTGCGGCAGCGAGCGTCTGGTTTTTTGCACTGCTCGCGGTTTGGGTCTGATCGGAAATCATTTTCCAACTGTCGTTGCCGTCCTCGGAGATTTCGACGCGATAGCGCCAGTTGCCGTCGGACGGAAATGTGAGCTTCACGCTGCTTGCGTTCACGATGCGTTCCAAATCAATGCTCAACCATGCGTTCGTGTCGCCGGGGTTGGCCTGCCAGAACGTCATGGCATCGCCATCGTTGGCAAGACGTCCGCTGTGGCCTGGCGCTTCGCTGCTCGCGCGCGTCGGATTTCCCTGGCCGAAGGTTATCAGCAATGCGCTGCTCCCAGTTCCGGTGAAACGGACATAAGGACGCGGTTTCACGGACGCGGTCTTGCCGGCGACGAATTTCGGTGCGCCGCGCGAAGTGATTTGAATTGTCGCGTCTTTCAGTCCGGGCGACATGGCGCGGATGACTGTTCTTCCGGCGTAGTAAGAGCGAAATTCCATCGCGGCCTGGCCGTCGCGGATGGTGATGTCCGAGTCCGGCGCGAAGGTGATGCTTGGCCCGGTGGGGAATTCACCCGGACCGGATTCAACTGCGAGCGTCACGGGCGGACAGTTATTGATCGGCTTGCCGTCTTTGTCCACGACGGTGACGATGATTTGCGCGTCGGCCGTGCCGTCCACGGAATTCAACGTCGTTTTATCTGCGGTGAGTTTTAGCGCGGCGGGAACGCCGTTGCTGGGCCATGCCGGCGGTGGAATGTGCAGATACTCGTTGCGATACCAATACCATTGCCGCTTCGGCAGACGGAAATAATCCACCATGCCCATTCCGCCAAATCGCCGTCCGGCGATGCTGCCGTGATCAAAAGCGCACCAAATCACTTCACCGCTGCGCCACGGCAGACGCCACGAACCCTCCACGTTTCGGTCCGTGCCGGGCGTGCCGGGCAAATCGCCCCAGCCCGGCTCGTATTTGCCGGGACGATCGGTCATCGTCGAGCCGTATTCGGTGACGATGCTGGGAATCCCCGGATTCACAAACAACCGCGCGCCGTCGCCGTTGTAACCGGCCACGTCGCCGAGCTTGTCAATGTTGCCGCGCTGGCAGCCGCCGATTCCCACCGGGCGCGTGGGATCGAGTTCATGCGTGTAAGCCACGAGGTCCTTCAAAAAATTCCGCACCTTCGGCATCACGCGGTTGTCGCTGAAGAAAACTTCGTTGTCCATGCTCCAGACGATGATGCTCGGATGATTGCGGTTGATGCGGATCATGTCGCGCAGGCTGGCCTTCACGCTCGCTTCAAAACCCGCCTCGTCGTCGGGATTCGTCGGATACGCGCTTGCGCCCCACGGGCTTCGGGAACCGGCGGTGCCCCAGAAACAATTTTCGGACCAGAACAAAATCCCGATATGGTCGCACGCTGACGCAAACGCCGGCGCGTGCGGATAATGCGAGCCGCGAATGAATTCAAATCCGGCGTCCTTTACCAATTTCACGTCGCGGAAAAATCCGCTGTCGGCCACCGCGTCGCCCCAGCCGGCGTGGTCCTGATGCGCGTTCGCGCCCTTGAAATAATAATGTTCGCCGTTCAGGAAAAAGCCCTGGTCGGCGGTGAACTTGAACCAGCGGAAGCCGAGCGGCGACGTGTAATCATCCACCGGCTTGCCGCCATCCAGCACGATGGTTCTTACGGAATACAAATTTGGATTTTCCGGCGACCAGAGTTTCGGATTCGCAATTGGCGCGCTGGTCTGATCGAAGCTATTGGTGGAATTCGCCGCGATGGTTTGGGCGGATTCCATTTTCGCGACGGTTTTTCCCTTTGCATCCACGACGCTGGTTTTCACCGTGACCGATTTCGCCGCGCCGGAGTCATTGATCACCTCGGTTTTCACGTTGACCGTGCCGGATTCTTTCGACACTGCCGGCGTGGTGACGAACGTGCCATACCAGGCGACGTGGACCGGCGCCGTGACTACGAGCCGCGCGTCGCGATAAATCCCGCCGGAAAATGCGTGCTCGCCCCCGCGCGGCGCAAGCTGCGGATCCCAAATGTTGTTCACGCGCACGGCGACGTTGTTATCGCCGGGCTTCAGCGCGCCGGTAATGTCGAACGTGAAGCCGGTGTAGCCGCCGCGATGTTCGCCGATGCGCCGGCCGTTCACGAAAATTTCCGCGACTTGAAAAACGCCGTCGAATTCGAGATTGACGCGCTTGCCATTCCACGATTTCGGCACGTTGAAATGTTTTCGATACCAACCGTAACCGACGTAAAACGAATTTCCGGCGGCGAAATAAGGCGTCGAGAACGAATGCGGCAAATTGGCGTCATCCCAGTTCGAGTCCGCAAATTCGGCCGGCGCCGCGCTCGCCACGTCGCCAAGCTGGAATTTCCACCCGCGATTGAAGTTGACGGTTTGCCGGAGATCGGCAGCGCGGGAAGCGAATGCCGAATAGAACAATACCGCGAGGAAGAAGATAGCTTTGATTTTTGCCATAGATCGTTCGAGTGCGTTCATTGTTCAACGGAATGCGCCGCCACCACAATCGTTTTCGGAGCGCGACGCAGGGGCGGCGCGCTGCGCTGTCCCTGCTGTGGCGCAGGCGTCCCGCCTGCGGGTTCGGGTGGCGTCTCGCCGCCGGTTTTGGGACACGCACCGGGACGGTGCTCCAAACCCGCAGCCGGGGACGGCTGCGCTACGGTCCCTGTCATCACGGTGCGCGGAGGTCGGCATTCAATTGGGTTGCGCCGCCGGAATCCAGTTTGATTTCCGCCGTGCGGTCGCCATATCGGACGGTTGCCGTGCGGCCGCCCACCGATTTGATTTTCACGCTGGTCAGCTTGCCGCCGTCCCACGCGAGATCAATTTCAAAACCGCCGCGGGCGCGCAAACCTTTGATGCTGCCGGTCGGCCATGCGCTGGGCAGCGCCGGCAGCAGGTCAATTTCAAATTTCTCGGCGACGCCCTCGGCCGCCAGCGGACGGTTCTGCATCAGCATTTCCGCGATGCTGGCCGCGCCGCCAAAATTTCCGTCAATCTGAAACGGCGGATGCAGGTCGAACATGTCGTTCGCGGTGCGTCCGGGGCTTAACAGAAATTGCAGGATTTTATAAGCGTGATCGCCGTCGTGGAGGCGCGCCCAAAGGTTGATGCGCCAGGACGTCGCCCAGCCGGTGGATTCATCGCCGCGTTTCTCCAGCGAATACTTCGCCGCCGCCGCGAGTTTCGCCGTGTCGAAAACGTTGATCTGCCAGCTGGGATACAGCCCGTAGAGATGCGAGACGTGGCGATGATGCACGTCCACGCCGGGCGAGTAATCCCAGTCCTGGAGCCATTCCTGGAGCTGTCCCTGCGAACCGATTTGAAGGGGCGCGAGCCGGTCGCGCGTGGCGGCAATTTTTT
>OBLU010004347.1_pt1 | contig 12776 bp, 13 predicted proteins | sample 1518681 | NCBI WGS metagenome assembly OBLU01 (sample SAMEA3539304, study PRJEB22396) | soil metagenome | biome: tundra; feature: field; material: soil | place: USA | collected 2010-05 | depth 0.15 m | reverse complement strand
AGAACCGACACCGGCACGTGGATCGACAAACCCGATGTTAGGGCACGCCGTTGCTCACCTGCTGGCGGGCACGAAGCAAAAAGGTACAGCCAGGGAGACTGCGCTAGCACGAAGCAGCGCTGCGTTTCGCCACGCCGGTGCGGTGAAAGTCCGTGGAACCCCGGCTCGAAATCAGGAATGTCCCCGGTGTAAGAACACGGGACCGCCCTGTGGCACAAAACGTTCGCAAGAGCCATGCTGCTCGCAATGATTGTTTTCGTTCACGTTTGGTTTGCTGATATTCCCACCACTTGGATTCCTGGCCTTGCGGTAGGATGGATCGTGTATCTTCTTTGGCTCTATTTCCAACCGGCCCTGCAACAGCGCAAACATGAGCGGGAACGCCTACGTCAACGCCGAAGTCATTGGGGTCACGATTAGTGGTTGAACGCCCCGCCGTTGCTCCCAGGAGGCCTCGGGACGTTCCGGGACGAGCGTTCCCGCGGCGTCCCACATAAGATACTATGAAGAGTTCTTTCCCTGTTGCCATTTTTGCCGCTTGCTATACATGGCAATACAATGTATTGTAGCGCTATGTTGAGCAAAGAACTTGTGGCTGCCTCGACCGAGCCGGTGATCTTGTCCCTCCTTTGCGATGGCGAGAGTTATGGGTATGCCCTGATCCAGGAAGTGAAACGGCTCTCCGGGGACAAAATCGAATGGACCGATGGGATGATTTATCCTGTGCTGCACCGCATGGAAAACGAGGGCTGGATTGCATCGCGTTGGGGCGAAGCGGAGAACGGGCGCAAGCGCAAATACTATTCGCTCAAAAAGGATGGGAAAAAAGCACTGGAGAGACAGCGCGAACAGTGGGTGACGGTTTCGGGGGTATTCAAGCAATTATGGAAGGAACAATATGTTTAATCTCGAGCGGACAATTTCGGAATGGCGAAGGCAGATGCTGGCGGCGGGCATCCAAAGCCCCGAGCCTCTGGAAGAACTGGAAATCCACCTGCGCGAGGAAATCGAGCAGCTTACAAAATCGGGCTTAAACGAGGCGGAAGCTTTCCAGGCTGCCGTCGAGATAATCGGACCGGCCCGGCTGCTCCAAAAGGAATTCAAGAAGGTGGCAAAGGACCATACGACAATCCGGGCGATCCTGTTGGTGATTGGTTGGCTGGCGGCCAGTTGCACGTTGGCTTACAGCATGGTCGGTTGGGATTGGGACTGGAATTTCTTTTATTTTTCACCACGGTGGAATCTGAGGGTTATGGTGGACCTGTCAGGCATCCTGGTTGCTCTGCCCTCGATGTGGTTTCTGGCAAAAGCGAGTCGCGATAAGACGAGCCGCATCGCGGCGCTGCTTTTCTGTGTTCTTTTGGCGGTGAATGCGGTTTGGTGTTTACCTTCTGAGAAGATTCCCGCTCCTCGGCCAGTGCCTGCCCTCAGTCCGCAAATGACCGATAATCAAGCCATTGCCGCCATCGGCGCTATCATGGTAAACACAGCAATCGATCGTGTTTTTCACCGGAGCGAGCCGAGCCCGATCTGGTACCGCGGCGGACGTATGTTGCTATTGTGTGTGCCCGGCGTTTTCTGGGTTTGGTGGACGCGGCGTCATTTAACCCAAAAACGCAGCCCAGCGCACGGGAACCGGCCGATTCACTCAGATTGAGGCTGCGAATGTCATCGGCGTCCCGTTCGCTGCTGACCTTTTGCATTGGACGGCCGCGATCGTCAAATGTATGACACGAGGGATCGGCAAAGCGTGGCTGCCGGCGATTCCGCGGTGACCGTCGCTCTCGCGTCGCTTAGGTCGGCTCACGGCGAGCGTATGCGGTAGAAGCGGCAGGGGTAATTCGTCCACGCGGCGTCGCTGAAATAGATTGAGCCGTTGGTGAGGGTGCAGGTCTGTAAGGCAGTCCAGCTCGCACTGGTGAGATTGGTGCAGGCTTCCACCACGATAGGTAATGGAAGGTTGGTTCTGCTTGTGATGTTGAAGCCGAATTGGTTGGTGTGCACTCCGAAGCCTGGGCCATTGGCTTGCATCAATGGGTCCCACAGCACAGCCGGAGGAGGGCTTACCCACTTGTCCCAGCCGGTGGTTCCTGGCAAGTAATAGACGGTCACATAGTTGTCATCGTAGAAGACATTGGAATACGCGCTGGGGGCGTTGCCCTGGCAATAGACGCCCCTCAGGCCAGCGCAGCTCTGGAATGCATATTGGCCGATGTTGGTGACGCTGGCAGGGATCGTCACGTTGCTCAGGCTGCCGCAGACAGCGAACGCATAAAGCCCTATGCTGGTGATGCCCCGGGGGATGGTGACGCCAGTCAGGCTGGGGCAGTGAGCGAACAGACTATCCGCGATGCTGGTGACGCTGTTGGGAAGGGTTACGTTGGTCAGGAAGGGGCAGCTCGCGAACGCCCCTTCCCCGATGTTGGTGACGCTGTTGGGGATCCAGACGCTGGTGAAGGGGCAGTTGGAGAGCGCATAACCCTGGATGCAGGCGACCGGGTAGCCGTTGGTCATGCTGGGGATAATCACCGCACCGCCAGAGCCGGTGTATTTGGTGATGGTGATCACGCCGTTATTGGTGATGAACTGGAATTGAGCTTGCACCACGGCGGGCAGGGTCAATAGCAACAGCAGCGGCAGCAGGCTTTGACGGGAACGGCCAAATGGAAGAACGAAAGCAACAAGTTTCATAATGACCTTTCGATTTTTCTAAACCACCAGCCGCGATTAAGCGCCTCTGCCAGAAGATTGCAAGCCCTAATTTTAGGACATTGTGGATTCCAACGTGTGGATTCCAACGACGGCGTAAAACTCGCCCCCCGCTTCAATCCTGAAAGGACTACGCGCCTTTATCCGCTCTGTCAGCAGGATAAAACCATGAAACCTAGCAAATGCCTTTAAATGAAGGGTCTTGTTCATATTCGTCGCGCCTCCGGCCAATCACCTGAAACTGGCTCGAGTGGGGTGAAACAGCTCCATTCTGGCAACCTATGGCAACCGGCATCGCGGCGAGAATACGCCTAAAACCTCACCCCAAGAAGGTTCGTTGGCGCATTCCGCCCGCCCTATCGCCCCGGGAAACTGAAACGCGCCCGAATGCCGTCCAGCCATAAAAACCTTCATTAGTCCCGTTCCCGGCAGCGACACCGAGCCATCCTCCGTGGGCCACACAGCCCCAACTACGCGAAGTGATTCCAGAGCCGAGTGGCCAAAACGCCGTGCCCGACGCAGGGGTAATTCCTGCGCCGGGCGCAATCACCCGCCGTGCGGGTACGTCCGAATCCCTCTAATTTCGCGACCAAGGGTTGTGCTGTCTATCGTTCGCCAATCCATGCAACGCGTGGGCCCTTGCGTCGGGTGTTCCCCTGCCGTTCCTCGGCGAAAAAGCACTGATGAGCTGTTCAAGCGCCTCCTGGGCCAGCACCTCATGGGCGCCGGTGGTGGGATGCACCGGGTCCCAGAACAGGAACTGGTCGGGACTGGTCCCAGGCGGAGCGAGCAGGAACGGCGTGGTGACGTTGCTAAAACCGTAAGCCGCCGGCTTGTTCGCCATTTCGTCCAGCACTGCAAAGGCGTCCAACCGGATGGTTGGAATCCCGGCTTGTGCCAGTTGCTCGAGCGCCAGGTCCAGTGCTTGATTATAGCCCGCGCTTAATTGCGTGAGCATGAGCGGTCCGCCCTCGCCCAGGCCTTGCGCCATGGGCGTCACTCCCAGGTCCGGCACATTCATTACCAGAATGAAGCGCGCTCCCGCTCCCCGCAGTTGCTGAATGGCCGATATTGTGTTGCCGACGCCGGTGCCGATCAGGGTCGCGGGGCTCGTTCCGGTCGCTAGCGCGACGAAGAAGTCGTTTGCCCCGGCTTCGACCACATACAAGGCCCGCCCCGGCTCGCGTACGGGACTCCTGGCCGCGAAGGACGCAACCTCGTCCAGCAATCCCGGATATTCCTTTCCGGCAAAACCGTCATTGGAGTTGAGCGTGCCGGTGGTCGCCCCGCCGACCGCAAAATTGTCCGCCGGCTGGTACTCCATTCCCAGGCTTGCGGCCAGGTATTCGACCCAAATCGGCCCGTTGCAGAAACGCCCCTTCGCGTACGGGGGCGGCGGGGAGCCTCCCGATAGCCGATAATAGTTGCCGGTGTCCGAAAGGCTGTCGCCGAACACAAGAATATGGCTGAATGTTTCTCGGCACTCCCGCCATCTCGGCGCGTGGACGCACCCGTTCCCAGCACCGTGCGATGGGCAGAATGGCTCAGGAACTGGCCGGAGCGCGTTGCCTCTCGGAGCTTGCTGCGGACAGGCATATTCGCGCGCCGGTGGCGGCGCTGAGGCACGCCCCAGATGGCTGAACGGCTCGGACTGGGCTTGCCCTCTTGAGCCACCCGCCGCCAGGCTCATTATCACCAGCCCGGCCAGAGCTGGCAGCCGCATTCTTTGGACTAAACTCGTGTCTCGTTTCATAATTATCTCTCCGTTTGTTGTTGTCTGATGTTTGTTGTTTGCATTGGCGCCCATTTCCTGGCGCAACCGGCTTTTCGAAGCGCTTCCCCCTGCAAATCGACTGCAGCATGTAAGCAGCGCTCTCAAGCCGTCACCCCCTCCTGCGCCGTTTCTCCTAATTTCCCCTCACGAAAGTTGTAAGGCTAAGGCTCGGTGTTCCCAACCTGTTGCACTGCGCGGACAAATGCATTCGGGACTTTACGGAAAAGGTTTGCCCGTCCCTCAATCAGCCGGTTCATCCCAACATCAGTGTTATTGATGATCAGTTCTAACGATGAGTGTTGACATTTTCTTCAATTACCGTTTAAGTCAGGATCAGGTTAGGGTTCGAACTATGACAACGAAGGCGGAGTCAGCACCGATGCCTGGAACAGGGGAAATCACGCGCTTGCTCGCAGAAATGCGCGAGGGTGATCCGAAGGCGGCGGAGGAATTGTTGTCCCACGTTTATCGCGAACTGCGCATACTGGCTGCCTGCAAGATGGCCCACGAAGCTCCCGGCCAGACGCTGCAACCCACCGCGCTGGTGCACGAAGCCTGGTTGCGGCTGGGAGGGGGCGGTCGCCAGAGGTTTCCTGGCCGAGCGTATTTCTTCGCCGCGGCTGGCGAAGCCATGCGGCGGATCCTCGTCGAGGCCGCCCGGCGAAAGAAGCGGCTCAAGCACGGCGGCAACCTGGAACGCGTGGATATTGAGAACGTGGTTCTGGCCGCGCCCCTGCCCGATGACGAACTGCTGGCATTGGACGAAGCTCTCACCCGGCTCGCGGAGTCCGAACCCCGCGCCGCCGAGTTAGTGAAGCTCTGTTATTTCGTTGGACTGACACAGGAACAAGCGGCCAAGGAGCTGGGAGTATCCGTCAGCACAGTGGAACGCAAGTGGGCCTATGCGCGGGCGTGGCTTTTTCGGGAGATTCGCAAAGGGCAGGTGGCGCCGGAGTCTCCCAGCGCCACCGGGCTGCCTCCGCCATGAATCCAAATCAGCTTCAGGCCAAGACCGTTTTTGAAGAAGCCAGCGGTCTCGCCGACGCTGTGGAACGTCGGGCCTATCTCGATGGTGCGTGCGGGGGAGACGCGGCGCTGCGCCAGGAAGTCGAGAGCCTGATGCGTGCGTATGAACGCTCCGGCTCCTTCTTGCAAACACCGGTGGTGATCGCGCTGCCACAACTGCCCCTACAAGGGACGGGGGACCATCATTTCGGGGATTATGAGTTGCTGGAGGAAATCGCGCGTGGCGGCATGGGCGTGGTGTACAAAGCTCGCCAGGTGAGCCTCAACCGCGTGGTCGCGATAAAGATGATCCTCAGCGGACAGTTCGCGAGCGAAGACGAAGTCAACCGGTTCCGCTCCGAGGCCCAGGCGGCGGCCAGTCTGAACCACCGCAATATCGTTCCCATCTACGAAGTGGGCGAGCACGCGGGGCATCATTACTACAGCATGCCCTTCCTCGAGGGCCGGAATCTTGCCCAGTTGGTGGAATCCGGACAGTGGCGGCCGGGCGACGGCACGGAAGCCGCGCGGTTGGTGGCTAAGATCGCCCGCGCGGTGCAATGCGCTCACGATGCGGGCATCGTGCACCGCGATCTTAAGCCGGGGAATGTCCTGCTGGGTCCCGATGGCGAGCCGCAGGTAACTGACTTCGGTTTGGCCAAGCGGGTGAGAGGCAAGGCCCAGTTGACGCTGACGGGAAATTTGATGGGCACACCCAGTTTTATGGCGCCAGAGCAGGCCCGGGGCCGCTCCGGGCGATGCAGCCCAGCCACAGACATCTACAGCTTGGGGGCGGTGCTCTATTATCTCCTGACCGGGCGTCCCCCCTTCGTCGCGGATTCGGCCCTGGATGCGCTGTTGCTCGTCCTGGAAGGCGAGGCGGTGCTGCCGCGGCGCATCAATCCGCTGGTATCCGGCCCCTTGGAGCATATCTGCTTGCGCTGCCTGGAGAAACGGCCGGAGGACCGGTATGCCTCCGCGGGGGAACTGGCGACGGACCTGGAACGATTCTTGAAGGGAGACTCCCTGACGGTTCATCCTCAAGCCATCGGGCGCCGTTTCGAAGCCTGGGGGAGGAGCCAACCGGCGCTCGTCGCCCGGTTTTGCACCGTGCTGCTGTGCCTGGGCATCGTGGTGACCGCCTATCAATTGCATCCCTACACAACTCTCGTCCAACATCTTGCTGTGATCGCCGTGCTGGTGGCCTGGTTGTCGATTTCTTTCCTCTGCCAACGAGGTGTGGAAAGCGAGCGGCACGCAACCTGGGTGCGTTTTGTCTGGAGCGGAGCGGACCCAGCCGCACTCACTGCGATTCTGCTCATCGCCCAAGCCTTCGGCAGCCCGCTCGTGATCCTGTATCCGACTCTGATCGCCGCCTCCGGCTTCTGGTTTCGCGTGTCGCTCGTGGCCACGACCACCGTATTGTCCTTGCTTGGATATCTAGTGCTTCTCCTGCACGCCCGCGCCGGCAGTATGCCGTTTCACTGGCACGTGCTGGCATTCGTAGCCATCATCGTGACGGGGCTTACGGTGGCTTATCTGGTGAACCGCGTCAGCGCTCTGACGCGTTTCTATGAACGTCGCCCGCCGTCCGAACGCTGAACGGCCTATTACCGTGCTCCTCAATGCGGCTCTGGGGTCATGCGCGAGCGTGGCATTTCCGCGAAATGAGGAAGGGTTCGGCGCCGATGTTTCGATGCCGGCGCAATAAATTTGAGGGAAATCGCCGGGGAATAGCGCATTAACAGATAGACGATCCTGTGTTCGCGCGAGAAGTGATTCCAGTGTGCCTCGGATGCCTTTGCGGCGCGGCAAACTGACGGAACCGCGCGCGGAAGAATCGAAGACCGCCGAACAGAAACGAGCTAAATGAAAACGTTGCGACAGCAGGTCGAGACGCTTTTGCGCACTCCCGGACCGGCACGAGGATCCGCCGGCAAATCCGTGAGACCTCACTCGCCACCGTCCGGTGGCTGGTTGCTAACCACAATACTGTTGGTGCTGGCGGGTTGCACCACGTACCGGACTGAGCCTCCCAAAGCCACGGCCGATGTGCCGCTACTGGCCCCACTGCAATCCGGGATCACAACGCGACAGGAGTTGGCAAAGGAGTGGGGTCCGCCTTCCTCCAGTCTGCAGGAGGGCCGCATCGTGTTTTACCGTCTCGAAGGCAATGGCAACAGTCTTCGCTTCTCCGAGGAAACTGGTAGCTGGAGGCGATCCCGCCACAGTGTGGTTCTGATCTTCAGTTCCACCGGCCTCTTGGAGAAAAGCTCTCTCGTGAGGATCCGATGAGCGATCACAACCCTTGCCTGCGTGTCCGGACGCAAGCGGCCATCCGTTGGCTGGGGACGCTCGCCCCGTTGGCTGCCTTGGCCGCCGGGTGTATCTTTTTTGTGCCCGTGCCGACAGCCCACCATTCGGAAGGATCGCGCCGGAACCTCACCGAGGACACGGCCACTCGGTTTGTCCCTGGCGGCGCAACCGTTGACGACGTGGTCTTGGCCTTGGGCGAACCGGACGAAGCCGCAGCCGACGCATCCGGGCTCACGTATCGGTGGGAACGGGTTTACATGCACCTTTTCTGGGGTTGGGCCATCCCCGCAGCCGATGCCACCGTCGGGCAGGGTTGGGAAAGGACTTCCGCTCACGCGCACACGTTGAGTATGGCATTCGACAATCGCGGAGTTCTTCAAACCGTGACAACGACGAATGATAAAGTTCAGGTCACCGACCCGCCGTGAACGAGAAACCAACCGCCCTATTCTGGTGGATGAGGCTTGGTTGCGCCTGGGGGGAGGCGAGCGAGCGGGTTTCCTGGCCGGGCCTGCTTCTTCGCCGCGGCTGGCGGTATTTGGTGAGGGGATTGGCCGGCAAAAAGCGCAGGAACGAGTGGGGCGACATCAGCCCGAAAAGTGCGCAATGAGCATATGAAACCGTCTCGGATCTATCGAATTCGCCTACAGAGCTTCGCCGAGGGAAAGCAAACCAACCGCAGCCGTTCAAGGAGGTGGCGCAATGTTATGCTGGCACTGCTGGCCTCCTTACTGGCCGGATGCATCACGACGGCGACGCTGCCTGCCGACCCGCATCTCCTTGATTTCCTCCGAGACGGCCAGTCCACCAAAGAAGCTATCGTCCTGAAGTTGGGCCAGCCTTCGGCCGTGCTGGAGTCTGGACGCATCCTGACCTATCGCGTGGGCCAGGAGAATGACCGCGGTTACTTCCTCCGTGAAGCCTCCGCCACCAATTGGTTCGAGCTCAAGTTCAGCCTCGTTCTCGTGTTCGACCCATCTGAGGTACTAGAGCGCCATTCGCTGGTGGAGGTGCGGTGATATGGAAACCTATTCCAACCGTAAACTGGCAACTCGCCATGTAATTGGGGCGCTCCACACGGGTGCGCGGGCTGCGGACGCGAGCGCAGCACGCCTCCCGTCGCTTTTGCTAATGCTGACCTTGCTCATGACTGGCTGCGTCGTGGTTCCGATACCGGCCAATCGTCCTGATCCATCGGTCCGAACGAACATAACTCCTGAGACAGTGAATCACCTCGGAGCCGGCGATGTCTCCCGCACCGACGTGTTGCTCCAATTGGGCGAGCCCGACGAGGTGTCGCTGGAAGAGCGTCAGTTTCGTTACCATACCGAGCGTATCAAATGGGACGTTTACTGGCTCCTGGCAGGGGGTTACAGCGCCACCGACGGAATCATCGAGGTCAAGAGATTCTACGATCTGGTGCTACGCTTCGACGACCGGGGAATACTCGTCGAGGGCTCATGGCTTGATGGTTGGCTCCCGGGAAAGCTGCGCGAGAAGGCCCGCTGGGCGCCGGGGTGGAGCGGAGAACTGCAGGAAGAATGACAACATGAACCTCCCAAAACATAACGCGAAAGACATCTTCGCCGAGGCCTTGCGGTTGGCGAATGCAGCCGAACGCGCCGCCTACTTGGACCGGACCTGCGCGGGCGATCCAGCGCTTCGCCAGGAAGTGGAATCTCTGCTCGGTGCGTATGCGCAAGCCGGCGACTTCCTTCGCCCCACGATATCGATCCTGGAGCCAGACCCTGCGCACGAGCACGCCGGGACCAGGATCGGCCGCTACAAGCTGCTGGAACAAATCGGTGAGGGCGGCTTCGGCGTCGTGTGGATGGCCGAGCAGGAGGAACCGGTGCGACGCCGGGTCGCCCTCAAGATCATCAAGCTGGGGATGGACACCAAGGAAGTGCTGGCCCGCTTCGACGCGGAGCGGCAGGCGCTGGCGATGATGGACCACCCGAACATCGCCCGCGTGTTTGACGGGGGCGCCACTGACACGGGTCGGCCCTACTTCGTGATGGAATTGGTGAAGGGGATTCCAATCACCAGCTACTGTGACGCCAACAAGCTCGCCACGCGGGAGCGGCTTGCGCTGTTCATGGAGGTCTGTCACGCCGTTCAACATGCGCACCAAAAAGGGGTTATTCATCGTGACCTGAAACCCTCGAACATTCTCGTCACGCTGCAGGATGACCGGCCGGTGCCGAAGGTGATCGATTTCGGCGTGGCCAAGGCGACGCAGGCGCGGCTGACCGAGAAGACGGTCTTCACCCGCTTTCACCAGTTCATCGGCACGCCGGCCTACATGAGCCCGGAGCAGGCGGGCCTCGGCAGCTACGACGTGGACACGCGGAGCGACGTGTATTCGCTGGGCGTGTTGTTGTATGAATTGCTCACTGGCCGCACGCCGTTCGATACGGAAAAGATGTTGGCGTCAGGTTACGACGCGGTGATGCGGACGATCCGCGAAGAGGAACCGCCCAAACCCAGCACGCGCCTGAGCACGCTGGCCGAGCGGGAACTGAGTGCCGTGGCGGCCCAGCGCGGGGCGGAGCCGGCGAAGCTGGGCCGACTGGTCCGCGGCGACCTGGACTGGATCGTGATGAAGTGCCTGGAGAAGGACCGAAGAAGGCGTTACGAGACGGCAAACGCCCTGGCGCTTGATTTGGGGCATTATCTGGGAAATGAGCCAGTCAGCGCGGTGGCCCCTAGCGCGCTCTACACGTTGCAGAAGCTGGTACACCGCCACAAGGTCGGGCTGGGAGTGGCAGCGGCGCTAATTGTGCTGCTTCTCGCGGGAGTAGCCGCCAGCACCTGGCAGGCGGTGCGGGCCACCCGAGCCGAGCGCGAGCAAGCGCGTTTGCGCCAGCAAGCCGAAGCCGCCCGCCTCAGCGCAGAAGCCAACGGGAAGCGAGCCGAGACCGAGGCCATCCACAGCGCCCAAGTGGCCCAGTTTCTCAAGGACATGCTTCGAAGCGTGGAACCCGGAGCCGCGCTCGGTCAGGACACCAAGCTGCTGCGGGGCATCCTGGACCGCGCCGCCGAACGCGTGGGGAGAGATTTGACGAACCAGCCGCTCATTGAAGCCGAGTTGAAACTCACCATCGGCACGACGTATCGCGACATCGGGCTGGCGGCCGAAGCGGAGGCGATGAGCCGCGATGCTCTCCGTTTGAGCCGAGCGGCTCTTGGCGAGACCAACGTGCTGGTGGCCCATTGCCTCGTCGCCGTAGCGAGCGTGCTGAAGCGGTTCGGAAGCGCTTTGGAGGCCGAACGCCTGCTCCGCCAGGCGGTGGCGATTCAAAGGGCAGTTCCCGACCCGGACGAAGAAGCCATTATCGACGGAATCGACTATCTCAGCCGCGCTATTCGTGTCCAAAAGGACAAGATGAAAGAGGCCGAAACCTTAGCACGCGAGGTGCTCGCCCGGCGCATCAAGCTCTTTGGCAGCGAAGACATGAGCGTGGGGAAATCTCTCAATAATCTTGGGATCGTGCTCAGTTTGCAGGGCAAATCTGAGGAGGCCGAGACTTCGATTCGCCGCGCCATGGCGATTCTGAGGAAAACGCCCGTCGAAGGGGGTCCGGAGCTGTGTTGGTCCTTCCGGTGCCTTGCCATTACGCTTCAACATGCGGGCCGACTGGCAGAGGCCGAGGCCGCCTACCGGGAAGGGCTGACGATGGCCAGGACAGTGAATGGCGAGGATAGTCGCTACACGGATGACGCTGTCTCCCGCTTGGCCGGTATTCTTCGCCAGCAAGGCAAACAAGCCGAGTTGGAAACTCTCTTGCGCGAGACGGTCCAGCGGCGCAGAAAACTGCTGGGCGACCAGCATCCCCGCCTGGCGAGTTCGCTTGCGGATTTGGCTGACGCTTTGCTGATCGGAGAACAGTTCACCGAGGCGGAGCCAGTAGCTCGCGAGTGCCTGGCCATTAGCGAAAAGGCGTCGCCCGACGACTGGGAGGCGTTCTATGCCCGGAGCCTGCTCGGCGCCTGCCTGCTCGGGCAGAAGCATTACGCCGAAGCCGAACCATTGCTTGAAGCCGGTTACAAGGGCATGCGGCAGCACGACGAGGAAATATCCAGGCGAAACAAACCGCGCGACGTGGAATTGGCCCTGACCCGCCTCATACAACTCTGCGACGAGACGAGCCAGTCGGCGAAAGCCGCCGCGTGGAGAAAGGCGTTGGCGGACTTTGAAAAGCGTGCAGCCGAGGCGTCGCAAGAGAGCCCCTCTTCCCCACGATGATGGCTTCCATGAAAAGCGTATCCGCAAGTTTTGTGAGGGGATTTAAGGGGTGGCGGCGCATGGATAGATGGCAGACGCAATATCAACCCCAATTAAGCAATGAAGATCGTGGCCTTAATGCTTTTGGCGGTGACGGGACTGGTTACCGGCTGTGTCGGGTTGATCCCGGTGCCATCCTTTTCTGGCCAAGCTCCGGTCGGTCGGGTCATTCAAGCTCGAGAGGCCGCATTCATCGTGCCCGGACAGACAACGCGCGCACTCGTGGTCGAACGATTGGGCGCCGACTTCCGGGCTTCACCGCGCCTGCCGGTCATGGCCTACTCCTGGGATCTCCCTGGAGGAACGGCTCTGTGGTGGTGGTTTGTGATTTGCGAGTATGGCGCGGCGGACGCGGGAGAATTCGAGTGGGGCCGCTGGCGTGCTTTCTTCGTCGCCTTCGATCAGGAGGGGTACGTCACCAAAACTAAGTTCATCCGCCTTTCCGGCCGTAAGTCGCTCGACGAGCAATTGGAGGCATGGGGGGCGGCCTGTTATGTAAAACAAAACCATGATCGCCTCGCCTTCCGCAGGCAGGCTCCATGAAGATTCACAATAAAAACTATATGAAAAACATGAAAGAACTGACACTCCCGCTGTTGAGCGCGGCAGCGGTTATTCTGGCCGGCTGTGTAACCACCTCCGTTTACCCGTTCTACGGCGAAAATGACGCGGTCTTCGAACCCG
>OBLU010004346.1_pt1 | contig 12778 bp, 9 predicted proteins | sample 1518681 | NCBI WGS metagenome assembly OBLU01 (sample SAMEA3539304, study PRJEB22396) | soil metagenome | biome: tundra; feature: field; material: soil | place: USA | collected 2010-05 | depth 0.15 m | reverse complement strand
CGTGTGCTCTTCCGATCTATGAAGTCTGCATACGAGACCAGCCAACGACACAAGCTGAGTAACGATATCTTCGTTGTTCCTGCCGCTGGACAAGAAGACCCGCATAAACTGCTTGAGTGCGGCGACAAAGATGTTCAGCGGAAACTGCAGCATCACCGCGCCCATCGTGCCGCCGAGCACGATCATCATCGCGGTTGGCTGCGTGACCTGGGCGATGCTGCCGCCTTCGATCATCAAGCCGCCAAGAATCCCGATGATCGCGAGCAGGATGCCTCCGACGCTGGCGATGTCCATGAATTAGGCCTCTGTCCTTAGGGGCGCTACAGTTGCCTGCCCTTGTGCGTCGGGCTGAGTGCGAATTGCGAGAGCAGCGCGCCAAGTGCGACCGCAGCGTCCGGCCACGCAACGCCCAGGATGCGCGCACGGAAGGACAACGCGAGCGACATGACCTCCTGGCAGGACTCCCGAACGACAATCTTGTCGCCTGTAAGAAGAGTCAAAACGGTGTCTGGAGAGGCCTCAGCGAACTTCAACAGATCACAGTTCACGAATAGCTTTTGCCCGTTGAGCCGGGTGAGTTCGATCATGATTGGTCGCTTCCTTCCAATTGGTTATCGGCAGAAAGGAGCGAGTGTTGATCTCCATAGGTAGTCAGGATATTTCGCCGCACATACTAAAGTGCCGGTAGGCCGACGCCGATGAGGTGTGGGAACGCGGAGCCTCCCGCTCACTGTATCCGGAACGATGGATTCGGTACCGGGGCGGGCAGTGCGCTTGCGGCTAAATTTGCATCAACAGGAGCGTCACCAAATGTCCTTGGGCATTCTTAATAACATCTCGGCACTCTATGCGCAGAACAACCTCAACTCAACTCAGGCGAGCCTCCAGAACACCCTTCAGCAGCTCTCTTCCGGTTCGCGCATCAACTCTGGCGCCGATGACGCTGCCGGCCTGGCTGTGTCAGATGGTCTGCACGCTAACGAAGCAGCACTTGCCCAGTCTTCCCAAAACGCAACCTCCGGTATTGGCCTGTTGCAGACTGCGGACGGCGCTCTCTCCCAGGTAACTAACCTGCTCGACCGCGCAGTAACCCTGGCCACGGAATCGGCCAACGGCACACTGACTGCAGGCCAAATCAGTTCCGCCAACCAGGAGTATCAGAATATCCTGCAGCAGATCGGCAACATCGGGTCGACTACCAACTTCAACAGCTCGAACGTCTTCAGCTCCAATCCCACCAACATCGTCGTTACCGACGGAACATCAAGCGGCCTCAACACCTATGCAGACACCGTCGGCGCATTGTCCACAAGCAGTGTCGGCACCTCTGCGGGTACGGCCATCGCCACCTCGACGCTTACCCCCGTCACCACGCAGCCCACCGCCGCGGTCACGAAGGTCGCAGGCCAATACACGCTCACGCCGACCGTCAAGACGGATACCCTCTCCGGCCAACTCTCGTTCGCGGTCGGCAGCGGATCCGAGATCGACATTGCCGTCAACTCCGGCAACACTACCGCTGTGAAGACGCAGTTGATGGCGGACAGCACCTTCACCGGAGCCGGCCTCACCGCCAGCGTCACCGCGAGCACGGGAGCGCTGGTCATTACTGGCCCAACCTCCGGCGCGAATGTCGCGGCAAACACCGTCGTGTTCACCGGCACCGCTCTCACCGACTCGGTCGCCGTTCCCACCATCACGGGCGCAGCGGGTGTAGCGGCCAGCGCTGGAACAGCTGCCAAGGGACAATTGACCGTCGCCAGCGCAGCCAGCGCCGATACATTCGCCGGCCACATCATCCTGACACAAGGGTCAGAATCCCTGGACATCACCATTGGAGCTGGCTCGCTCCTCGGCGCGGCGTCGGATCCGACGACTGTCCAGGGCCAGATCGCTGCAGCGATCGCGGCGCAACCGAGCACCACTCACTTCGCCGTAGCGACGGAAGGCGGCACTTCCGACAACCCCATCCTCAAATTCACTGGAGACAACAACACCACACCCATCACCATCACCGGCAGCTTTGCCGACACTACCGCCAGTACGAGCGGGACCGTAACCGACAACGCGGGCACGGCAGGCACGGCCCCGAAGGCAGGCACATACGTCCTCTCGGCGATGGGTTCTTCGACCGATACCTTCGGTACCGGCTCAACCCTCACCATCGCGGGCGAGGCAGTCACGCTGGACGGTCTCAGCGGCACCGACGCAGCAGCTGCCATCACGGCTGACACGGTGTTGAGCGGGTTAGGCATCACGGCCGCGTTCGACACAACCAGCAAGAAACTCACCGTCACGGGAAAATCCGATGGAACGACTTTCACCGCCGTCCCATCCGGGATAACCGACGTTAGCAGTTCGACGCCCGCTTCCCTTGACCCAACCGCACTGGCCCAAACCAAGGCGCCAGCAGGTAACGCTGCGATCGCCGCCGGAACCAGCGTCATCACCCTGGGTAACTCCACTGATACGCTGTCCGGAAGCCTCACCGTTGCCGTCACCGGCGGTAAGACCGGGACGATGGCGATCAAAGCCGGCACAAGCGGAGCGGCCCTGGCCACCCAGATCACCCAGAACGCCAGCTTCGTGGCGGCTGGCATCTCGGCAGCCTACAGTTCCTCAGCCAACACCGTTACCCTCACCGGTCCCACCGGCGCCTCCAAAGCGCTTACGGTCACCGGCACGGTTACCGATTCCACCGCCAGCGTTCCCGGAGCGGGAGCCGACTTCACTGCGGGCACGGTATCTCAACTCACCGCAGCGACTGCGGCCACCGTTCTCACCACCGTTACCGCCGCCGTTGCCGACGTCGCCTACCAGCGCGGTACGATCGGCGCCGACATCAACCAGCTCACCTCCGCCTCAAACGTAGCCAGTTCCGAAGGCGTCAACCTCACCTCCGCGGAACAATCCATCCGCGCGACCAACTACGGCCAGGCCGCCTCCGACCTGTCCAAATACCAGATTCTCTCGCAGACCGGCATCAGCGCTCTGGCCCAGGCCAACAGCGTCCAGCAGGAAGTCCTCAAGCTTCTCCAATAATCACTGAGGCGATTAGAGAATCGGGCGGCCCCAACCAGGGCCGCCCGTCTTTCTTGCTCCGGCTTTGCAGGCTTCTCAATAGAATCTTCTAATCCCTGGCTTGGTCAGATGGCAACACACATGCTCCCATCCAGACCAGACGGAAAGCGCCGCACCGCGGCCAAAGGCAATCCATGGGAACAGTGGGAATCAACTTCGGTGCGGCCACCAGCGGCGGTGGCTTCGACGTCACCACCACGGTTGCCAGCATGGTCGCCAACCTCAAGGCGGTCGAGACTCCCTGGACCACGCAACTCACTACCTTGAAGGCCCAGGACACGGCCTTCACCTCAATGGGCACCGACCTCGCCACCCTCAGCACAAGCCTTCTCGCGCTCACCGACTTTCAGGGAGTGATGGCGGCCAAACAGGGTTCCAGCTCCGATACCAACCTGCTCGCGCTGACATCCGCCGGCCCCACCGCAGTTGCGGGCAGCCATACCATAGTCGTGACCAAGCTTGCACAGACCTCCTCGCAATACTCCGCCACCGTTCCTGCCTCGGACGTCCTCAGCGGTGCCCTCACCATTCAAGTCGGCATCGGTACTCCCACCACCATCCCTGTTGTCAGCGGCACCAGCGATACTCTCACTAGCTACGCGGCCGCGATCAATCTCGCGGACATCGGCGTCACCGCCAGCATCATCTCCGATACCGCCGGCTCGCGCCTTTCGCTCGTCAGTAACACCAGCGGCCTGGCCGGCCAGCTCACGGTGACCAGCGGCGGCACTACCCCTGAGACCTCCGTGACGACAGCCGCCGGGGCAAGCGTCGCCTCCACCTCATCGGTCGCTGCAACAAGTACATTCACGCTACCTGCGTCGACAGCCGAGCTTTCAGGTACATTCAGCTACTCCGTCGGCGGCGGAAGCGCGAACACGGTCGATCTCGGAGCCATCCCTTTGCCGCTCACCGCGACTGTAGCGGCGTTGAACAGCGCCACCGGCTTCTCCGGTGCAGGGCTCATTGCCAGCACCAGCGGAGCCAAGCTTGTCATCACCGGCTCCACCGGAGTAGCCACCATCGACACCAGCGGAAGTTCGCTCACCACTACAACTCCAGTCGCCACCTATAGCGCCCTCACCGACACCAGCGTCGGCACGACAGGAACAGCCGTAGTCATGAACACAGGATTGACGGGCCAAAACGCACAGCTCACGGTCGACGGCCTCTCCGTGGACAGCGCCTCGAACACTGTCAGCACCGCAATCCCTGGAGTCACCTTCCAACTTCTTTCCGCCGATAACTCCACCAATATCCAGGTGCAGATTGCCAACGACAACATCACCGTGGCGACCGCATTCTCCACCTTCGTCGGTGCATACAACGCGGTTGTCAAGGACATCAAAACGCAGGAGGGGCTCGATCCCTCAGGCAATCCAGAGCCACTCTACGGAAACACGGTCATCTCGCAGTTGCAAAGTTCACTCTCACTTGCGCTCACGTCGGGAACCGCAAGCGGCACTGTCAAAAGCTTGTATCAGATGGGGATCTCAGTCAACCAGGATGGGACACTCGCTCTCAATTCCACAACTCTCGACTCAGCGCTCAATTCCAACTACCAGGACGTCGTGGGCTACCTTCAGAACGCCGAGAGCTTCGGTCTCAAATTTCAAAATTCGCTGGACCAGCTCGGCAACCAGAGTCCCGTAGGCGCCATCACACTCGCCCTCCGCGCCAACTCAACCCAGGAAACCACGTTCAACAGCAACGTTACGGCCGAGGATGCCCTGATCGCGATCAAGCAGGCAAGCCTCACCCAGCAACTCAACCTCGCCAATGAGATCCTCCAGGCGATCCCCCAGCAACTAGACGAAGTCAACCAGCTCTACAGCGCCATGACCGGCTACAACACCAGTTCATCTCACTAGGATCATCATGGAAACGGCATATCAGCAGCAGGCACTCCTCAGCGCGAATGGCATCGAACTCGTGATCGCCCTCTACGACGGCGCCATCCGGTTTCTCTACCGCGCTATCCAGTGCGTCGAAGAAGACGACGAGATCGGTCGCCGCGCAGCGGTCAAGCGCGCCGTCGATATCATCATGTACCTGCAGGCGCGCCTGCGCACCGACATCGGGGGTAAGCCCGCTGCGGCGTTCGCCGATTTCTACACAGCCATGTTCACCATGACGCTCGAAGCCTCTCACGTCGCCTCAAGCAAGCAGTTTGCCGAAGTCATCTCGTGCCTGCGCAACGTCCGGGACGCGTGGACGGTCGTCGCCCGCGATCCTGAAGCCCAGAAGCTTCTTCCCCGCGAACTGCGCTCCCAATCCGAACGCTATTCCACCACCACGTCCAAACCAGTTTCACTCGCCGCCCGTGCATCTGACGACTTCGTCCCCACCATTTGGTCGGCATAACTGGTTCCACATCCCTGTACTGCTCGGCATCCCGACCTAGCTTGTCCAAAAGCCCTCATGCACCTTGCCCGCCTCCTCTTCGAGGTGAGGTCCCGCGACTGCAATCTGCTTCTGGCCACGCGCGAAGACTTCGCGGCTGGGCAGATCGAGTGTCGGAACGCCCCTCCGCGCAGACCGTTGTGCATCGCAGACACAGGTCCGCGCAAAACTTCACCAAATCGCAATATGAGGATAGATACGCGCGCAACCCTCGTTGCCACTTAGGTTTACTGAAGTCCGCGCAGCCGTGAGAGTCAATGCTCAGCTCGGCAAAACACGTCCATTCTAGACGTGAAACATTATCCCGCATCCTGGCTCTGTAGTCCAACGACTTATCTGGGAGGGCTTATCAGCACAAACACATTTCTATCAATTCACGCAGCAATAATCCCCAACTCCGCGTCTCGCGGTGCGGATGAAACACCAGGAATTGTCTCACCAGCCACGTGAGTTACGAGTGGCGGAGAATGTCCCACCCCAGATAGTTTTCCAACCCCTCCGCCAATGCGCCTGAGCAATGCGCCCCCGTCATCGCCGCGTGGTGCTCGAAACCATTGCGGCAGATATACCGCATCAATTCGGGAAGACGTGGCACCTGAACCACCGCCTTGGTTCCGAACGTATCAAGCGGATCATCGGTGAAGCGTCCCTCTCCAACATACGCGCGAATCTTCCCGGTAATATCGTCCGTACCAACGCGGCCAAACGTCACCGGCCCAGCGGGTGTGCGTCCTGCCAGAGCACCTACAGTATTCGCCTCACCCAAAACAGTACCCAGGATGGGTGCGGTTCCGATCCGGATGTCAGGGAGAAAATCCTTTGCCCAGTTGCCGCAATGGAAGAAGACACATTTATCATCCTGGTCCCCATAGTTATTGTTCCAGTCCACGAGTGCCGAGGGACGATCGCTGGCAAGCTGTAGCGCGTACATGCTAACGACTCCCGCGATGTCCACCTCGCACGCGCTCGGCATCATCTGTTCGCTCATCATGCTCATAATGGTGCAGACATTCACGTGGTAGTTCTTCTGCATGCTGCTCCAGCACTGGATCGCGGTGGCCGTAAGGCCCAGTTCGTCCATCCACCCATCGAGCACGACGGCAAACTTTGCCATGCGCAGCAGACTTTCGTCCGGTGCAGCCGAACTGTCGGCATACGCGCGAATCAATTCGATCCGTTCCTGCACTCGCCTGTCAGAGTTTTCAACCTCCGCCGCTTTGCCAAAAACCTCCGATAAATCGATCGTATTTACACTGATCCCCGCGGCCTCCAATAGCTTCTCGCTATACCGCGTAGTGTTGAACGCATTTGGCCTTGCTCCCACTGCGCCTATCCGAACACGCCGCAACCCCTTCACAACGCGGCATACTGCAAGAAACTCGACAAGATCTTCCTTGAAGCGCTCCGACCGAATGGCAACAGTATGATCCCGCGTAAGTGAGAACTTCATTCCGTACTGGCGCAGGTTATTGCACACTGATATCTTTCCGCAGAATGCGTCCCGCCTTCGTTCAAGCCCAAACTTGTCAAGGTCATCGGGACAAGCATGGACAAGGATTGGGCAACTCAACTCACTGAGTCGCAATGCGTCGGCAATGCCCTTCTCATCGCCAAAGTTAGGTAGGCAGACCAGAACCCCGTCGATACGATGCTTCTGCTCACGCAGGACCTGACCGCAAAGCACAGCATCCCGCCAGGTCTCCACCGCGCCCAGCTTGGTCTGCTCTGGCGTCAGCGCAACCATTTCAATGCCTAACTCTGCCAGCACCTGCGTCACATCGCGGCGAGCTTCAGAGACTAGTCCGTCCGGAAAGAAGTCTCGATTTCCAACAATTACGCCCAGGGTCATCGGTTTCGCACCAACCATAGCAACTCTCCTTCACTGCACTCACAATAGAGCCCCGCCGAGCAGAGCTAATTGACCTACGAAATCACTCTCTCTAAGTTAGGCGGCTCCATCTTTCTCACCTGCTCGTGTCTACGTTTTCAAACTTCTGATACCGGTCAGCATTTGCTTTCGTCACCAGTTCGCAAGGAATCACCTGGATCTCTGGCTTGTTTGTCGCACCCGTCTTAATCATCTGATCAGCTTCGTCCATCGCTAGGCGAGCTATCAGGACCGCCGGCTGAAGCGCGGTTGCCTGCAACTCCCCCGCTTTGATGGCCGCTATCGCATCGGGACTCCCGTCAAAGCCCACGATCTTAATCCCCTTCAGCCCGGCGCCCTTCACGGCCGCAGTGGCTCCCAGAGCCATTGTGTCGTTCCCTGCGATAATGCCCGCAATCTGTGCGTGCGCCTGCAACATTGTCTCGGTCTTTGAAAATGCCTCTGCCTGGCTCCAGTTAGCACTCTGTGCGGACACCATTTTCATCCCGGGAATCGCGTCAAGCACAGCATGGAAGCCATTCGTCCGCACCCTTGCGTTCGTGTCACTCTCCCGCCCGAGCAATTCCACGTACTCGCCCTTCTTGCCAAGCACTCGGGCAAATTCAGCAGCCACCAACTGCGCTCCCTGATCGTTGTCACTTTGAATCTGAGCCTTGGCCAGCCCCATCGTATTGATGGCCCGGTCTATCAAGAAGCACTTGATACCCGCCTTGGCTGCACGACGAACTGCCGAGACCGACGCGTCCGTCCCAGCATTGTCCAGAATCAATATTGCCGCATTGCTGGCGATTGCAGCGTCAATCAGGTTGTCCTGCCGATACGCATCATCGTCATGTGCATCGACACGGACGCGATATCCCAACTCAGAGGCACGCGCAGACGCAGCGTCAGCCTCGGCTTTAAAAAAGGGGTTATCCTGCGAAGGAACAAGAATGACAACGAGAAGGCGCTTGTCCGGTGTACGGCAGCCTGCCAGCAGAACAAGGGAGCAGCCAAGCATCAATATCCGGGCAAATCTCACACTGTCACCTTCCCCAGACTTGCCCGGCTACGCAACAAAGCCGGCATCAACCGCGCCTGCACCCGCAACTGCAATTGATCCACCGTCACAGCAAGTACGATCACAACGCCCTTGATCACGATCTGCCAGAACTCCGAAACGCCCATCATCACTAGACCATCGGCGAGCACCCCGATAACGAATGCGCCAATCAACGATCCGCCGACTGATCCGCGTCCACCCATCAATGACGTTCCACCCAGCACCACGGCGGCGATGGCGTTTAGTTCAAAACTTTCGCCGGTGGCGGGGTGTGCCGACTCCAACTGGGACGCAATTACGATCCCCACCAGCCCCGCGCAGATACTGGAGAACACATAGGTGACAATCTTGACCCGCTCAACCCGGATGCCAGACAGCCGTGCTGCACGTTCATTTCCGCCGACCGCGTACACATGACGCCCAAAGGGCGTACGAAGCGCTACGACGGCAGCAATCGCACCGATCACGGCCATCATCCACACCGGCGACGGAACGCCGAAGAGAAAGCTCTGCCCAATCCAAGTAAAGCCAGTCTGTTTCGCCGCGCTTCCCGCGAGGTTCGGGAACGTCGCGCCATGAGATAGCAGAAGCGCAGATCCTCGCGCGATATAGAGCGTGCCCAGCGTAGCAATAAACGGCGCTACCCCGAGTTGCGTCACCATCACACCATTCATCAAGCCAACCAGGCTACTAACCACCAGCGCGATCACAACCGCTGCCAGTGTGCCCGTGGAGTGGCCAAAGAGCCCAACCGTCAGCAGACCACCTGCCACCATCCCTGAAAGGCCCGCAACCGACCCGACGGACAAATCAATTCCGCCAGCGAGCACCACGAAGGTCATGCCGACGGCGAGTAATGCACTGATGGCCACGTGCTTGGCGAGAATGGATAAATTATTCGCTGTCAAAAAGCTCGGTGTCAGTGCCGAAAACAGGATCAGCAGTGCAACAAGCACGAGCACCGCCCGCAACTTAAGCAGAAGAACGACACCGTCTGCCCATCCCATCTTGGTCATGCAGACACTCCCACGGCAGGGCTGGCCGCCGCAAACAATCCTTCATCCCTAAGTTCGGCGGCACGAAACTCGGCGGCGATACGTCCACGCGCCATCACCAGCACACGATCTGCAAGCAACCGCGTCTCTTCCATCTCCGACGTCGTAAACAGAACGCTTAGCCCCTGCGCGGCCAGTTCACGCAGCGCAAGATAAATATCCGCCTTCGCTCGAACATCAACACCCCGCGTCGGCTCATCCAGCAGCAGGACGGACGGCCGCCTCATAAGGCACCGAGCCAGCACCACTTTCTGCTGGTTACCCCCACTTAGCGTAGTCACGGGGAGTTCCAGGTCCACTGCGGATATCTGCACTTGAGCCGCAACCTCTTTCACCCTCTTACTCTCATCGACTCGCGCCAGGAAGCCGTGGCGAGAGAAATCCGCAAGTGAAGCGAGACTAATATTTTCACGGATGGAGAGCCCTGGGACGAGGCTGTCCCTCTGTCTGTCTTCCGGAGCAAGGGTGATGCCCGCGCGGATGGCTGCCGCAACGTTGTTCAATGCTACTGGCTTCCCACACACCTTGACCAATCCCGCATCGGGCCGTTGCAATCCCGCCAGCGCTTCCATCAATTCGGTGCGCCCGCTTCCCAGCAACCCGTAGATACCGACCACCTCACCCTTGCGCACCGAAAAACTCACTCCGTCCACAGATGGACGTCCGGACTGCCGCACACATAGTTCTTCAACTTCCAATGCAAGTTCCGCCGACGGCAACGGCACGTTACGCGAACCGGCTTCGGATCCACTTCGACCACTCATGCGCTCCACAATCCAGGCGCGATCCACACCTCCGCGCACACCCTCGCCAACAATCTTTCCGTCACGGAGAACGGCAAAGTAGTCGCCTAAATACAGCAGTTCACTCAAGCGGTGTGAGATGTACACGATTGCAACACCTCGCGACTTCAAGTCTTCGATGACTCGGCAGAGCATCTCAGCCTCAGCGGAACTCAGCGCGGAGGTTGGCTCGTCCAGAATGAGCACCTTTGCACCATGCGCCAACGAGCGCGCCAGTTCCACCAATTGCCTGCAACCAAGGGAGAGGTCACCCGACGCTATCCGCATCGCCTTGATATCCATTGGCATGCCGATGTGTTTTAGAGCGACACCGCTCTGCTGCTCCTCATTTCGTTGGTCGACTAAAACTCCCGCCCGAACAAGTTCGCGGCCAGCGAAGATGTTCTCCGCGACATTGAGATTGTCCAGCACCGCAAGCTCCTGATGCACAATTGCTATCCCTGCCGCCGTGGCATCTCTGGGCGAGCGAAGTCGCAGCGCCTTCCCCTCCATCCATATCTCGCCCGCAGTTGCTTCTTCGACGCCCGCAATCAGCTTCATGAGCGTTGACTTGCCCGCGCCATTCTCGCCAATGAGAACATTCACAGCCCCGCGCCGCACACGGAACGTCACGTCATTCAGCGCAAGCTGGGCTCCGTATTGTTTGGTCATACCCAGAGCTTCGAGTACAACCAGGTGCAAGCTGTCTTGAAGATCTTCTGTCACGCTTGCACCTCCCGAAGTCGTGCACGTTGTACCGCAACCTTCCACTCCGCATAGCGAGCTTCAGCTTCCGCCGTCTGCATCCGCGGATAAAACGTATCCGCTTCAGGCTGCAACTCCACGAGATCTGCGAGCGTGCTCCACCAGCCCAGCGTCAAGCCGCCAAACCACGCAGTTCCCAGTGCGGACAGATCTTCATGGCCGGATCGCACAACAGGCCGCCCAATGATGTCCGCCTGGAATTGCATCAACGCATCATTCCGTGTGGCTCCGCCATCCACATGCAGCGCCGGCAGATTGCAGCCGGACTCCTCCACCATTGCCGTAAGGACATCTCTTACCTGAAACGCAATCGCCTCGAGCGCAGCAAGCGCAAGATGTCCAGCGCGACTCGTGCGACCCAACCCTGTCACAGTGCCGCGCGCAACACTGTCCCAATAAGGCGCGCCAAGACCGAGCATGGCCGGCACAAAGTAGACTCCGCCGCTGTCTTTCACCGTACCGGCGAGCGCAACGGCATCGTTGACCGGATCCCCCAACCCCAGAAACTCGCCTACCCATTGCACGGCCGACCCAGTCATTGAGACATTGCCTTCGAGCGCATACTGCACGTCAGCTATCGGTAAGCCCCACGCTATGGTTGTGGCAAGTTTCGACTTCTCCCTTAACCTCGGCAGCCTTGGCAGCAATGTCATCAGAGAAGAGCCAGTCCCATAGGTCGCCTTAACGCTTCCCGGACTAAAACACGCATGCCCCGCCATGGCTGCATGCGAATCGCCCATCGCGCTGACGATCGGAACTCCACGTAGGCCCTCGATGCCAGAGCACTCGCCAAATACTCCACTCGACATCTTCACCGCGGGCAGTACAGCCCGCGGCACTTCAAACAACGCGAGAAGCTCTTCATCCCAGTCTGCGGACTCCAGATTGAGCAGTTGGGTGCGCGAAGCATTGGACACATCACAGGCATGCTCCTTGCCCTCCGTCAGCATCCAGATGAGCCAACTATCGATCGTGCCGAAACAAACATCTCCCGCCGACGCCTGCTCCCGTAATCCAGACACATTTTCAAGCAGCCACTGTATCTTGCTCGCAGAAAAGAGCGGATCAACCCCAAGCCCCGTGCGTTCCCGCAACATCGGTTCACGATGATCCGCAGCCAGTTGCTCACAGATTGCAGCCGACCGGCGGCACTGCCAAAGAATTGCAGGTGCAACCGGAGTGCTCGTTGTCCGCTGCCAAGCCACCACCGTCTCCCGCTGGTTCGAGATCGCAACCCCGTCGACACTGCCATGGCTCTGCGCGGTCCACGCGAGGCATTCCCTTACCACCGCGACAACACTCTTCCAAAGTTCGACGGCGTCTTGCTCCACCCAACCTGCGCGCGGGCTGCTTACTTTGACGGGAACCGACGTCCTGAAAACAGGCTGCCCTCGACGCCCCACGAGCAGGCCCTTCGTGTTCGTTGTGCCTTGGTCGATGGCCAGTATGTAGTCCGCGCTCACCCGGCCGCCACCTTTTGCAGCAACTCGACCGCGGCCGTCTCGATGCCCTTCGCGGTCAATCCAAAATGTTCAAGCAGAAACTCCGCGCTGCCAGTTGGAGCGAACACGCCCGGGACACCCATCCGCTTCACTCGCACGGGATATTCGTCCGCCACAATCTCCGCGACGGTGCCGCCTAGTCCGCCATAGACCGAGGCCTCTTCGATGGTCACGATGCCGCGTGTCTCCTTCGCGGCGGCGATCACAGCTTTGCGATCCATGGGGGCCATGCTGGACATGTAGATCGGAAGAGCACACGT
>OBLU010004345.1_pt1 | contig 12780 bp, 2 predicted proteins | sample 1518681 | NCBI WGS metagenome assembly OBLU01 (sample SAMEA3539304, study PRJEB22396) | soil metagenome | biome: tundra; feature: field; material: soil | place: USA | collected 2010-05 | depth 0.15 m | reverse complement strand
AGCCTACCAGGCTGGAAACGCAATCAAACTGGAAGGGCACGACCACTTCCGCGCCAGCGTGCCCTCCGGGGCGAGCGGCTTATCTTTGTCATCGGAGTTGTCCGGCGTAATCCAGGCGCTGGCCAGGCCAATCTGAAAGTTCGCGAGCGGCTGATCAATCAGCGGCCATACTGCGGAGTAGAAGCCCATGCCCGCGATAAACTCAGAACGCGCGGCTGGATGGGTCCCGCTGAAGCCAATATACCCATGCAGACCGCCGGAATGAGCCGTGACCTTGCCAGCTTCGCCCCTCACCGCGCTTTTCGCCGCTTGTCCAGCACAAGTCCAGGACAGGAGCGCAAAGCCAACGACGGGCAGGAGGATGGTTCTCATGTTTCTATCTGTTCTAGCGGAGCTGTGCCTCCAGGCCAACACCCCATTCCAAGAATAGTGAAGAATCCTTCTACCCGCCGCTGAGTGCCAACACCAGACTTGCCCAAACATGAAAAGGCCGCCCTCCGCCCGTCTGCCGCAAGCCTGGGGTATATTGCGATGGTCGGCGGAGGATGGAGGCGCCCCCGAGAGCTCAAATGTCATCTACCGTCAGGGTCCGGTATGGGGATGGGGGAAGCGCCCTTAGACACCGATTGCACCGATTAGCACGGAAGGAAGGGTCCCGACTTTCAGTTTCAGCATACTCACCACAAGTTTACTGACGTTTGGCCCGGAAGAACTGCATTCTGTTTGTTGCCGCACCGGCGTTGATAAACTCGAATGAGTTGGTCAGGGTAAAGCCGACAACCGGACTCCAACCGTTTGTGCTCAAGAGGTTGGTTCCCGAAATGATCGCGTAGTTGCTGCCCTGCTGCCCATATACCAGCAGCACTAGATTAGAGGGCACAGACGAAGGCAGCTCCAGTATGGGCGGATTGGCCGAGAACTCAAAGGCTCGATAGAACACCTGCGGCAGCGATGCGTTTACAGAGAATACTTCGTACAAGTTCGTCATCGGCACCCGCCAGCCATATTGCCAGTTCGCAGGCAAAAGGTTCGTGGTATAGTCCACCTCGTAAGCCGCGCCCGGATTGCCATAGAGCGTAAGCAGACGGGCGAGATTTGTGGTCAGCGAAGCTTCCAGCAGGGGTTGGGCGCCGATGAGGACCAGGCTTACGGATGGGCCCGAGGCGCTGCCGACCGCCGAACCGTCACCCTTGCTGCCGTCAACGTTGGTTGCCTGAACCTGGAGGAACCCTGAGGAGCCGGGAGCGGTATCGAAACAGGCTGTTCCAAGCGACAGCGCTCTCTGAAAAACCTGGCCCGTCCTGGCAGCAATCGAGACCTGAACATGCGCGGAATCGAGAACCTGGACCAAGGCGGTTCCCGCCGCCGGATTGGTTAACGTAACTACCCAACTCCCCGGGAGATCGCTGGGATAGGCAAGGGTGAAGGCAAGATTTGTCAAACCGGCTGATGAAAGCAGGTTGATGGGCACACAAGCACTCGGCCCCGTTTGGACGGAGTTTGCTCCCAGCCCGAGCTGCAGGCAATCGCCGACACTGATGTTGAAGCTCATCGAGTTGCTCAACGGCGGCATGGCATTGTCGCTGACCCAGACGGTGATCTGGTTCGTGCTGGTCCCTTGAGCGCAGCTTGGGGCCCAAGAAAAGCCGCCAGTTGTGGGGTTAATAACGGCGCCAGTCGGCGCCCCTGAGGCCAGGCTGTAACTCAGTTGATAGCCGTTTGGATCGAATGCCTGCACGCTGAATGCGACCGTGCCGCCTGGTGACACGACCATGTTCGTGACTTGAGTAATGACGGGAACCAGTTGTGTGCCGTGGGTCCAGCTCATCGTCACCACATTGGGGCTTTGATTTCCGGCGTAATCCTGAATTCCGCCCAGGTAGAGGCTCACCTGGTAGGTTCCCGATGGCGCGGTGAACGCGCTGAGATTCCCCAGCAGGAAGACGCTGCTCGACACGTAAATCAGCGTCGGGGTGAATGTGTTGCCACCGTTGAGTGTCACGACAAAGTTCGTCGCGCTGATGGTGTTGGTGTTGATCGGTTTGGAGAACGTAACGGGGATACTCGACACGGCTGAATAAATGGGATTGGTCACCTGCTGGATGATTGCGGTCGGCGGAATGATGTCCAGGAACAGGCCGAAAAATGACGCCAAGGAAACATTGCCTGCGGGGTCCACAGCGTTGGCTTGGAGATTATGATAACCCTCGGTGGTGAATTCGAGTGGGATGCTAAAATTTGTTCCGGTCATGGTTGCCGTGCCTAGCGAAACGCCCAGCGTCTGATCAAACACCTGGACATTCAGGTTGCTCGCCCCAACGGTGCCCGAGAAGATGATCGTGTTCGTGCTGGTCAGGCCGTCAGTGGAGGAAATGCCCAGGTCGGGAGCGATGGCCAGGTTCGTCGGGGTGGCCGGTATTTCCAGAATCATGGTCCAGCTTTCGTTGGTGCTGCCGGAGCCGGCATTGCCCGCCAGATCCGAAATGCCAGCCGCATTAACCGTGAGACTGTAAGTCCCGGCGTAACCCTGGACCCAACTGATATTGGTAATCGTGAAGGTGGTCGGGTTGACCTGTGCCACTCCGACGGCGCTGGTGATTAAGTTTGGTCCGCCGTTCAGCGTCAGTGAAAGGGCATTGTGACCAAACGTCGTCGGATCAATCGGTTCGGAGAACGTGACACCGAGAGTTTGCACCACGATGTTGCGCGGGTTGGTGGCAATCGGCTGCAGTCCCGTAATGGTCGGTCCCGTGGTAATCATGCTCCACCCCACAGATTGCGAACTGAACCCAGCCATCCCGCCGGTGTCCTGAACACCTGTGGCGTTGACCGTTAAAACATAATTGCCCTGCCCCCCGGTCAGCGCCCCCAGACCGCTCACCGTGAAAGAGCTGGCCGTTTGCGTCGTCACGGTTACTGCGCCATTGATCAAATTAGGCCCGCCGTTGAGCGTGAGCGTGAGATCATTGTAGTCGAACGTCGCCGCGTTGATCGCCTTGTCGAAAGTTACCGTCACGCTGGTGACGGGGGTATTCCTGGGATTGGGCATGATGGCGGAAATGCTTTGGACCACCGAGGCAGCGTTTCCTTTTGCCCATTGGGTCGAGGCAGAAACGTTGCCGGCATTGTTGTCCCACAGATCAGAGGTGCCCAAACCATTCACCGTCATTTGGTAATTGCCATCCGCGGCGGTAAAAGGAGCCAGTCCGTTGATGGAATAAGTGGTGTTCGACACCCACGTCAGGCTTATCCCGGCGCCGCTGGTGATCAGATTGGCGCCTCCGTTGAGTGTCAGACTCAGGTTGGTATAGCTGAAGGTAGTCGTGTCAACTGCTTCGGAGAAGACGATGTCCACCGCGGAAACCGCCCCCGGCTGGGTAAAGGGCGTCACGGGACCGACGGAAACGATCGCGGGCGGCGTAGTGTTTGTCGAGTGGTAATAGAGAGTATAGGACCCGCTGCCGGCCCAATCAAATAAATGGACCAAGTTGTCGGCAATCGGTGCGCCGCTGGAGGACGAGTAAATCACGGCCGTCGTCTAGGCATCGTTCGTCATGGGCAGGACGTTGCCGTCTGAGCGAACAACACTCTCCAGAATGTAACCCACTCCTGGGTCGGGCAACTGAATGTAATTCCAGCCATTGTTCACGGTCGTCGTCAATTGCACTTGCAAGTGGCCGGGACCAACCGGAGCGTCGAAAACTCCGCTGGTGACGACATTCACCGCTGCGACCGTGCCGTCGCTCAGATAGAGCGTGTCCGGGAGTTTGTCGGGATTCGGAATGTCATTGACCAGAAAGTCCGGCACGTCGTCGTCGGTGGGCCGGTTGGCCAGCACTTGGTGGGTCAAAGGATGGATTTCAACGCTATTAATGAGAGACGTGTTGGTATTCCCCATGTCATCCACATGTTTGAAGGTCGCGTTGAATGAAATGAACTGGCCTGCGAGTGAAGAAAGCAGTTCCCAGGTAGCCTCCTTGGACCCGCCCGGTGAGATATCGCCCAGATTCGCCGTCAGAGATGGCGTGATTGGCTGATCGCCAACCTCAGTGCCGATGATGGTAAAGTTGATCAGCAGTCCCTTTTCATTGTCCACGATTTGCGGTTGGGCCGAGGTGATCTGGAAATTGTGAGCCGTGCCTGCTCCGACGTTTTTAACGATCAATCCCAAATCGAACGGCTGCGACGCCTCGCTCAATTGAGGGTTGATGGCGTCAGGCCCATACACATCCGTTTGTTGAAAATAAAGGAGATCCAGCTTGGCTTCTGGATAGACCGTGATCGGTGCCGAAATCAAGGGCACGGTCACCACCTGGCCGCTGTCATTATAGGTCAGCGTCCCTCCGATCTGGTAGGCCGCAGGCGCGGTGGGCGCGGCGTCATCCGTGGGAATAAAGGTGTAAACGGCCGAGCCAGTGGCCCCGCCGGCGAGCGTGCCGGTGCCATCCGCCGCCGTGAGCGTGTTCAGCACCGGCCCCTCGATCACGAATTTGTCCGAGGCATCGCCGTTGGTTCCGTCCAGGAAGGTCAAGGTCACTTGAATGTTGGAAATGCTGGTCGCCCCCCCGTCGTTAATTTCCAGTGTCCCGGCAAAGGCAGAACGGGCCATTACCACACTCTGGTTAATTTGTAGTAGCACCTGGGCGCAGACTCCCTGCGAGGCGTCCTTCTGAACCGGCTTAAGGTTACGCATGGAGCCTGCAATGGCGGGGGTGTGCGCGACTGCAGATTGTATGCTCCCCACACTGCAACCACCGCTGCTGCCGCCTACTGCCCAACCTATGCCCCCAACAGACCAACCGCCACCGAAGCCACCGTCATAGCCGCCGCCATAGCCGCCGCCACCACTACCAGGACCACTGCCACCACCACCACCACTTGGGCCACCACCGCCAGGAAATGAAGGAATCGGATATTTATTAAGAATATAACAAGCACACTGGAGCAGGTCGCTTCCACCGCTGGCCAGGGCACCCTTCACCCCCCCGGTAACAGCACCGCATGTTGTTGATAAGGCTGCGATTGCGCATGGATTGGCGTTGTGAACCAAACAAGTCACGCCTGCCAAAAGAGCTTTGCATGCAAGACTTAAATAATTTCCAGACTCTGCGGCTTCACCGGCGGCTTCTTTGGCTGCGTCAAGACAGTCCTTATGTTCCTTATCCGTGCATATGATTGACAGATCAATCGGGGTCTCCCTCCACACATTGTTGTTCCCACAAATATAGTAATAATTCACTGTCAGTGGGATGTCTGGCAGGCAGGCGTTGATATCGCTCGCGCTGCACCCTCCTTCATCCTTCGGTTTGGCCCCATTGCCCTTCACTAATTTGGGAGCAGGCGCGCTGCGAAGCTGAACTGTGACAGGAATCTGCACCGCACTTTGTGCCGGAATGATGTCCACGTTGGTCACCAGCGGCGTCACCAGGTATGTGGGGTCGTCTGGCACAGCAATGGAGACGTTCTGGGCTTCGATCAGACCTTCATTGCTCAGCGTGATTATGAATTGCGAAGCAACGCCGGGAGCCACTGGAATCAGCACTTTCGGTTCGGACACGACGACGTTGGGCACCGGAACCTGGGTTTCAAAAACGGATTGCAATACAATTTGATATTGATCCGGCACGTCCGTCGGCACAACGGTCCATTCATAGGTGATCAACTGGCAGGGCATGAACGCTTCCAGCGTGTTCGTGATTCCAGGCGTAACGGATAACGAGCCTTGGAATTGATTGTGTTTCGCGGCTGTAGCCTCCACCGTGTAAGGACCAGCAGGCAATGCCGGGAAGTAGGCGATGCCATTGGCATCCGAATTCGTCTGCGCAACCACGCTGCCCGTGATTGGGTCCCGCACTGTTACTGTGGCGTTGGTCACTTTGGGCGCGCCAGCGACATAGTAGGTGTAATCATCCGTCGCCGTCACTTGCAAGTTGCCGGTGTTGTCGGAAACCGCCCGGATTTGGAACGGTTCGCTGACGCCGATATTGCCGCTGAAAAGCGCGAGATTTCCCGTGTAAAGGGTCAACTGAAGGTCCGGTGGTGGATTGAGGATCAGCGTCACGGTCGCCTTGCCCCCGGCCGGGATGGATGGAATCGTGGCCGGTGATCCCAACACCATCCAAGTCAGATTGGTCGGCAGTTCGACGGTCAAATCGCCACTGCTGGCCCCGCCCGTATTCTGAACAACAAATGACAGAACGCTTTGCTGGCCCACGACCATGCCGCTGGAGAGGTATCCCGGATTGGCGATCAATTGCGGGATTAGGGGAACCACATTCGCTACGACGGGGATAGTCAGTTGCGCGCCCTCGATCGAGGTTGCGATGGCTGAGAATTTAATCTGTGAACTGTGCGTCAATGGGCTTTGCAGCGTGTAGTTGACGGTCACTCCGCCATATCCCGGCAGGGTGTTGTTAGTAAACGTAAATTGGGCAGAGAGATTTCCTTGCAAATCGGGCACCGTAACAGCCAGGCCCGTCAACGGCTGGTCGGTGATATTGCTTAACACTATTTGGCCTGATAGCGGAGTGGCGGGCAGCAATTGGACATTCAAACTGGCAGGGTGCGCCTGCATCCCCAGCAGCACAAAATACACTTGCGGAGATATTATGGTCACGTAAGGATAGTCAGCCCCGGTCGTATAATCGCCCGCCTCATTGGCCAGCGGCTGGAAGGTGTACGACAAATTGCCATTAGCGTCCGAAACCGCGGTGTAATTGCGCACGGTCCCGTTAACTTGAACGCTGACCGCGGCGGCGCTGTTGGGAACGGGTTGATTATTGAGGGGGTTGTACGTCCATCCGGAAAGAACGATCGGCGTACCCTGAGCAGCCACGCTCGGCGTGACGTTTATGATCGCAGCTCGATAGGCGGGGTTGACCGCGAGGGGAAGGCTTGAAACCAGAGTATTATTCTGCTTGTTAAGCTCGGTCACCACGTTTCCGCCATCCGCAACGACAATAATCCAATAATTGCCCGGTGCGGTTGGCAAATAAAAGCTCGCCTGACTGGTGTAGTTTGCCCCAATGGCCAAGCCAGAGACATTAGTAACAGCAGCAACGAGAGTTTCGTTCTGGCCGAAAATATCAGTGGCGAGATAAACATAATCGGACCAGGTCTGGTTGGTCGTCGCCCCCAGGCCGTTGTTGGCAACCACCCAGTTCACGGTCAATTGACCGCCTGTGAGTCCATTGGTCGGGAAGGTGATTGCGGTCGTCACCAGGTCAGGCAGGTAAATGTCCGCGATCGTGAGCGTTGCCGCGCCGGGGTTGAAACCGGTGGCTGAGGCGTTCACGGTGACCTGCTCGGGACCCGTTTGCTTGCTATCCAGAATTCCCATGACAGTGAAAGTCGCGCTGGTCTGATTGAGGGCCAGCACGACACTTGGAAGCAGTGAAACGATCCCGGAGGGGGAGGAGCCCAGCGTTACAGTGACTGCGTTGGTTGGAAGGGTGTTGCGCGTGACCGTGGCCATAGTGTTGCTCCCTTTGTAAATGGTCGAGTTCGCCAGGCTCAACGAAAGCGTCGCGCCGTTGGTGTCCAGGATTTGCAACTGGGCCGTCGCCTCGCCGTTCGTCAGCGCCATCTGATCGGGAGTCAAGGCCTGGGCGAGCAGCGCTGCTGTTTGCGTGCCGGTAACCAAGTTATCGTTGCCGACGCTGATAGCGAAGTTTACGAAGGTCGCGCCGGCCGGAATCGTCACTACTGCCGGACAGGTCACGATGGAACTGTTCGACACGGTCAACAGGATGTTTTGCGCATTGGGCAGGGCCGAAGGGATCGTTACCATCCCCGCATCCGCGGAGTTGCCGGCGCCTTTGCTCGCCGTCGAGTTTTCCAGCGTGAGGCTTAATTGCAGGGAATTGACGTTCAACACCGCAATCGGCGTGGAAACGGAGCTGAAGCCCGGCGCAGACGCAGCAATATTGACCTTCTGGGCATCGCCAATCAACGTGGTTGGAATGGGCGTCAGTCCAAACGTCGCGCTCGCCTGGCCGGCGGGTATGGTGACGCTGACCGGCACGGTCAGGGCGCCTGGATTATCGCTGAACAGACTCACCGTCAGCGCGCTGCCGAAGTTGGCATTGCGCGTCACGGTCGCTTGCACCGCATTGGCGCCGGCGTTGTCGTTCACGCTGGGGGCGCTCAGGCTCAAGCCCAACGTCGTTGGATCGTTCTGCAGAATGGTCAGGGGCGCCGTGGCCGGCGGAAATCCAGGGGCAGTGGCGGTGACGGTTTCCGCGATGGGATTGCCTGCCATAAAATGATCAATTGGGCCGATCAGGAAGTTTACGGCGCTCTGCCCAGCGGGAATGGTCACGCTGGAGGGCACAAACAGGTTCGTTCCTGTCACCGTCAGGAGCTGGGCGGTGAGCGCGGCGGAGATGTCCCCGTTCCGGGTCAGCGCCGCACTCATTGAGTTGGTGCCGGCGGACTCGGAGACCGTTGCCTGGGACAGGCTCAGCAGCAGCGTGGGTGCGACCACGACAGCTTGAGTCGAAATGCCGGTATTGTTGGTGGTGTTCAATTCAAAGAAACTGGCCAAGGCGTTGGCCTGGACGATGATCCATTGGTTGCCTTGGACAAACTGCGGCAGCGTCACGGTCTGCGTGATGTTCGTGGATTGATCCATCGCCAGCCCGTTGGTGAAGGCAAAGGTGCCCAGGAGTTGACCGCCGCCAATCGCATCCACGTCGGTGAGAAACACCTGATCATACCAGGTGTTCGTCGCCGGAGCGTTGCCTTGGTTGGTTTCCGTCCAGGTGACTGGAATCGTCTGGCCGGCGTTCGCACTCGCGGGAACCACCACGTTGGTCACCAGCAGATCGGGATACGGCGCGAGTGTTGAAGCTGCGACAATGGAGTTGGTGTTGTTGCTCTTGGCCGTGCCGCTGGCGTTGTATTCGAACACATTGTCGTAAATGTCCGCCGTGATCGTGACCTGCAAAGTGCCTGCCCCCGCCACCCCGTCCGGCAAGGCAAACGAGAATTGGCGTGCAACCGATTGACCGGAGGCAATCGGCGTGGCCGCCGCGTTATCGGCCAGCACCATGCTCATCAGCGTCTGCGCCGTCGTCTGATTCACGACCAGGATTTGGTCGTAAAACAAATTGCTCACCGCGCCATTTCCCGTGTTCGCGTCGTTCCAAACAATCCCCACGACATTGCCCGAATGGAGTTGCGAGTTGGTCACGGCCAGGCCGGTTATCTGCAAATCCGGGTACGCGGCCAGCGCGCTGCTCAGGCCGATGGATTCCGTGTTGTTGAGTTGCGCGGTTCCGCTCCCGTTGGCTTCGTATTGGTTCCCATAGATGTTCACAGTGACAATCACTTGCAGACTGCCCGCGCCCGACGCGCCGTTCGGCAATTGGAAATTGAGTTGGCGATTTTGGGAACCGCCGGGAGCGATGTTGCCATTGACGTTCGGATCATAAAACACTGAGGAGCTTAAGAGGGTCTGGCCCGTCGTGCTGTTGGTCACAATGACCTCGTCATACCAATAGGTGAACGTTGCGCCAGAGCCGGTGTTGGTGTCCGCCCAGGAAATTAAAACATTGCCGCCGGAAACCAGGCTGCCGGTGACGGCGAGGTTCGTCACTTGCAAATCCGGCGCGGCGAATGTGGTGAAGCTGTTGTCGCCGGAAATGGTCTCATTGCCCGCCAAATCCTGCGAGTGAACGCGGTAATGATACGTTGTCAGCGGATTCAAACCGTAAAGCGTGACGCCGTGGGCCGTGACCAACTGGCCGTACCGTCCTGAACTCAAACCGTAGGCCGGGCTCATGCCATACTCGACCAGCGAGGACGCGGGTTTGTCCGAGTTCCAGGTGACGAATGCGGACAAAACCGATGGCGTTGCCGCAATATTGCTCAATACCGGTGGCGTCGCGTCTAAATCAATGGTGTAAACATTGGTCGAGCTGACTGTGCCACCCAGCGGGTCTTGCGCGCCCGCGAGGAAAACCTGAATGGTGCCGTCCATGCCGTTGGTGAACGTGATGGGCGGCGCATAAAAGGTGTCGTTGTTCTCCACTACAGAAGCCCAGTAGCCACCCGGAGGAACGACGGGTTGAATTGCGCCGCTGGCGCTGTTGGTGAGCGTCACTTGCGGCGTGAAGTTGGTGTTCATCGTGCGGTCAAACTGGAACGCGATGTGGAAGTTCGTGGTGGCCGGAACCGGATTCGGGAAATTGACCGTCACGTTGGTCACAACGGGGGTAACGCCGAGGCTGGTATAGACCGCCACATACTCGAGGTTGGTCGGATCGGTGGTTGAGAAAACCTTGGTGAAGCTGTTGCTGGTGCTGAGCACGGTGTTGGTCAGCACGAATTCCTCGAAGAAGTAGTCATACGGCGCACTGACAACAACCGCCGGAGCGCTGAACACCCCGCTCTGGCCATTGGTATAAACGCCGGCATCGCTGACGGTCCCCAATCCTGGCGGCTGCGTCGCCGTGGTGACGAAATGATTCGTGTTGGCCTCCACGTAATTGGCGACAAAGGCATTGTTGCTGTAAACCAGAAAAGTCAGGGTTGGATTCGTGGAAACAACATTCACACCCTGGCTCCAAAGGCTGAACTTGTATCCAATGTTCGGCTGCGCCGTCAGGGTGCAGCTTGAACCGTAAAAATAGGTTCCCGTCCCCGTAACGCTGCCGGCCGAGGTGGGGTTGTTCGACGCCGAGATCGTGAACTCCGGGAGCGTGAAATTCGCTGTGAGTTGCTGGTTGCGTTGGACAAGGAAAACATAGGGATTGGCCGTGCTTTGCAAGATTCCATTCTCCGTCCAGCCCGTAAAGAAATACGGCAGCGTGTTGGTGTTGGCGGCCGCGATGAGGGTGACAGGGCTGCCGGACGGGAATACCCCGCCGCCCGACGCTGAACCACCGGCTTCCGGATTCGCCACGACGGTGATGGTATAGGTCTGGCCTGTGTACGGCTGAACGACGAAGTTGACCGTCTGGTTTGCGTTATTCACGACCACGTCCTGATTCGGCACGCCGTTGTAGCCGCGCGCAATCAGGCCTTCCAGTCCGACGCGCCAGACGCTGTTGCTCACGTTCAAAACGTAATTGCCGTTCGCATCCGTGGTGGTGCTCAGGAAAATGTTGCCGCCTGAATTGGTCGTGTAGGCGAAGACGGTCAGGTTCGTGACCGGCGTGCCCAAATTATTCGTGACCACACCGGTGATTTCATACGGCATCCCTGTGCTCGCAACCACCTGCACCGACACCGCGCTCGCCCCGTAAAGGACTTGCCACCCCAAACCCGTCCCCAGCGCGGGAAGATTGAGATTGGTGAACACGCCTGACTCGGAACCATAAGTGATCAACTGAAATGAAGTGGTGACAGGAGGCGAATAGCCGCTGTTAAGATTGGCGCTCAGCGTGCCCGACAGATTGGCCGGCCCGGAAACACTGATCTTGCCGAAGCTGGACGGACCGCTGATGGCAAAACTCAGCAGGCCGTTGGTGAGATTGAGGCCATTGTCAAAGCCAACGGTCCCATCCAACGGCAACACGGTTCCGCCACTGTTGTTGAAATTCCAATCCATCGTGCTCGTTCCCGTGCCGCCGGTTTTCTCCAACGTGCCGGTGTTGAGGAAGAGACTGTTTGTGCCGCTATATCCCCAAAAACCCAGGCTGTTGTCGGCGACCGACTCCCAGAGTCCGGCATTGTAAATAATTCCACCTCCGCCACCGTAATAATTTGCTGAAGCGTTAATCGTTCCCGCCCAAACCACCGTGCCGTAATTGGTCAGCGTCGCGGTGTTTGTGTAACCGTAATAATAATTGTTTTGGGCAAAATAGACCGTGTTGGAAATTGTCAGCGTCCCGCCTTGCGCCACCGTCAACGAACCTTCCAAGTCGCCGCCAGACCAGCTTATGACCGCGTTGGAACCGATGATGCCGCCAATGTTTCCCAAAACCGTCGCGTAGCCGAACACCAAGCCGCTGCCGGTCCAGTTGCCCGAAAAGCTAAAATAGCCGACCGGAGTTTCCAATGCTCCGCCTTCATTGTCGAAATTCCAGCCAATTGTGCTGGTGCTGGTGCCGCCGATTTTCTCCAGCGTGCCGGGGTTGAGGAAGAGACTGTTTGTGCCGCTATATCCCCAAAAACCCAGGCTGTTGTCGGCGACCGACTCCCAGAGTCCGGCATTGTAAATAATTCCACCTCCGCCACCGTAATAATTTGCTGAAGCGTTAATCGTTCCCGCCCAAACCACCGTGCCGTAATTGGTCAGCGTCGCGGTGTTTGTGTAACCGTAATAATAATTGTTTTGGGCAAAATAGACCGCGTTGGAAATTGTCAGCGTCCCGCCTTGCGCCACCGTTAGCGAACTCTCCAGATCGCCGCCTGACAAATTTAATACCGCGTTGCTGGCGACGATTAAGGGAGTACCTATTGTTCCCCCGACGAAGGTCAAATTGCCGTTCAATATGCTTGGGCCATTCCAATTCAGAGCGAATGCTCCGCTGGTCGTATTTATCGTGCCCGTGCTGACGAAGCCCCAATTGATGGTGGATGTGCCGGTGCCGCCGGTTTTCTCCAGCGTGCCGGGGTTGAGGAAGAGACTGTTGGTGCCGCTATACACCCAAAAACCCAGGCTGTTGTCGGCGACCGACTCCCAGAGTCCGGCATTGTAAATAATTCCACCTCCGCCACCGTAATAATTTGCTGAAGCGTTAATCGTTCCCGCCCAAACCACCGTGCCGTAATTGGTCAGCGTCGCGGTGTTTGTGTAACCGTAATAATAATTGTTTTGGGCAAAATAGACCG
>OBLU010004342.1_pt1 | contig 12784 bp, 12 predicted proteins | sample 1518681 | NCBI WGS metagenome assembly OBLU01 (sample SAMEA3539304, study PRJEB22396) | soil metagenome | biome: tundra; feature: field; material: soil | place: USA | collected 2010-05 | depth 0.15 m | reverse complement strand
CCAGCAGATGCGCTGGGTGCCGGGACTGCCGCCGGCCGAGCGGCCCGAGGTCACGGCGCCGGCTCGCTATGCGCCGGCGATCGAGCCGCCCGAACCTGCCGCGCCCGCCGGCCGCCCGATGTCGATCTATGCGCCGGGCGTGGCGCAGCCCGACGATATTCCCGACGATGCCGTGCTGCCGCCCGGCCGCGCCGTGCCTGCTTATCCGCGCAACGCTCCGGCCTATAACGCGCCGGTCTATCAGCCGCCGCCGCAGCGCGCCGTGCCATCGCTCGGACCAATGCGCGGCCCGAACGCGAGTGCGGCGATCATGCCGGCGGCGGTGACGCCGCCCGCGACGCTTGCCTGTCCGCTGGTCTCGGCGCTCGACCGCTGGGTCAGCGAGGGCGTGCAGCCGGCGGCCTTGCACTGGTTCGGCACCCAGGTCACCGAGATCAAGCAGATCGGATCCTATTCCTGCCGCGAGATGGTCGGCTCGGGAACATCGAGCATGTCCGAGCACGCCTTCGGCGATGCGCTCGACATCGCCGGCTTCACGCTCGCCGATGGGCGCAAGATCACCGTCAAGGACGGCTGGCACGGCACGCCGGAAGAGCAGGGCTTCCTGCACGACGTGCAGCTTTACGCCTGCGAGACCTTCACCACGGTGCTGGCGCCCGGCTACAACATCTATCACTACGACCACATGCATGTGGACCTGATGCGGCGGTCGAGCGGAAGCCATCCCTGCCGGCCAAACGCGATCCCGGGCGAAGTGGTGGCGGCCAAGGCGCGCGCGGTTTATGCCAGCAAGCATGGCGCGCCGGCCTATACCGGCTCGCTGGCGACGCAGGCGAACAAGCTGCCGGTCGCGGTGCCGGGCCAAGACGGTTATGTCGCGGATGAGGACGGCGATGCGATGGTGACCGGATCGATCGCCGCGGTCCCGAAAAAAGCGACTTCTGCCGTTCCCGGCGCCGATGGCGAATTCGACGATGCGCCACAAGTCACTCGTTCGATCGACCACTCAGCCGCCGCCGCGGCCGGCGATGCAGCTATTCGCGCCGAAGAACGCAGGTCCGCGGTTCATTAGCGCGCGGGCTCAGAAGACCGCCTCCAGCAGCATGGCGCCGAACAGGATCAGCCCGGCGTCGCGGTTCGATTTGAACAGCTTTAGGCAATGCGCGGAATCGTTGATGTCGAGGCGCACGACCTGCCAGGCCAGATGAGCGGCAAAAGCGATCAGCCCGAGCACGAAGATGAGCCCGCCGCCGGCCGTGAGCCCGGCAATGCCGATCAGCACCACGGCGCCGGAATAGAAGCCCGCCAGCATCGGCCGCGTGTTCTCGCCGAACAGCAGCGCGGTCGACTTGATGCCGATCAAGAGATCGTCCTCGCGGTCCTGGTGCGCGTAGATGGTGTCGTAGCCGATCACCCAGGAGATCGATCCGGCATAGAGCACGATCGCCGGCCAATCGAGTTGTCCGAACGCGGCCGGCCAGCCCATCAGCGCGCCATAGGAGAAAGCCAGCCCAAGCACGATCTGCGGCCAATAGGTGATCCGCTTCATGAACGGATAGATCGCGACCACCAGCAGCGAGGCGAGGCCGGTGAACACCGTGAAGCGGTTGAATTGGATCAGCACCAGGAAACCGATCAGCGCCTGCGCCACCATGAACGCAGTGGCCTCGGCGACGGTCACTTGGCCCGAGGGGATCGGGCGCGAGCGGGTGCGCTCGACCAGGCGATCGAGATTGCGATCGACCAGATCGTTCCAGGTGCAGCCGGCGCCGCGCATGGCGAAGGCGCCGATGAAGAACAGCACGACGTGCCAGAGACTCGGGAATTGCTCGACGCGCATGCCGGCGAGCCCCACCGACCACCAGCACGGCATCAAGAGCAGCCAGGATCCGATCGGCCGGTCGAGGCGGGCCAGCCGCAGATAGGGGCGGGCGAATGGCGGCGCGAGACCGTCGACCCAGTTTCCGGTCGCATCGGCGACGCGTCCGGCCTGCTCGCTCATTTGCTGCCGAGTGGGGTACCGGTCAGGGTGTCGAAGGTGCCGCCGCCGGTCTTGATGTTATTGGAGTCGGTAATGGGAGCGCTGAGCGCGTCGCTCAAGCTCGGCCCCGCCGGCCGCGGCGGCGCGGCGGCGGCCTGGCAGACCTTGCTGCGAATGTCTTCGGTCCTGACATGCCCCTTTTTGATTTGTTCCGGAACTTGCGGGGGGATGCCGCACGACGCCATGTTGGTGGTGGCGAATTTGAGCAACTTGGCCTCGGCGGCGGAAAACGCATTGAACAATGCACAGGCCTCCTGGGGCGGCGCCTTGCGCTTACCCGCCGCCTGGATTGCAGCGCCTCGTTTTTGCGTCTCATCGCGCAGCTTGCCGAATTCTTGGAGGCAAGGCGGTATCTGCTGCTGCGTCCACGGCGACGCAGCAGGCTGCTGCTGCTGCTGCGGCCACGGCGCCTGCGCCGCGGCGGGAGCAGCGGCAACGGCGGACATGCACGCGGCGATGAACGCTGCCCGGCGCAAGTTCATGAACTGGTCCTCTCCCGATCCGGCACGCATTATAGCAGGTTGGCGTGCGACCGGCCGGATATACCAACCGGCCGAATGCGTCGGGAACACGGCAATCCAGGTATAATCGGCGCCCCTCGCCAAAGCCCCGCCGTCTGGCGTAAACCGGCCGCGGACTGGCCGCAGCCGCAGTGATTAACGCATGCCGCACTACGATTTCCGCACCCCGCGCGTCTATCTCGATGCCCCGCTGGCTGAAGGGCAAGCGGTTTCGTTCGACCGCGCCCAGGCGAATTACCTGCTTAACGTGCTCCGGCTCAAGCACGGGGACGCGCTGCTGCTGTTCAATGGCCGCGACGGCGAATGGCAGGCCCGGCTCGCCGGCACCGGCAAGCGGGCGCCGACGGCCGTTATTGGGGAGCGCATGCGGGAGCAGCCGCGCCCGTCCGACCTGCATTTCCTGTTTGCCCCGCTCAAGCATGCCCGGCTCGATTATCTGGTGCAAAAGGCGGTGGAAATGGGCGCCGCGCGCCTACAGCCGGTGATCACCCGGCACACCCAGGTGGCGCGCGTCAATCTCGACCGCATGCGTGCCAATGTGATCGAGGCGGTGCAGCAGTGCGGCATTTTGACGTTGCCCGAGGTCGCCGAACCGGTAACGTTCAAGGCGGCGATCGGACCGGCCGATGCCGACCGCTTGCTGGTGTTCTGCGACGAGGACGCCGAGGTGAAAGACCCAGTGGCGGCGCTGACCGCGGCCGCGCGCGCGGGCAGGCCGCTCGCCGTGCTGATCGGCCCGGAGGGCGGCTTCGCCGAGGAGGAGCGGGACTCGCTGCTCAAGCGGCCGAATGTGGTACGGATCGCGCTCGGGCCGCGCATCCTGCGCGCCGATACCGCGGCGGTGGCGGCGCTCGCGCTGGTGCAGGCGGTTCTGGGCGATTGGCGCAGCAGTTAGAGTGTAATATAGTGATTCAAGTCCAGGGGGAGTTCGGTCATGGCTGAGGTGCTTCGTTACAGTCGGTTGCTTGCGGCCGCGGTTTTGATCGGCCTCGGCACCTTGGCGCCGGCCCAGGCGGCGAACTGGCTGGAAATGAACTCCTATCTGAGCGGGCAGAACTACAGCGGCGTGTTGCCGCCCTGCGAGGCCGCGCTCGGCAAGATCACCGCACGTTTCGCCGAGAAGGAGAGCCGATTCTGGAACTCCAACCTGCAAATCCTCGACTTCGAGCGGGTGCGCGAAACCGCCTACCGGCCCTGGGCGGAGGGAACCATTCCGCGCCGGTTCTGCACGGCGGTGGCCTCGGTCAGCGACGGGAGCCAGCACCGGGTGAATTACTGGATCGGCGAGGACACCGGCATGATCGGCATGACCTGGGGCGTCGAATGGTGCGTGGTCGGCCTCGACCGCAACTGGGCCTATAACCCGGCCTGCAAGATGGCGCAGCCCTAAGGCCGGCCGGTCAAACCCATCCTGGCCAATCCTGGTTTGTCTCATTTTGTTCTTGAAATGTTCTCGCAGATCTGCTACGGTTTTTTGGAACCGTTGCGAAAAATCAATTTACGGTTTGTTCCGGTGTCCTTGTGATGGGGGCGTCCAATGTTTCGCGATTTGCTTCGTCATCGCGTTAGCCGGGCGGCGCAGGCCGCCGCCGTTGCCCTGAGCTTCCTGTTCATTTTCGCCATCGTCGCGCTGGCGCAGGACCGGCAAACCCAAGGCAGCTTTGCGCAAGACCACCGGCAGAACGCGCCCGGGCAATTCGATTTCTACGTGCTGGCGCTGTCCTGGTCGCCGTCCTATTGCGAGGCCGCGCATGAGCGCGCGCCCGAGCGGGCGCCCGACCAGCAATGCGCCGGGCGGCCGTTTTCCTTCGTGGTGCATGGGCTTTGGCCGCAATACGAGCAGGGGTTCCCGTCCTTCTGCCAGGTGCCGGCGCCGCGGCTCGACCGCAATATCGTCGGCAGCGTGCTCGACCTGATGCCGAGCCCGCGGCTGATCTTCCATGAATGGGATCGCCACGGAACCTGCTCGGGGCTTTCGCAGCACGCTTTTTTCGAGGCCGTGCGCAAAGCGCGATCGGTGGTAAAAATTCCGCTGGAATTTACCGAACTGGACAAGCCCATCACGGTGAAGCCGGACGATGTCGCCGAGGCCTTCGTCAAGGCCAATGCGGGATTGTCGCGCGCTGCGTTTGCAGTGGCTTGCGACAGCAAGCGGCTGAGCGAAGTGCGGGTATGCCTGAACAAGGACTTTTCGCTCCGCGACTGCGCCGAGGTGGCGCACCGCGCCTGCAAACGCGATGCGATCGCGATGCCGGCGGTGCGCGGATAAACGGAGCCTAAATACGGTCGACTAAATCTGGGCCCTGTGTCTGCGATCGCATTAAGCCGCCACTAACGATGGCCATAGGCGTTTCGGGGATAACCCCCGATCGTCGAGAATTGGCGCAAGATTCTCGTAAGGGAAATCCGCAATCCTCCGCCCGCGATCAGCGCGGGGGAGCGCGGCTATGAATCGTGTGTGGGACTATATCGGTTTTGCGGTCTGGTTTTCCGGGCTCGGCTACATCGTGTTGTGGCTGCTCGGCTCGCCCGATCATTTGACGCTGCCGCCGGCCCTGCACGCGGTCGGAGTGGCGTCGGCGATGCTCGTCCCCGTGCGCCTGCTGTTGTGCGCCGTTAGCCGGTGGCGCGCCGCGGCCGGCGCTGCGCTGGCGGTTCCTATGCGTAAGCCTGCCGCCGTTCTGCGGCCGCGGCGGCGAAAGCCGGCGCACCCGCTGCGCCCGGTCAAGCCGCGCAGCCATTTCGGCCTGCGCGGCATGCCGGAATGAACGCGCATGATCCCGAAAAGTGGGCACCGGTTTTCGGAAAAGATCATGCGCAAACAAAATAAGGCTATGGCATAAGCTCGGCAGCGCTGGCGATAAACGCCGGCTATGCGCGGAGCTTTCGAGCAAACACGTGAACTATCGCCACGCTTTCCATGCCGGCGGCTTTGCCGACGTGTTCAAGCACGCGGTGCTCTGCCGCATCTTGCATTATTTGCGCGCCAAGCCGGCGGCGTTCCGCGTGATCGACACCCATGCCGGCGCCGGCCTCTACGATCTGGCCGGCCCGGAAGCGAGCCGCGGCGGCGAATGGCACGACGGCATCGAGCGGCTGATGGCCGCGCAGCTTGCCGCCCCGGTGGCCGCGCTGCTCGCGCCCTATCTCGAGGTTATCGGCGCGCTCAACGAGCGCGGCCGGCTCAAGACCTATCCCGGCTCGCCGGCGCTGGCGCGCGCCTGGCTGCGCCCGCAGGATCGCCTGATCGCCTGCGAAATCGAGCCGCAGGCGGCCGCCGCGCTCAGGCAAAATTTGCGCGGGGATACCCGCATCAAAACGCTGGAAATCGACGGCTGGACCGCGCTCGGCGCCTATGTGCCGCCGAAGGAGCGCCGCGGCCTGGTGCTGGTCGATCCGCCGTTCGAGCAGGACAGCGATTTTTTCCGCCTGGCGCGCGGGCTCACCGCCGCGCACCGCAAATGGGCCACCGGCATTTATGCGCTCTGGTACCCGATCAAGGGGCGCAGCGAACCGGACGCGCTCGCCAAGAGCCTGCGCCGGCTGGGCATCGCAAAAATGTTGTGCGCGGAACTGATCGTCGCGCCGCTCAGCGATCCGACCCGCCTCAACGGCTGCGGCCTGATCCTGGTCAACCCGCCCTGGACCCTGGAAAGCGAGCTTTCCGTCCTGCTGCCAGCGCTGGCGGGCATCCTGGGGCGCGATGGTAAGGGCGGGTTCAAGCTCGATCGGCTCACCCGCGAGGCGCCGCAAGCCGCCCGGTGACATTAGGGCCCCTTTCCACAGGACCCCAGTTGGTGTGTAGTTCCGTCATTGGCAGGTACGTTCCGCCTCCGGTTTGGGGGGCCGGCGGAGTGACAGAGGCCGTTCGCGGCCGACGCTTTCCCCGCATGTGAATGTCCGGCCGAGCCGCCGAGCGTGGGGCTCGCGCGGCGGAGCAGTGCGGGGAGAGGAGTTTTCCCGATGGCGCAGACTGGTGTTGTGAAGTTCTTCAATAGCGAGCGGGGCTACGGCTTCGTGAAGCCGGATGACGGCGGGCGCGACGTGTTCGTGCACATCACCGCCGTGGAGCAGGCCGGACTCAAGAGCCTGAACGAAGGCCAGAAGATCAGCTTCGATGTCGAACCGGACAAAAAGGGCAAAGGCCCGAAGGCCGTGAACCTGGTCGTTACCGACTGATTGAGAAGCGGGCTGCGCCGGCAACGGCCGCCCGCCGACTTGCTCTTGTTATTCACCAACTGCGGGGCCCCCGCGCCTGTCGCGGCGGGATATTTTTCTAAATGATCCTCAGATCCTCACCCGCCTCACCGTTCGGCCGCAAGGCGCGCATCGCCGCCAGCCTGCTTGGGCTCGCGGACAAGATCGAAGTGAGCGAAACCGATCTCAACGATCCCGCCGATAGCATACGCGCACAAAATCCGGTCGGAAAAATCCCGGTGCTGATCCTCGATGATGGCACCGCCTATTATGACTCGCGCGTGATCCTCGAATATCTCGATCATCTCGCCGGCGGCGGCCGCATCATTCCGCGCGAGCCGAAGGCGCGCTTCGCGGCGTTGCGGTTGCAGGCACTGTGCGACGGTATTCTCGATGCCAGCCTGTTGCTGGTTTATGAGAACCGTTTCCGGCCGGCCGACAAGCGCGTGCAGGCCTGGGTCGATCGCCAGGCCGACAAGGTCGCGCGCGGGCTGGCGGCGCTGGAAGCCGCGCCGCCGAAGCTCGATCCGGTTCCCGACGTCGGGCAGATCGCGCTCGCCTGCGTGCTCGGCTATCGCGACCTGCGCTTCGGCGGCAGCTGGCGCAAGGATCATCCGCGCCTGGTCGCTTGGCTCGACAAATTCACCGCACAGGTGCCGGCCTTCGCGGCGACCAAGGTCGCGGCTTAACGCGCTGCGCGCAAGCGAAAGCCCCGGAGCGAACCCCGGGGCTTTGCATTTTCACGTCAGATATTTTCGATCAGAACCGGTAATTAAGACCGGCGCGCACGATATTGCTGCGGAAGTTTGCATTCGCACCGGGTACCGCGGTTCCGGTATCGCCGAGATCGACATAGAGATATTCGACCTTGGCGGTCCAAGGCCCGGCGATCGCCGCTTCAATGCCGCCGCCGACGGTCCAGCCGGCCTTGGTCGTCCGCGTATCGCCGACGCCAGCGATTGAGGTCTTGATATCGCCGAAGGCGGCGCCGCCGGTGACGTAGGGCATGAAGCGGTCGACGGCGTAACCGAGGCGTCCGCGCGCGGTGCTCAGCCAGTTGTTGCGGGTTTCGCAGGTGGTGCCGGCGCAGGGCGCGCTGCCGTGGAGATCGCTCCAGTCGATGTCGCCTTCCAGGCCGAATACGACTTGGCCCATCTGATAATTGTAGCCGAGCGTGCCGCCGACCAAGCCGCCCGACGTGTCATAGCTGCCCGACGAAACGGGCGCGGAGATATCCGAACGGCCGAAGCCCCAGCCGCCGTTGATGCCGACATAGAAGCCGGTCCAGTTATAGGGCGGCGTTACATAGACCGACGCCTTCTCCGGCATTGGCCGTTGGCGCGGGAGGTCGGCGGCCGCTGCCGAGACCACGCCAATCGCCAGGACGCCCGCGCTTGCAAGCAGGAACTTTTTCATGACGCACCTCATTCCAAATTGTGCGGACGGTCGCGGATGCGCCGTCCCCCGATTGCGCATTCAACGCGCCATTGCCGATAAGGGTTCCTCGCACAACACCGCGATTGCCTTCGGCTGTGGCCGGGCGGCAACGCCCATTTGGCCATGATTGGGCCCCGATCGCGCTATGCCGGTGCGCAGATCTTGCCGGCCATACGAAAAAGCCCCGGAACTCTGTCCGGGGCTTTTTGCAGTTCGTGTTTTCCGCCTGATTAGAAGCGGTAGTTGACGCCGGCGCGCACCAGATTGGTGGTGAAGCTCACGTCGGTGGCCGCGCCGCATGGCACGACGCCGCAGCTTCCCTTGCCGAGATCGACATAGAGATATTCGATCTTGGCGGTCCACGGTCCGGCGATGGCCGCCTCAAGACCGCCGCCGCCGGTCCAGCCGGCCCGGGTGGTGGTCTGGCTGCCGAGCCCAACCGCCGTCGCCTTGATGTCGCCGAAGGCCGCGCCGCCGGTGACGTAGGGCATGAAGCGGCCGAAGGCATAGCCGAGACGGCCCCGCGCGGTCGCCAGCCACGAATTGCGGGTTTCGCACGATGTACCGAGACAGGCGCCGCCGCTGGTGCTGCCGCGGATATTGCTCCAGTCGCCGTCACCCTCGAGGCCGAACACGGCCTGGCCCATCTGGTAATTATAACCGATGGTGCCGCCGACGACGGCGCCGGAGAGGTTGTAGCCGTTCGTTCCGAGCGCGTTGCTCCAATCCGAATGGCCAAAGCCGCCGCCGCCGTTGATGCCGACATAGAAGCCGGTCCAGTTGTAAGGCGCCTCATACATCGGCGCCTTAGCCGGCATGGCTTGCCGGCGCGGCATGTCCGCGGCGCTCGCCGCGCCCGTCATCGTCACCACGGCGAGCGCACCAAGGCCCGCCAGAACCAAACGCTTCATCATCAAACCTCCGTCACTGTGGCCCCCCACAATCGAGGCCGCATAAGTATTCAAAATTGACGGAACGTCTAGTGCGTAAAAGACACACCGTAGAGCTAAGTTGTATGATGTATAGTCTCAATTACGCCGATGAAATGCCATGTTATCGCCTCGATCAAAACTGGCTAGAGTGCTCAACGTGGTAAAGTATTACTTAAGACTTAAGTCGATGTGGAACAGATGTGGAACTTCGGCCTGCGCGGTTCCCATTAAAGAAAAACCCCGGGCCGCGAGGCCCGGGGTTTCCGCCACGCGAGCGGCGACTTGCCGCTCAGAAGTGATAATTGACGCCGAGGCGCAGGATGTTGGCGCGGTAGCCGTTGTCCATGCCGGTGATCGAAAACCCGCGATCCGCCAGGTCCATGTACAGATATTCGCCTTTGACCGACCAGGCCGGCGTGATGCCATATTCCGCGCCGATGCCGCCGGCCCAGCCCGCCATGATGTGGCTCTCGACCGTGCCGCCGGACTCGCCCTTCAGGTCGCCATAGGCGAGGCCGAGCGTGCCGTAGACCAGGAAATTATTGAAGGCGTAGCCGGCGCGCCCGCGCAGGGTGCCGAACCAGGGATTGGAAAACTTGTAAGCCGCGAAAGTGTCGTCAGCGCCGGAAAACTGGATATCGGTTTCGGCGCCGTACACGAACTGGCCGCTCTGCCAATTGACGCCGATCTGACCGCCGCCCAAAAGCCCGCTCGGATCAACGCCGGTGTTCGTCACCTTGCCCCACTGATAACCGAGATTGAGGCCGGCATAGACGCCGCCCCAGTTGTAGAGGCTGGACGGCGGATTGTAATAGGGCGCCGGGCCACGCTGGATATCGGCCGCGAGGGCCGCGCCCGAGGCGATCAAAGTGGCTGCAAATGCAGTCCCGAAAATGGTTTTTTTCATCACACCCTCCACGTAACAGTCCCGAATTCGCCGTGGGCGGAGTTCGAGATCATCGTGAAGGATTTATCGGGCCTTTTAAGTTAAGCGGTCATGAATCGTTCAGTAAACAGCAGCCGTTAACCCTAAAGAACTGTTAGAGCTGCGCTGTTCGTCGCGCAGAATTACCGCGTTCGCCCGGCTAACATTACCTATACCGGCCAGTGCACTGGATGCTCTGCCGGCAGAACACCGGATGGCAGCGGCAGTTGCTCTGGCGTATGACGGACCGCAGGGGTGAGGCGGGATGGGCAGCACACAAATGCCGCGCGCGGCGCTGATCACCGGGGCGGGGCGCCGCATCGGCCGCGCCATCGCGCTTGCGCTCGCGCGCGCGGGCTACAGCGTGGTGCTGCATGCGCATCGCTCGCGCGCCGAGGCCGAAAAACTCGCCGCCGAAATCGCCGCCGCGGGCGGGCGCGCCGCGGTAGTGCTCGCCGATCTCACCGACGCCGACGCCGTGCGCGGGCTGATTCCGGCGGCGGCGGCGTTCGGGCCGCTCACACTCTTGGTCAACAATGCCAGCCAATTCGATGAAGACGAGATCGGTAGCCTCGAACGCGGGCGCTTCGAGCGCACGCTGGCCGTCAACCTGACGGCGCCGGTGTTCCTGGCGCAGGCTTTCGCCGCGCAGGCGCCGGAGCGCACCGACGCCTCGATCGTCAATATCGTCGACCAGCGCGTGCTCAAGCCGACGCCGCGTTTTTTCTCCTATACCTTGAGCAAGAGCGCGCTGCACAGCGCGACGATCACGTTGGCGCAGGCGCTGGCGCCCAAATTGCGCGTCAATGCGGTGGCGCCCGGGCCGACGCTGGCGAGCCCGCGGCAGACGGACGCGCAATTTGCCGCCCAAGCCGCGGCGGTGCCGCTCCAGCGCGGCCCGACGCCGGAGGACATCGCGGCGGCGGTGCTTTATCTCGCCACGGCGCGCAGCGTGACCGGCACCGTGATCGCGGTCGACGGCGGCCAGCATTTGGCCTGGCGCACCGCCGACAGCGACGTGGCGGAGTAGCGTTAGCGCATGATCCCGAAAAGTGGGAACCGGTTTTCGGAAAAGATCATGCGCAAGAAAAATATCTTCGCACTCATTATGTTTGTCTCATGAACGGCACGCGCAAAGACATCGACCCGGCCAGCGTCCTGCGCGAGGAGGACGAGGAGCCGACGCTGCCCGAACTGGAGTCGGCCGAGCAGCCTTCCGGCACGCTGGCGGCCGGCCGCGCCGCGATTGTGCGCGCGGTCAAGCACGCGCCCTCGCGGCCCGGCGTCTACCGCATGATCGATGCGCAGGGCGCGGTGCTCTATGTCGGCAAGGCGAAGAACATCAAGAAGCGGGTTGCCTCCTATACCCGGCCGGTCGGGCACGACAACCGCATCATCCGCATGATCGCGGGCACGGTGACGATGGAATTCGTCACCACCAAGACCGAGACCGAAGCGCTGCTGCTGGAAGCCAACCTGATCAAGCGGTTGCGCCCGCGCTTCAACGTGCTGCTGCGCGACGACAAGTCGTTCCCCTATATCCTCATCACCTCCGACCACTGGGCGCCGCAACTGCTCAAGCATCGCGGCGCGCGTACCGGCAAGGGACATTACTATGGGCCGTTCGCTGCGGCCGGCGCGGTCAACCGCACTCTCAATACGCTGGAGCGCGCGTTCCTGCTGCGCTCCTGCTCGGATTCGTTTTTCGAGGCGCGTACGCGGCCTTGTCTGCTCTATCAGATCAAACGCTGCTCGGCGCCGTGCACCGGTGAGATCGACTTCGCCGGTTATTCCGAACTGGTGCGCGAGGCCAATGCGTTTCTCTCGGGCCGCAGCGTGTCGGTGCAGAAGCAGCTGGCCGCTGAAATGGACAAGGCCTCGGCGGCGCTCGATTTCGAGCGCGCCGCCACCTATCGTGACCGAATTGCCGCGCTGTCGGCGATCACATCGCACCAAGGCATCAATCCACGCACGCTCGAGGAAGCCGACGTGTTCGCCCTGCATCAGGCCGGCGGCTACACCTGCGTCGAGGTGTTCTTCTTCCGCACCGGGCAGAACTGGGGCAACCGCGCTTATTTCCCCAAGGCCGACCGCGCGCTCGGCGCACCCGAGGTGCTGAGCGCATTCCTGGCGCAGTTCTATGACGATAAGCCGCCGCCGCGGCTGGTGCTGGTGTCGCACGATTTCGAGGAACGCGCGCTGCTGGCCAAGGCGCTCATGACCAAGAGCGGGCGCAAGGTCGAAGTCGGCGTGCCGCAACGGGGCGAGCGCAAGGAACTGGTGCAGCACGCGCTGACCAACGCGCGCGAGGCGCTGGCGCGCAAGCTCGCCGATACGTCCTCGCAGCAGAAACTGCTCAACGCGCTGACCGAGACATTCGCATTGCCGCGCAGCCCGCGCCGCATCGAGGTCTACGACAACAGCCATATCGGCGGCAGCAACGCGGTCGGCGCCATGGTGGTGGCGGGGCCGGAAGGCTTCCGCAAGAACCAGTACCGCAAGTTCAATATCCGCTCGGCGGATATCGCGCCCGGCGATGACTACGGCATGTTGCGCGAGGTGTTGCAGCGGAGATTCAAGCGGCTGCTCGAGGAGAACCCGCGTTTATCGGCCGACGATGCGCTGGCGGCCGTGCTGACCGGCGAGCCGGGCGAGGGCGACGAACAACCCTGGCCCGATCTGGTGCTGATTGATGGCGGGCAGGGGCAACTCAGTGCGGCAACCGAAACGC
>OBLU010004341.1_pt1 | contig 12787 bp, 9 predicted proteins | sample 1518681 | NCBI WGS metagenome assembly OBLU01 (sample SAMEA3539304, study PRJEB22396) | soil metagenome | biome: tundra; feature: field; material: soil | place: USA | collected 2010-05 | depth 0.15 m | reverse complement strand
CGACGGTCTCTACGATCGTGCTGCTGACACCCGAAGAGATCGACAAGGCTCGTGATGCCAAAGTTAAGTATCGACCACCCGGGTCCTGACCTAGAGCGCCATTAGCGAGTCCTCGCGGTTGGAAGGTCATTGAGGTGATAAGCGATCTCGTATCGATCCACGGAGTGAAATCCGACGTCCATGGCACCCGACATTTCGAAAGGGATACTCACCAAGTAGATGGAGATACAAGTCACCTCCACTCTTGACGATCGAGACAATTACCTGGAGCGTGCCAGCGATATAAATTACTGTTCATCGCGCTTGCCCAACGTGCGAAGCATTAAGCCCATTGATGTATCAGTGTACGACACTTGGCCAACTTCGATTGAACAACGAACTTGTATGGCCGGTGGGGATCGAACCCACCACCGAGGGATTATGAGGTGGATGCGTTCGGTCGGATTGGTCCGGTGATGTCGGATTGGTCCGGTGGTGTCAGATTAATCCCGATTTGCAAGAAATCTCGTTCGGTGGTGTCGGATCGGTATGTGGGATGAAACGTGAGATTCTTGCTTGAACAACGTGCAAGTCGCGGGTTGGGATCGGATGGCCATCGTCAACAAACTCCGACTAGCAATCGGCCCGGTGTGGTGCTCCGCGAAACGGAGGCCAGAAGCGCCCGTCATCTGACGCTGGTGAGACACAATCGTGCAAGGTCCCTACCACGTCCGCATTCCCGACAATTTCAGACGAGGACCGATACCAGTCGCCTAAAAATATTGCAATAGCCACGCGTGGACGTCGGGCACGCGGTTGAGGAGTGTCAAATGACCATCAGCTTCTGAAAGGTGCGCTTCGACGCCGGGAATGTGTTCTGAAAGCCATTGACCGTGTTGAAAGGGTACGAATCTGTCCTGAGCCCCGTGCCAGAGTTGAACTGGCATACGAATAGTCTCGAAGGAGAACCCCCATGGGGCTAAGTGGGCGCATCCGTCATCCCACCAGCCCTGATCGCCGGGGATGAGACCATCCTTGAAAGACGTAACTAAGAACGACGCAAGTTCCGGCGTCAACGCGGCTAAGTCCGCAGGAGATAGTAAAGAGGCCCAGGCCCCTATCAGTTGCTCCGATGTCACCTGCAACAACATCTCCCGATCTGCGACACTTTTCTTCCGAGCTGCATCGGGGTCTTCGATTAACAATTTCATGTCATCAACGTTGTCTTGGCCCATTCCCGTGAAGAAGTCGAGGCCAAGAGCTCCATATGGGGCGACAGAGGCGAGTGAGGCAACGGCGCACACCAAGTCCGGTAGTAAGGCTGCACAAGCCAATGCGTGAGGGCCGCCGCCAGAGATCCCCCATACCGCCAACCGTTCAATGGCTAGTGAGTCCGCAATGCTCTGGACGTCGTGCACGCAGTCCGCGACACTTCGTCCTGGTTGGGCCGTCGATCTTCCATAACCAGGTCGGTCGTAACTGATCAGGTGAACACCATGTTCCTTGGCGTCTTCAACAGAAGGGCCAAACAGAAGGCGAGAGTTTGGTGTACCGCCGTGTACGAGCACCGGTCGTCCCAACGTATCTCCGCCCGACTCGACGCACAGTTCACGCCCGTCCGGAGTCTTGATGACAGTAGTAGTTGTCCGCATTACGGCGACGCTACTTGTAAGAACCGATAGCGTCAAGGCGTTGTTGAACTCAAGTTTTGTCGCGTAAAACGAGTCTTACGCATTCCACGGTTCAAGACGGACGGCCGTTCGCTCGGCTAGTGCTGGGGTCGAAAACTTGTCACCCACTGAAACAAGCACGACTGGTAGGGCCGGTGGTGAGCAAACCCACGACCGAGGGATTATGAGGTGGAAGCGAATGGTCGGTTTGGGCCGGTGGTGTCGGAATGGTCCAAAAACCTCAGCATTCTTTGTCGGGTGATGTCGGTTTGGTCCGGTGGTGTCGAAATGGTCCGTGGATAAAGCGTGGGATTTTCACAGTGGTGGTGGCCGCGTGCGGGTTCGCTTCGGAGGACCGACACAACTGTTCTGCAACTCCAGAAAACGAGCGTCGAAAACCAGTCGCGATTCAAAGTGGGAACCATAAATGTCGTGCACTGGTCGAATCCGCTGCCGATTCAGATCAAACTGTCATCTAATGGGACTGGACAATTTCAACTTTTGAGGTGAGGCTGTCTCCGAGCCTCCAGCCGGTGAGCTCTGTTGGTAACCGAGTGTCCAACTCTAGGTTTAGATCGTGCCCCGGTTGGTTAGTGAGGATGACGGAGAAGGCTGGAGGGGTGTCGTGCCAGGAACACTGATCCATTAGTAAGGCGAGGATCACGCGCGGTCCGAACGAGTTCGTCGCCGACGGCGAGATCGACGCTCGATGCCGGCGAATCCGCTGAGGTGGAGGAAATACGGGCTCCCTACACCTCTCTTGCCTAGGCACTTCAGAATTTCTTCACTTACTAGGCTGGAGAGAGTGAACGTTGACAGAGTCGTACTCGCCTCCCCGAGAGGCTTTTGCGCTGGCGTCGAAAAGGCCATCAAGGCCCTCGACTGGATGACGCGAATCTTCGAGCCGCCCGTCTACTGCTACCACGAGATCGTCCACAACCGCTTCGTGGTGGAGTACTTCAAGTCCGTCGGCGTAGTTTTCATCGACGACGTGGCGGTTGTTCCTCCTGGCGCGCCCGTGATGTTGAGCGCGCACGGCTCGCCCCCCAAGCTCGTCGAGGAGGCCCGCCAAAACGGTCGAACGGTCATTGACGCAGTCTGTCCACTCGTGACCAAGGTCCACCACGAACTAAAAGTTCGTGCCAATAAGGGCTACACCGTCCTCTATGTTGGTCACGAGGACCACGAAGAGGCGGTTGGCACCATGGCCGTCGCTCCCGAAGCTGTGCACCTGATACAGGCCCGCGAGGATATCGACGCCGTCGCGTCGCACGAAGGTCCCGTGGCGCTACTCAGCCAAACGACGCTCAGCCTGGACGAGTGGCAGGACCTGCGCGAATACGCCGAAGAAGTGTTTCCCGACATCTGGATGCCCAACCGCAGCGACCTCTGCTTTGCGACGACTAACCGTCAAGCGGCGCTGCGCGAGGTCGCCGACGGTGCAGACACCGTCATCGTTATTGGCTCGGCGAACTCCTCGAATACGATGGCACTCACCAAGGTCGCCGAGGCCCAGGGTTGTGCCAGAGTGCTGCGGGTCAACGGCGCGTCCGAACTACCCAATGATCTCTGCGGTACGATTGCCGTCACCGCGGGTGCATCGGCTCCCGAGAGCCTCATCAACGAGGTACTTGCCTTTCTAGACCCGACCGAGGGCGTCCTGGTGAAGTCGGTCATCATCGAAGACGAATACTTCCCCCCGCCACCGGAACTGCGCGAAATGCTCAAGGCCATCTCTGCATTGATCGACCTCGTCTTGCAGACCCCCGAACGCTCGACGTTCGACGGACAGGCCGATCGTGAATTCACCGCGGCCGAGGTGCTCTCAACATTTGGCCGCTAGCAAAAGGTCCCGGGAAGTATTGATCAGCGACCTCGTTGCCCAGCATGGACGTGTCAGCTTGTACGACGTGCGGGTATTGCCGCCCGATCGTTCGATGATCGATATCGCGCTCGGGCATGACCGCATCATGACGATTGAAGACGGAACTCGCCACGGCGGTGCCGGATCGCTGATGGTCTCAGTCGCGAGAGAACGCGCCCAAGATCTCAACGCGCCGCTGCCCACCACGCGCATTCTCGGCATACCGCGCCTACTTCGAACATCACCGTCCCGATGACTTGCTCGAAGAACTCGGCCTTGACCGAAAGGGTTAGCCACGGCGATCGAGCGACTGCTCAGCGTCCAGCCCGAGTTTCCCACAGTGCCTCCACGAGCGCTACGCGCGCCCTACCTTGGAGTAGGCGACGTGAGCAACACCACGACGTCGTCGTTGGGTCCTCTGCGCGTTTCGCCGCGTCTGCTCTTTTACGCGCCAGTAAATCACCGTTGGCACGCGTCAACGCTCCGCTCCTGGGACACGAAGGCATTCATCGCGAGGCGTCCTATCCCAACGTGCGACATCGCCCGGACATGATCGGCGTCAACGAGTTGGAAGAGCCAGCGAGACTGGTAGGTTAACGTTCATCGGAATTGCGCAAAGGGGTCGCCGCTGGTGTCAAGCAAACTAACGCAGACGATGAATAGTTTGTTTGGTGCGCGAGACGACATCACGGCCAAGGCGGTCCACGAGAATTTTCCCGTGGCCTCGCGACTTTTGCCCCGAGACATCCGCTCTCAGCTGATGGCGATCTACGCGTTTGCCCGCCTCACCGACGACATCGGTGACGAGGCGGAGGGAGACCGCTTGGCGCTGCTCGACTGGCTTGACGACGAGCTCACTCTCGCCAGCGAAGGACACGCCATCCACCCAGTCTTTCAGCGACTCACCCCAGTGATTCAGGACCTGAATCTGAGTCTTCGACCATTTCGCAGCCTTATCGAGGCCAATCGGGTCGACCAGCTCGTGACGCGTTATTCGACCTTCGACGATTTGGTGGACTACTGCATGCTTTCAGCGGCGCCAGTTGGACACCTGGTGCTCGCGGTGTTCAAAGTCTCCTCAGCGCAGCGAATCGAGTGGTCCGACAAGGTGTGCATCGCACTGCAACTGGTCGAGCATCTTCAAGATGTCGGTGAGGATGCTCGACGTGGGCGCATCTACTTGCCGATTGAGGATATTGACGAGTTCCGCTGCAGCGAAGAGGATCTGTTGCGTCCGTCGACGAGTGCCGCGTTACGAGATCTGATCGCCATGGAATCGCGTCGAACGCGAGCGCTGTTGGCGGCGGGCTCGCCGCTCGCCTCGTCGCTCACTTTCCGCGCGCGCCTTGCGGTCGCGGGTTTCGTCGCCGGGGGTGTCGCGGCGGTGGAATCAATCGAGCGCGCAAACTACGACGTGCTGTCGGTGCGCTGTCGGCCAAGCAAGCGTGGCGTCGCCGAACACATGGCGCGCAGATTCACCGCGGCAACTTTTCAAAAGAGTGTCGCGTGAACATCGAAGACGCCTACGAATGGTGCGAAGGCATCACCCGTCGAGAAGCGAAGAACTTCGCCTACGGCATTCGCCTCTTGCGCACGCCCGAGCGTCAGGCAATGTCGGCGGTCTATGCGCTCGCGAGGCGCATCGACGATATCGGCGACGGTACCGACACTCCCGAGGAGAAGCTCGCTGGCCTGCAACTCGTGCGTAAGGACATCGACCCAATAGATCCGAAGACGAACGACCCCATTCTCGCGGCGGTCGCCGACGCGCAGCGCCGCTACCACCTTCCGATGGAGTGTTTCGGCGAGATCATTGACGGCTGCACGATGGACGTGATCGGGACATCGTACGAAACTATCGACGACCTCGTCAAGTACTGTCGCAACGTCGCGGGCTCGGTGGGCCGACTGTCACTCGCAATCTTCGGCACTGATCAACCAAGCGTCGCGGTGCCGCTCGCGGACTCTCTCGGCGTCGCGCTGCAACTCACGAATATCTTGCGCGACGTCGTAGAGGACCGTTCCTTTGGTCGCGTGTATCTACCCACACAAGACGCCCTGCGCGTGAGTTGCGCGCCGGACCTGTCGGGTCCGGCCCCTGAGATCGCCCGGCTCGTGGCCTTCGAATGCGGTCGGGCCGAACAGTGGTTCTCGGAAGGACTGCAGCTGTTGCCACTGCTCAACACGAGAAGCCGAGCCTGCGTGGGGACGATGTCGGGCATCTACCGGCGCTTACTCGTGCGCATCGAGCGCAACCCCCTCGCCGTGATGCAAGGGCGCGTGTCCGTCCCGACCTTCGAGAAAGTATCGGTGGCGATCAGCAGCCTCGTAGCAGCACGATCATGAAACCCACTCGTATCGGCGTGATTGGTGGAGGTCTCGCCGGAATAGCGGCGGCGCTCACGCTCGCTGACGCTGGCGTCGACGTCACGCTCCTCGAGCGGCGCCCTCGTCTGGGTGGACTCACGTCATCCATTGAACGCGACGGACTATCCTTCGACAACGGTCAGCACGTGTTTCTCGGATGCTGTTCGGCCTACCAAGCGTTCATCGAGCGACTCGGGGCGATCGAACAGGTCTTTATGCAACCTCGGCTCAACGTACCCGTGCTGACACCCAGCGGGAGTCTTGGTTCGATCACCCGCTCGGGACTCCCCGCCCCACTGCATCTCGTATCGTCCCTCGCGCGCTACCGGTACCTGTCGATCAAGGACCGGATTCTGCTCGTGCGCGCGGTCTTCGCCCTTCGGCGTCTCGACCTGAGCGAGCCCTCACTCGACACCCTGACCTTCGGCGACTGGCTGAGACAACACGGCCAGTCCCAACGCGCGATCGATCGACTCTGGAATCTCATCATCCAACCCACGCTCAACGTGACGGCCGACCAGTCGTCACTCGCGCTCGCCGCGCAGGTGTTTCGCGTGGGTTTCCTTGAACGATCCAACGGCGCTGACATGGGATGGTCCGTCGTGCCGCTCGCCACCCTGCACGGGAGCAATGCTGAGAGAACTCTTCAGGAAGCCGGTGTCGAGGTACTGCTGAACACGTCAGCAAACTCAGTCGCGCCCAGGTCCAACGGTGGGTTCAGCGTGCATACCGGAAGCGAAGCTCTCGCATTCGATGCACTTATCGTGTCCACAGCGCCTAGGGTGGCGGAGACACTCGGAGCGTTGACCAGCGAGCACCATCTCGCAGAGCGATTGGGAACGTCGCCGATTGTTAACATTCACTTCGTTCTTGATCGAAAGGTTACCAATTTGACGATGGCTGCGTGCCTCGATTCACCAATCGAGTTTCTCTTCGATCGAACCGACGCCTGCGGGGTGACAGCGGGCCAGTGTCTCGTAATATCTCTCTCAGCCGCCGACAAGTACATAGGAATCGGTACGAGTGAACTGGTGCCAATGTTCTTTGACGCGCTGTGCGAACTCTTCCCTCGAGCGCGTGACGCCCAACTTCTTTCGGCGGTAGTCACGCGAGAACACGCCGCCACCTTTCGAGCGACGCCGGGGATCGAATCGCTGCGCCCGTCAACGACGACAGCGGTGCCGGGTCTATTTCTCGCGGGCGCCTGGTGCAATACGGGCTGGCCGGCGACCATGGAGGGCGCCGTGCGAAGCGGGAACGAGGCGGCGGCGAAGGTCCTGAGTCTTTTTTCAGGCTCAGGTAGCACGGATGCACTCCATCGCGAGAGGGCAAAAACGTGACGCTGTCCGATTCACTCTCAAAACACGAGAACGAACTCACTGCGCTTGGAATCCTGTCGAGAACAAAAACGTTGGTCCACCCAGCCCTCGAAGCAGCGACGCAACGTCTGAGCCTCGAACTTCAACCCCTCGTAAGCCACCACCTCTCCGCGGGAGGAAAATACGTGCGTGCGTGTCTCGCCCTGCTCTCGGCGAGCGCCGCGGGCGCTGACGAGCACGTGGGCCTCGTGGGAGCACTCGCGATCGAATTCGTGCACAACTTCTCGCTCATCCACGACGACATCATCGACAACGACGTAACCCGGCGTCACGAACCGACGGTGTGGGCGAAGTACGGCGTCGGTCCCGCGATCATCGCCGGCGACGCGCTATCGACGCTCGCGTTTCAACTACTTCTCGAAGAGCCCACGGTTGAGCACGTAAGGGCGGCTCGACGCCTGGCCGACGCTATCCAGGCGATGGTTGTCGGTCAGGCCCAAGACATCGCCTCAGAACACCAACTCTCACTGTCGGTCGAAGAATGTCTGCACATGGAGGCGGGCAAGACCGGTGCCCTTCTCGCGTGCGCCGCGTCGATCGGCGCCGTCCTGGCCGGAGCCAACGACGCCCTCGTCAACGCGCTGTCGGAGTACGGCGATCACCTCGGCCTCGCGTTTCAAGCGACCGACGACATGCTCGGCGTCTGGGGCGAGCCGAGCATCACCGGCAAGCCCGTGGGGAACGACCTTCGACTGCGCAAGAAGACACTGCCCATTTCGATCGCGAACGCGAAGGGATTCGACGTCTTCGCCAAGCCCGCCTCATCCTTGGAACAAGAACTCTCCGACGCCGATGTCGCCGAAGCGATGGTGCTCCTCGAAGAGTGCGGCGCTCGTTATGAGACGTTGGAGTTGGCCGAGAAAGAACTTCGCGCGGCGCTCGCGGCGCTCGACCGCGCCCCCATGGCGAGCACGGCGCGCGATGAGCTCACGGTGATTGCTCGCTACGTGATCGAGAGAGATCAGTGAACGAATTCGACCACCACAGCGCCCTTGACGCACCCGGCGCGCAAGGTCCCGAGCCGCCATCGCCGTCGTTCGATCGAGACGTCAAGAACGCACTAAAGAACGCGGCGGACGCGCTCATCTCACTTCAGCACCCCAACGGTTGGTGGAAAGGCGAACTCGAAACCAACGTCACGATGGACGCCGAAGATCTCCTCTTGCGCGAATTCTTGGAAAACCGCACCGAAGAGCAGACCGCCGCCACCGCCAAGTGGATTCGCTCGCGCCAGCGCGTTGATGGCACGTGGGCCAACTTCTTCGGAGGGCCCGCGGACCTCTCGACGACCATCGAGGCCTACGTAGCGCTGCGTCTTGCCGGTGACTCTCTCGACGACGAACACCTCCAACGCGCGCGGCACTTTATCATCGCGACGGGCGGCATAGAAAACAGTCGCGTCTTCACCAGAGTATGGCTCGCTATGTTCAACCTGTGGCCGTGGAATGAACTTCCCGTTCTGCCGCCAGAACTCATCTACCTCAGCCCTCGCCTACCGCTTAACATCTACGACTTTGCCTGCTGGGCCCGCCAGACGGTAGTAGCCCTCACCGTCGTGAGCGCGCATCGCCCGACGCGTCACCTCAACTTCACCGTCGAAGAGCTAAAGACGGGCGCCCAGGCGTCGCCACGCGATCCGCTCAACACGTGGTCGGGACGATTTGAGGCGCTCGACGTGCTGTTGCACGTGTACGAACGCCACCCGATCAAGTTCCTACGCCGAGCGGCGCTTCGCCGAGCCGAACGCTGGATCGTGCAGCGTCAAGAGGCCGACGGTTCGTGGGGCGGCATTCAGCCGCCATGGGTCTACTCGCTGATTGCGCTTCGGCTGCAGGGTTACGCCCTCGACCATCCAGTCATGCACGCGGGCATCGTGGGGCTCGACGGCTTCACGATCGAAGATGACGCAGGACGCCGCCTCGAAGCCTGCCAGTCACCGGTGTGGGACACCGCCCTCGCCGTGACGGCACTCGCTGACGCGGGACTGTCCCCCGAAGACTCCGTCTTGCGCTTGGCCTCGCGCTACTTGCTGAGCCAGGAAATCACCGTCCAAGGTGACTGGTCCATTCGCCGACCGAATCTACAGCCGAGCGGATGGGCGTTCGAGTTCGAAAACGACACGTATCCCGATATTGACGACGCGGCCGAGGTCGTGTTGGCCCTCATCCGAACGGCCGAGCCGACGCTCGAAGTCGAGCGTCGCGGGCTGACCTGGATCGAGGGGATGCAGTCGCGAGACGGCGGGTGGGCCGCTTTTGACGTCGATAACGTCCGGACTCTCTGTCGCGAACTTCCCTTCTGCGACTTCGGTGAGTTAATCGACCCGCCGAGCGCCGACGTCACGGCCCACGTCCTCGAAGCCCTCGCCGGACGCGAACAAGCGAAGAGCTCGGTGGAGCGCGGCGTCGCATGGCTGCTTCGCGCCCAAGAGGAGGACGGATCCTGGTTCGGGCGCTGGGGCGCCAATTACATTTACGGCACTAGCGCCGCGATCCCCGGACTCGTCGCGGCGGGAATTCCGACGCATCACCCGGCCATACGTCGAGCCGTGACCTACCTGGAGCAACATCAAAATGATGACGGCGGCTGGGGCGAGGACCTTCGTTCGTACCGCGAACCCTCGTATCGCGGTCGCGGTCCTTCAACCGCGTCCCAGACCGGCTGGGCCCTTATGGGACTGCTTGCCGCCGAGGAACGCTCAAAGTCAACCGATCGCGGCGTCGCCTATCTCGTAGAGACCCAGGGTGAAGACGGCTCCTGGGACGAGCCGTGGTTCACCGGTACCGGCTTTCCCGGTGACTTCTACATCAATTACCACTTATACCGGCTCGTGTTCCCGCTCATGGCACTCGGCCGTTACGTGAGGCGAGGTGATCCCAACGGCTAATCTCCAGGTCCTTGCGCCGCTGCGCATCGAGTCGATTGCCTACGGCGGCGCCGACACGATCATCGGCGCTGGGCGAGATCGTGCCCAACGAGCGGGAGCGAAACTCGCCGCTCGCCTCGATGAACTGACCGCGGTGGCACTGGTCGGCGTCGCCGGTGCTCTCGCCCCACAGCTCGTTCCGGGCGACCTGATTATCGCCAGCGAGCTGCGCAGCACCGAATCGACCACGTCACGGAACCTGCCCGGTGCAGCGCTGCTCGGCGCGGAGTTCAAGCGCTCACGCTTTGCGGTGCACACCGGTCCCGTCGTGACGTCACCGAAGTACGTGCCGGCCAGCGAGCGCGGAACCCTCGCAGCCTCCGGTGCGCTCGCCGTCGATATGGAGTCCTCCTGGGTCATGGACTACCTACCGAATAACCCTCTGGCCGTCGTTCGCTCGATCTCTGACACCACCACCCGCGGACCAGTGTTCGGAGGGCTGCGCGCCCTAGGCTCGCTGTCGGCGGCTCGCGGGCCCCTCGAGCGTTGGGCGCGCGCCTGCGGGGAGCACGAGATCATCCTCGCCTCACCCCGTTCATTTTGTGCAGGAGTCGAGCGCGCGATCGAGACCGTAGAGCGCGCGATCGGCCAGTTCGGTGCGCCAGTCTACGTTCGTCGCCAAATCGTGCATAACCTCCACGTCGTGCGCAGCCTGGAGCGAAAGGGCGCCATTTTCGTCGAGGAGATCGACGAGGTCCCCGACGGAGCCGTCGTGGTGCTTGCCGCCCACGGCGTGTCGCCCGAAGTTCGTCGCCAGGCGGCCGAGCGAGGCAGCCTCAGCGTGATCGACGCGACCTGTCCACTGGTTACGAAGGTCCACACCGAGGCGCGCCGTTACGCCGCGCAGGACTACAACATCGTGCTGATCGGCCACGCAGAACACGAAGAGGTCGAAGGAACCTTCGGCGAGGCGCCCGAACGCATTCGCATCGTGGCTTCGGTCAGCGATGTCGCCCGTCTCGACTTCGAGCGGGACCAACCCATCGCCTTTCTCACCCAAACGACGCTCGCCACCGACGAAACAGCTGAGATTGTCAGCTCGCTTCGCGCCCGGTATCCCGATATCGCAGCCCCGAGCTCAAACGACATCTGTTACGCCACCCAGAACCGTCAAGACGCCGTTCGTTCGATCGCTCATCGATGCGACCTTATGGTCGTCGTCGGATCGAGCAACTCCTCTAATACCGCACGACTCGTCGAAGTGGCCCAGCGCGAGGGCTGTCGAGCCGAACTAATCGAAGACGTGACGCAGTTGGAGTTGGGCTGGTTGGCCGGTGTGAGGAGCATCGGCGTCACGGCTGGCGCCTCAGTGCCCGACCTGCTCGTTCACGATGTGGTCGGAGCGATCTCCTCGCTCGGACCGGTGCATCTCAGCGAAGAAATAATCGTACAAGAGACGGTTCATTTCGCTCTTCCGACTAGGGTGCGATAGTGGCCGTTCCTTTCCGTCAGAATCTGCGCATCGGTACTTACCTCATAAAGCACCGGATCAAGCGGACAAAGTACTACCCGTTCATCATCGAGATCGAACCGCTCTTCGCGTGCAATCTCTCATGTCCCGGCTGCGGCAAGATCCAACACCCGACCGAGATACTCCGCAAGCGACTTTCGGTAGACGACGTGGTCAGGGCCGTCGAAGAGACCGGGGCGCCGATGGTGTCGATCGCCGGCGGTGAGCCGCTGCTGCACCCCCAGATCGCAGAGATGGTTAAAGAGCTCATCAGGCGCAAGGTCTACGTGTACCTGTGCACGAACGCCGTACTGCTCGAGCGCCGTCTCGAGAAGTTCGCGCCGTCTCGCTACTTCTCCTGGGTCATCCACATGGACGGTCTGCAGGAACGTCACGACCTCGCGGTCAATCGTTACGGCGTGTTCGACGAAGCAGTATCAGCGATCAAGGCCGCGAAGGCCAAGGGCTTCCGCGTCACGACGAACTCGACGTTCTTCAGCACCGATGAGCCAAAAACCGTGCGCGACGTCCTCAACTTCTTGAACGACGACATCAAGGTCGACGCCATGATGATCTCGCCCGCGTACGCCTACGAGAAGGCTCCCAATCAGGACAACTTCCTCGGCGTCGAACAGACTCGCGAACTTTTCAAGGAGGCCTTCGCCGACGGTCATCGCAAGAAGTGGCGTCTCAACCACTCTCCACTCTTCCTCGACTTCCTTGAGGGCAAGCGCGACTTCCAGTGCACTGCCTGGGGCATTCCGAGCTTCTCGGTGTTCGGCTGGCAGAGACCCTGCTACCTCATGGCTGACGGCTACGCGACGAGCTACAAAGAGTTAGTCGAGACGACGGACTGGTCAGCGTACGGGCGCGGTCGTGACGAGCGCTGCGATAACTGCATGGCACACTGCGGCTACGAGCCGACAGCGGTCATCGCCACGATGGATTCGCTGCGCGAATCCGTCCGTGCCATGCTGAACCGCTAATTAGGGGACTGACATACCAGACACACCCGGCGCAGCCGATAAATGATGCCTACTCGACGAGTGACTCGGCAGGTGATCACGAGTTTCACAATCTGCTCGCAGAACCGCCACCCAACCCTCATCGGTTCATCATGCGAGGGTGAGGACCACTTACTAAGTTGAGTAG
>OBLU010004340.1_pt1 | contig 12787 bp, 10 predicted proteins | sample 1518681 | NCBI WGS metagenome assembly OBLU01 (sample SAMEA3539304, study PRJEB22396) | soil metagenome | biome: tundra; feature: field; material: soil | place: USA | collected 2010-05 | depth 0.15 m | reverse complement strand
ACCCGCCCGGCCCCGACCCGGCCTGCGCCGCCGCGCTGCGGGCCGAGCAGGCCCTGCGGGCGCGTCAGGGCAGGGACCAGGATAACGAGTCCGCCCTCGACCAGGACTTCACGAACTTCGCCAACGCGCTCAGCGCCGCCGCCCGGCAAGAGACGCATCCGGCCACGGCCGAGGCGATGACCACCCTGGCCAACGACTTCAACGCTCTGGTTGAGTCCCAGAGCGGCGCCGGGGAACTTCCCGACATGAACACGGTCGAGAACGACGGCGCCGCCTTCGACAAAGCCTGTTCCTTATTCTTAACGACACCTACGGCCGGCCCGCTCTCCGGGCCGGGTGGCCGGTCCGGAGAGCGGGTTCTCCTGTCAAGTGCAGGTGGTGCCGTTGATCGAGAACGACGTCGGTGAGGCGTCGCTGCTGGTCCAGGTGCCCTGGAAGCCCAGCGAGGTGGAGCCGCCCGCGGCGATGGTGGCGTTGTAGCTCTCGTTCGTGATCGTGACGTTCTTCCCGCTCTGGCTCTCCACGCCGTTCCAGGCGCTGGTGATCTGCTGGTCGCCGGGGAAGGTGAAGGTCAGCTTCCAGCCGTTGATGGCCGAGCTGCCGGTGTTGGCGATCGTGAGGTTGGCGGTGAACCCGCCCTGCCACTGGTTGGGGGTGTAGGTGACCTGACAGGCGCCTGACGGGTTGCCGGAGCCGATCGTCCAGGTGAAGCTCGCCGTTCCCTTTGCCCCGGTGCCGTCGGTGACGGTCACCGTGACGCTGGAGCTGGCCGCCGTGGTCGGGGTGCCGGAGATCAGGCCGGTGGACGAGCTGATCGACAGCCCGGCCGGCAGGCCGGCGGCGCTGTAGGTGAGGGTCTGGCCGGTCGCGGAGTCCGACGCCCGGATCTGCAGGCTGGCCGCGGTGCCGACGGTGCCGGTCTGGTTGCCCGGGTTGGTGACCGTGACCGTGTTCCCGGTGCTGGTGCCGATCGTCCAGGTGAAGTTGACCGAGGACGCTCCGCTGCCGTCGTTGACGGTCACGGTGGTGGTGTAGCTGCCCGCCATGGTCGGCTTGCCGGTGATCGCGCCGGTGGAGGAGCTGATCGACAGGCCGATCGGCAGGCCGGTGGCGCTGTAGGTGAAGGTCTTGCCGGTAGCCGAGTCGGACGCCTGGATCTGCAGGGTGTCAGCGGTACCCACCGTGCCGGTCTGGGTACCCGGGTTGGTGACCGTGACCGTGGGGGTGGCGCTGGCCGGCGGGGACACGTTCGGGAACAGGTACGCGAACGAATCGAACGCCGTCGCGATGTCTGTCTCCGCCCAGAACCTGTGGTAATTGAACACCGGGGCGGAGCCGCCGTTCAGGTAGTTCTGCACCTCGGCATAGTCCGGGACGCTGGTGTACCACGGGCGGATGGACAAAAACGTGTTGTCGGCGGAAGTGATATCACCGCTGACGCCGGGGTAGGTCCCTGACCAGCCGGACGGGATGAACAAGCCCTCGAAATTGGTGGTGTTGAACGCCGAGGTGAAGTTGCTGTAGTCGGTCCGCGTCTCCGGCGCCGAGTAACCGAGCGAGTCGCCGTAGAACTGGTGGATGACGTCGATGATGTTCTGCGCGTCGGCCTCAGCGGTGGTGTCGTTGGCCTTGGCCGCGTAGTACATGTACGTCTTGGCCAGCGAGGCGGACACGCCCAGGTCCGACGAGCAGCCCGACACCGAGACGTGCAGGCCGGGGTTCGCCGGCGGCTGCGACGAGCTCGACGTGCCCGTCGTCCAGCTCTCGGCGGGCTGGCCGCTCCAGCTGAGCGTCCCGGGCAGGCAGATCGCCCCGGTGGACGTGTTGAACGTGGCGACCGACTCGGCCCACGCCACCCATTTCTTCAGGGTCGCCCCGGCCTGAGCGTTGCCGGTCACGTAGTAGTACTCGGCCACGCGTTCCATGGGCCAGGTCTGGTAGCCGAACCACTGGTTGGACGGCGGGTTGTGGTACACGGGTTCGAAGTCGTAGTACATGCCGTCGAAGGTGGGATCACCGGACGGCGGCTTGGCCACGTCGCCGTAGTTGCCGCCCCAGTTGTTGGTGACGCCGCCCGCGATCGCGCCCTCGGCCGACTGCAGCCACTGCATCATGTTGAGCTGCGTGGTGAGGCTGGTCGTCCAGTCGGACTTGGCCGACGGGGACAGCGGGATCAGGCTTGTGGTGCTGGAGAGCGCGTAGGCCGCGAGCGGGTTCTGGTACCCCTCGTGGATCTCGGTGCCGCTGATCCGCCAGGACCAGGCGCCAGTGGTAGAGCCGCCCCAGGCGTAGTACCAGGACAGCAGGTAAGTATCCTCGTTCGCCTTGGAGGTGCCGGCTGGGCAGGCCACCGAGCCGTCCTGGCTGCACGCGGCGCTGATCTGCTTGAAGTACTTGTCGAACATCGAATACCTCACGAAGTCGCCCAGCTTGGCCGCGTCGGCCATGGTCGACGAGATCGCCGACTGGTTGCCCTGTGCGGTGGCGTACTGCTCGGCCCAGTACGCGGCCTGGACCAGGCGCGCGTCGGCGTCCGGCGCGTCGGTGTACTTGTACTGGGCGGCGAAGCTGCCGCCGCCGTTGTTGAATAGGCCGAGGTAGCCGGATCCGCTTTCGCCGTACTTCAGCGTGTCCCAGTCGGGCTGCGGGACCGTGTCCCACACCGACTCTTCGGAGCCGCGCTGGAAGGTGTTGATGAAGCTTGGCGTGGAGGTGCCGTCTTCCTGCTGGCCGAAGCCGTACCGATTGTCGGTGTCCATGATCCACATCGGCGCGTAGATGTCACAGTTGCCGTAGGCTGACTGCAGCTCGCTGTACAGCGGGTCCGAGCCGACCGGGACCGAGGAGTTGAGCGCCACCGGGTAGTCGCTCGGGGACGGCTCCTCCGGCCCGTACGTGGCCGGCGAGGACGCGTTGTAGGCGCTGCACCCGGGCTGGTTGGCCGCGTTCGGGATCATGTACGTCTGCATGCTGGACCATGCGGTGTTGAACTCGGTCCAGTTACTGCTGACGCGGCCGTAGTCGGCGGCCAGCCACAGCCAGTAGCTGTAGGTCTCGGAGGTGGTCTCGTGGCCGTAATCCGGGGCCTCCACGATGAGTTCCTCGACCGAGTGGTACGGGATGCCCAGCGGGCTGAAGTACCCGTTGCTCGGGTTCGTGATGTCGTCGTAGAGGTTGAGGAACCACTGGTCATATCCTGTAGCGGCCGCCGCGGCGGTCACTCCGACCGAGGCAGTCCCCAGCCCGGACGCTGACGCGGTGATGGTCGAATGACTGCCGGTCCTGGTCTGCGTCGCTCTATTGGATTTGCCTGGGCCTCCGGCCGCTCTATTGGATTTGCCTGGGCCTCCGGCCGCGGCCACGGTGACCTGCTGCGGCCGGTTCCAGTCCGAAGGCGTGAAGGTGAGCGTCTGGCCCTTGGACACCGTGGTCCCGGTGCCGGCGTCGCTCAGGTGTACCGTGACGGAGCTGCTGGGCGCCGTGGACAGCGAGACGCTGAACGACGTGGTGTGGCCCCGCGAGACCGTGAGCGAGGATTGGTCGGTCACGACGCTAGGCTTCTCGACCTGGATGGCCACCGGATCCGATGTCGTGCTCTTTCCATGCTTGTCGGTGGTCACCGCGGTCAGCGAGTAGTCGCCCGCTGGCACGTGCGCCCATTGCACCGTCCAGGGCGCCGACTTGGCCGTGCCCACCAGGCGGTTGCTAGTCAGGCTGGTGCTCACGTAGAAGGCGACAGAGGATACCGGGCTGCTGGTGAGCCCGTCCCCGATGCTGTCGCTGACTGGAAGGGGAGCCGCCCGCAGCGTGATATTCGAGCCAGGCGTGAACACCTGGCCCGCGACTGGGCTGGTAATCGGCGCGGCGGCAGGCGGCCCGCTGGCTGTCTGACTCGCCTTGGATGATGTTCGCGCGACCGCTGCTGGAGGAGCAGAGGCGGCCGACGCGCTGCCGGAAGCGGCGTACAACGCGCCAGACAGCAGGGCGGCCACGGCCAGGGCGCTGGCCAGCGTACGCGAACGAGTTCGACGGTTGGTCATCCGTATCTCCTCGCTGCAAAATGGGGGGATCTGGGCGGCGGTAGGCGCTCGCACCTCAGGTTTGCAAACTAACCCGGAGCCCGGTGAGCGGAAAGCGCGCGATCGTGATGCCGGGAAAGCCTTTACGGAGCGCAGTGACATAGAAATTCCCAGAGCGATCCGCACACGGCGCGCAGCGTCGCCTTTACCTGCGCAGAGGCCGGTGCCGACGGGATCGGCGGCGGATTGGGCATCGGGCCGGGTTCAGTTACAGCGCGTATACGAAACCTTTCTGCCGTCAATGAAACTCTCATGGCGGACGCTCGCCGCCCGTCAAAAGGCTCGCAACGGTGACGCCAAAACTGGCGTGAAACTTCCACGACGTCATCGGCCGCCAACTCCATGGGCCTGCTCGGCCGGCTGATTGACGCCGGGAAAGTTCCATTTCTCGCGGAGCATCAGCCGCCGGCTGCGTGCCATTTCCAGCGGGGCCGGCGGTGTATCCGCGGGTGGCGGCACACCGCTGTTGGCAGCGAAGCGCCCGTTCGGTGTGAGCGCTGAAAGTTTCATTCCGATATGACAGAAAGCGCCCCTTCTTTCCTGGTCAGCGCGCCGCGGGCGGGCTGGCTCGTGCGCCCCCGCCGACCGGGCCGTAGCTTCAAAGCGGGAATCAGAGGCCGACCTCGGGAGGCAGGATGTGCTCAGCGTGGCTGGACTGGATGCGCGCGCGAGGCGGCGGGCCGCGACACAGGCTTTCCGCACCGCTGCTCGCCGTCGGCGCGACCGCCGTCCTCGGGGCCGGGTGGCTGACCGCCACGGGCCCGGCGACCCACGCCGCTACCGCGGGACGCACGGCACCCGCCGCCTCCGGAGTCGGCGCCGGCTACTGGCACACCAGCGGCAATCAGATCCTCGACTCGAACGGCAACCCAGTGCGCATAGCGGGCGTGAACTGGTACGGCTTCGAGACGCCGGACGAGATCGCACACGGGCTGTGGGCGCAGGACTATCACACGATCATCAACGGCATAAAGAACCTGGGCTACAACACGATCCGGATCCCGTTCTCCAACCAGATGGTGGAGACGCCGATCGTGCCGCAGAACCTCAGCTTCTACAACACGGGCCCGATCAACACCGACCTCAAGGGCCTGAACTCGCTGCAGATCCTGGACAAGATCATCGCCTACGCGGGCCAGGAGGGCCTGAAGGTCATCCTGGACGACCACAGGTCAGAGGCCGGCGAGTCCGCGGAGCAGAACGGCCTGTGGTACACCTCCGCGTACCCGTCGCCGGCCTGGGTGAACGACTGGATGACGCTCGCAAAGCGCTACGCGGGCAACCCGACCGTGGTCGGCTTCGACCTCCGCAACGAACCGCACACGCCGGCCGGCGACACGTACGCGCAGGGTGCCACCTGGGGCACCGGCGACCCGGCTACGGACGTGCGCCTAGCGTACGAGCAGGCGGGGAACGCGATCCTCGCGGTCGACCCGGGTGCGCTGATCTTCTGCGAGGGCATCAGCGAGAATCCGACGGCGTCCGGCGGGAACAACTCCACCTGGTGGGGCGGGGACCTGGCGCTGGCCGGCCAGTACCCGGTCACGTTGTCCTCGCCGGGACACGTGGTGTACTCGGCGCATGACTACGGGCCGAGCCTGTTCCAGCAGACCTGGTTCAACTCCTCGACCACGCCGGCCTCGCTGGACGCGGTGTGGAACGCCAACTGGGGCTATTTGTACAGACAGGGCACGGCCCCGGTATGGGTGGGCGAGTTCGGCACCGACAACACCGCGTCCGACGTCCAGTCGAGCACGCCAGGATCGCAGGGCCAGTGGTTCAGCTCGCTGCTGTCGTACCTGGCGGCTGATCCCTGGATGGGGTGGACCTACTGGGCGCTCAACGGCGAGGATCCGTACGACCTGCTGGACGGCAGCTACGACCCGATGCCGGTGTCCGCCGCGAAGCAGTCGCTGCTGGCCTCGATCCAGTTCCCGCTGCCCGGTGTCGGCACCGGCAGTCCGTCCCCCACGAGCACGCCAACGAGCTCCAGTCCCGCGCTGGCGTGCTCGGCCGCCTACACGGTGGTGAATTCCTGGTCGGGCGGCTTCCAGGCGCAGATCGTGCTGACCGATACCGGCACGGCGCCCATCGACGGCTGGACCCTGACCTGGACCTTCCTCGGTGATCAGCAGATCGGCTCGCTGTGGAACGCCACCTACACCCAGTCCGGCAAGCAGGTCGCCGTCGCCGCCGAACCGTACAACGCCACGATCGCCCCGTCCGGCACGGTGACGATCGGCTTCACCGGCACATTCACCGCCAGCGACTCCTCTCCCACGACGTTCGTGGTGAACGGGACGACCTGTGCCACCTGACCCGAGGATTCATGCGGGCAGAGGCACAGACGGGTGCGTGAAATTTCACCGTGGCGGGCTCGCGGTGCGAGGCCGGCACCAGCGAGGACCTGCGCCCGCGGGCGTGCCGAGAACTTTCGGAAAATTTTCGACGCCCGAGGTCTTGTCCGTTTCACTGTCTGTCGTAATGTCTGCCTTGCCGCGGGAATACCTCCGCGGGCAGAAGGGAACACGCGATGCCGGGCCGGATTCGACTCATTCATCTCGCGACGGTGGCCTTGGGGACCGTCCTCACGGCGGGAACGATAACGGTCGCCGGGACGGCCGTACCCGCGTTCGCGGCCTCCGCCGCGACCGTCAACGGCGGCACGACGTTCCAGGCAATCACCGGCTTCGGCGCGTCGGAGGGGTTCGGCGAGGCCGCGACCGTGATGAACGCGTCGTCGGTGGTGCAGACCCAGGCACTGAACCTGCTGTACGGCACGTCCGGCGGGGCCGGCCTCACCATCTTGCGGAACGAGATCAGCGCGGATTCCGGCGATACGATCGAGCCGACCGTACCGTCTTCCCCGTCCGCTACACCGAGTTACGTGCCGCTGGCCTCCATCGACCAGGACATGAGCCAGCTCTGGTTCGCCCAGCAGATCAAGGCCCGCTTCGGCGTCACGAACGTGTTCGCCGACGCCTGGTCCGCGCCGGCGTTCATGAAGACCAACGACGAGACCGACAACGGCGGCGCGGTCTGCGGCATGTCCGGCGCCACCTGCAGCAGCGGTAACTGGGAGCAGGCCTACGCCAACTACCTCAAGCAGTACGCGGCGGACTACGCCGCAGCCGGCGATCCGCTGACCTACGTCGGCCCGGAGAACGAGGCCAACCTGTCCACCAGCTACGACAGCATGCAGATCACCCCGGCGCAGACGGCCCAGTTCCTCGACGTGCTCGGCCCGACGATGGCCGGCACCGGCACCGGAGTCGAATGCTGCGCGACCGAAGGCTGGGACTACGCCCAGCAGTACGCTGCCGCGATCGAGGCGGACCCGACCGCGAGTGCCGACACGGCGGTCTTCACCAGCCACGGGTACACCGAGGCGCCCACCACCCCGCTGTCCGGCTGGTCCAAACCCGCCTGGGAGACCGAGTGGTCTACGTTCGAGACATGGGATCCCGCCTGGGACGATGGCACCGACGCCTCCGGCCTCACCTGGGCCCAGCACATCTTCGCCGGTCTGGACTCCGCGGACCTGAACGCATTCCTCTACTGGTGGGGCTCGACGACGCCCTCGGAGAACGGCGACAACGAGGGCCTGATCCAGATCAACGGGTCGACCGTGACTCCGTCGGGCCGACTGTGGGCGCTCGGCAACTTCAGTGACTTCGTGCGGCCTGGCGCGGTCCGCATCGGCGCGTCCACCTCCGACGGCAACCTCACCATGGATGCGTTCAAGAACACCAACGGCACGATCTCCGTCGTGGTGCTCAACACGGGGTCAAGCCCGGACACGGTGAGCTACTCGCTGTCCGGCACCGGCACGCCGAACGGCGCGACCGTGACCCCGTTCCTGACCAACGGCTCGAATGACATCGCGGCGCAGGCGACCACCTCGGTCAGCGGCGGCGCGTTCACCGGCACGATCCCGGCTCGTTCGCTGGAGACCTATGTGGTCGGTACCAGCGGCACGAGTGGCGGTAACACGGTCACGGTCACCAATCCAGGCCATCAGACGACGGCCACCGGAACCGCGGTTTCGCTGCAGGTCCACGCCACCGACTCGGCGGCTGGGCAGACGCTCAGCTATGGTGCCACGGGCCTGCCGGCCGGGCTGTCGATCAGCTCCTCGACCGGCCTGATCTCGGGCACGCCGACGACAGCGGGGACCTCATCGGTGACGGTGACCGCCACCGATACCACCGGCGCGTCCGGGTCGGCGTCGTTCACCTGGACGGTGAGCTCGGGCAGCGGCTGCCAGGTGACGTACACCACGCAGAGCCAGTGGACCGGCGGGTTCGTGGCCAGTGTCACGATCGCGAACAACGGCTCGTCGGCGATCAACGGCTGGACGCTCGCCTTCACCTTCCCCGGTGACCAGAAGATCACCAGCGCCTGGAACGGCGTGGCCAGCCAGTCCGGCGAGAACGTGACGATCACCAACGAGAGCTACAACGCGCTCATCCCGACGGCCGGCTCGACATCGCTCGGCTTCCAGGGCACCTGGTCAGCCAGCGACGCCGTGCCCACCGCGTTCACCGTGAACGGCACCACCTGCACCTAGGCCAGGGGTGCGGGGGATGGCATCCTCCGCTCTAGGCCCAGGCGTGCACCACGTCGCACGCCCGGCCGTCGTCGTCGGTGACGGGCATCATCCGCCTGTTGTCGAAGGTGGTGCAGGGGTGGGAGATGCCGAAGCAGACCACGTCGCCCGGCGGCAGCGACGCCGACTCCGGCACGGCAGGTAGATCCACCGGCGCAGGAATAAAATGCTGGCGTGGAGCATGCCCTGCCGGGGCGGCTCACCGCTCATACGGGCTGCCAGCCTCATGATCGAGCGCCGCATCCTGGTCGGCTCGGAACGCTTCCAGGTCCACCGCGGGGGCATGACGCGACATGGCTATGAACTCGTGCCTGGGGACGAGCCGGCGGCGCCGCCGGAGCGGGATCAGTTCCCCGATACGGCGGCCGTCCCGGGTGACGGTGAAGGACTGTCCGTGCTCAACGGCATCCATGATCTCCCGCGACTTGATCCGCAAGTCGCGCTTCGTGATCTCCGGTTGTCCGTTCACCCCACCAGGGTGGCACCGTGTGCTATCAAGTGCTACAGGCTGCGGCGGTCTCTAGCGGCCGTACCGTTCGAAGACGGGCAGCCCATCCGGCAGTGCCCGCACGTGGACAGCAGGCAGCCTGTCCAGGCTCACCGGGACGCAGACGTCATCAGCTGCTGCCCCATTCCCGGCGGGGTGCGGCCCCGGGAGCCGCCGTAGCCGGGGCCACATGCTGATCAATGACTCGCGGGGGACGAACCGTGCTGGTCGCTCACCCAGCGGCCCGGCGCGGTGAGCGTGCTCCACAGCGGATTGCTGATAACCACCAGGAGCAGCGAGGCTTGCGCTGGCAGGCGCACGGCCACCGCGCGAGCCGGCCGGCCACCGTGACCGGTCACGGCCGCTGGCCCGGCAGCGGCGCTCCGGCGCACCCGCCGCATCACGTACCGGCCGGGCTATCACGATCGCCCGCTACCTGGCGACTAGACGACGTCCCATAGCCGCGCGTACAGATCCGGCCGCCGGTCGGTAAACAGGTCGTTCAGTTCACTGATCCGCTTGTCCCGGGCCAGCCGGAAGTCGATCGTGGCGGTCAGCACGGCCGCCCGGTCCTCGCACACCGGCCCGGCGGCCGGGTAGCCACCACGCCGCAAGATGACTGAGCCGCCGAGCCAGTCCACGCCACGCTCGGTCCCGCACCGGTCCGCGACCGCGATGAACACGCCGTTGGACGAGGCTGCCGCCTGCGCCGAGACCACCTCACCAGATCGCTCACCAGGCGGTGCGGGGGAACCTGACGCCGTCCAGTTCACCGGGACCGCGATGAGGTCAGCGCCGCTCAGCGCGGCAAGCCGCACCCATTCAGGGAACTCCAGGTCGTAGCAGATCATGAGCCCGATATTGCCGAACGGGAGCTTCACCACCGGCGGCGCGCTGTCTCCGGGCGTGAAGATCCTCTTCTCGGCGTCCCAGAGGTGCGCCTTGCGGTACACCGCCCTCGTGCCAGATGCGTCGACGATCGCCGCGCTGTTGTACAGCTTCGCGTCCGGCCCCAGCTCGCAGAACCCGCCGGCGATGGTCAGGTCGTGCCTGGCGGCCAGCGACCGCCACTCGCGCAACGTCACGCCAGATGACGCCGGAGACGCGAGGGATAGCGCCTCACCGCCGTCCGAGAACACGTATCCCGAGTCCGACAGTTCTGGGAGCACCACGAGCCGCGCACCCGCGAGCGCCGCCTCCGCGACCGCCGCCCGCGCGGCCGCCCGGTTAGCGTCTAGTTCCCCCACGGTGAGCGCAAGCTGCGCGACCGCAACGACAGTTCCGCTCTCCGCCATGCCAACATAATCTCTCATACCGGATCCCGCCGGGCACGCCGTTATCATGACGCCCCAGGGTGCAGCCGTGCCCGGGCCGCACGCGGAAACCAGCTTCCAGGCCGCAACCGACCCGTCCATGGTCCGGTCAGTTCATTGAGGCCGGTAGGAGCGGTTCCGGTCGCAGGACATGCCCTCAGCACGCACACCAACCGCTGAACGATCTGGCATCTGCGCCTCGGGCCCTGCATCGCAGCCGCCGGCGCAGGGCGCGCGTCATAGCCGCCTTATCGTCGACAATGACCACGTGAGGCCGTCCTGTCCCTTCACGCCGTACCGAACTGACATATATGCGCGGGGCTACGTAGCGGGAGCCAGCAGGACAAGGCGCCGTCCCACTGCTCGCGGCTTATGCCGTCCAAGTGCCCGCGCATTGTCTGCAAGATCGGCGACGTACAGTTCATCACGTCGCATATAAGACCTGCGCGTCGGCGAGGACCTGATCCCGGATCACCCGGTGCAGGCCTTCCTTCGGGACGAGGTCAACACGTCGGCCGAAGGGCTTTTCCAGGTCCTCCTGGAGAGCGAAATACAACATGCCCAGGTCATTGCCCAGAACACGCACGTAGAGCAAGTCCACGTCACTGTCCGGCCGCGCATCGCCGCGCGCAACCGACCCGAAGACCGACAGCTCCGCTATGCCGTACTTCTCGTACAGCTCGGCAAGCCGCAGCCCCATCGCCCTTATCTCGCCCAAGGTCACGCGTCACGCTCCTCCCTCGGCCTGTACAGGAGTCTACGGCGCTGCCGCAGCGGACTCAGGGAACCGGACGCAGCCGGACGCGGAAACCGCAGTCCGCCGCCCGCCACCACGGCCTGGCGGACTGACTGAGCCAGTATGTATTCGCCGTTTTCCCAGGTCAACGGCCATATATGTGAATGCAGCCACAGTGCGCTCTGCCGACACCACCACCGGTGCAAGCAAGCCGAAGGATGGCGGCTCGAACAACCAGAACCTGGCGTCCTGACCTGGCGCACCCCCGCCGGCCGGACCTACACCACCACCCCCGCCGCGTATCTGGTCTAGCCGAAGAAGGCCGATATCAGGCCGACCCGTTAGCCGTTACCGAGCCGGTCGCTGCTCTGATCACCAGACGATGGGGACTAGGCGCTTGTGGTGTGAGGCGTAGGTGCGATAGCGGTCGCCCAGCGTAGCCAGCAGCGCAGTCTCCTCGATGTGGATGCGCCAGACGATGAGCGCTAGGGGCGGCAGCGTCATACCGGCCAGGCCGACCCAGTTCGCGGACGCTACGCCGATGCAGGCGCTGAACATCAGGAGTCCGGTATAGCTGGGGTGGCGCAGCAGGCGGTACGGACCGCTGGTGACCATCGGTTGGTCGGAGCTGACCATGACGTTAAAGGTGAAGTACTCGCCCAGCGTCTTGAAGGACCAGCCGCGCAGCAGTACCCCGCCCACCATGATCACCAGGCCGACGGCAAACGCGGCGTCGCCGGGCTCCATCGCAGCCGCCGGGACGAGGTGCGGGGCGGCATAAAGCACGACGTTCGCGGCGACGGCGACGGCGACGGCGAGGAGCCACCAGTCGGCTCCGTCGATCCTGGTGGCTCCCTTCCGTGCTCGCCAGCCCCGGGAAACTCGCCGAGCTCCATCGCTCCCCAGGCCAGCACGACGATCAGGAGTAGCAAACCGGCTAGGTGGTTGGTGTCGAAGTAGGGTTTCATTACTCCTCCATGGACTACTTCACGGGTGGTCCCGCCCGCGGGGGGTTTCCCCCGGACCGGGTGGCTAGGTCGAACAGATCCGCCAGCTCGCGGCCGTAGCGGCCGACGTCGAGCCCGGGATCCCGGGCGAGCTGGAGGGGAACCGCGTCGATGGCGGCACGGATCGCCACCGCCATGACCTGCGGGTCGAAGTCGGCCCGGAAGTCGCCCGTATCCTGGAAATGGGCGAGCAGTTGGGCGGCCGCGGCTATCCCGCCGTCGCGGACCGAAAAGTCGTAGAGGCGGCTGCCGTCGGCGTTCCGCGGTGGAGCTTTTCCGGTGATCTCATACCGTCGATCCCAGGTGCTCGTGGGGCATCAGCCGGGCCCGGAGCAGGGACCAGCGCCCCGGGCCGGCCTCCCTGCTGGGGTATCCAGGTGATAATCCGTGTGCGGACCCCGGAACCTGATCTCGGTAATCGCGCCGGGCAGATCACCATCGCGATCAGGGTGGTCCGCGCCGCCCAGGCGCGCCCAGTCGATGGCGAGCGCTTCGGCGGCGTCGTGGGTGGCGTAGAGCGCGGCGGCTCCGCCGGCGGCCCGGCGGCGCGCCACCT
>OBLU010004339.1_pt1 | contig 12789 bp, 10 predicted proteins | sample 1518681 | NCBI WGS metagenome assembly OBLU01 (sample SAMEA3539304, study PRJEB22396) | soil metagenome | biome: tundra; feature: field; material: soil | place: USA | collected 2010-05 | depth 0.15 m | reverse complement strand
TCGCCTTCGACCCGGCCCAGGATGTCGCGGTCGCCTGCCTGGTGGTCAACGCCGGTTACGGCGCCCAGTACGCCGGCCCGGAGGTCAAGGCCTTCCTGGGCAAGTACTAATCCCGGGCTTACGGCGCGACCACCGTGCCGTCGGCCGCGTTCACCACGCTGATCGCGCCTACCGGGCACCCCTCAGCGGCATCGATAACGTCGTCGTTGGGGTCGAGTTCGTCCTCCAGCGGCCGCGTACCGTGGGCCGTGATCTCGAACCACTGGCCGGCCGTGGCGGCACATTGGCCAGCGGAGACGCACGTGCGCTGGTCCAGGGTTATTTTCCACCGGTCTGTTTCCATGGCCCTGCCTGCAATCGCCTTGGTGTCTTATGATCCCGGATGAAGATCTCTGCTGGTTAAGATCATGGGTGTGCATGACATTGAATGAGCTGGTCGATATCTGCGGCTATTTCATCGTTGACGGCCGAGGCATTTCTAGACAGATAGAAGTGGCCGCCGGAGAAGACCTTAATACGGAACGGGCCGTTGGTGAACAAGCGCCATTCGTTAGCGGCGTCGAGAGTGGTTCTCGGATCGGAGTCGCCGGTGAGCACCGTTATCGGGCAGCTGAGCATGCGCCCAGGCACGTAGGAATAGGTCTCGATCGCCTCGTAGTCGCCACGAATAGCTGGCAGTGCTATTCGGAGGATCTCCTCGTCATCGAGCACTGCTGAGTCGGTACCATTCAGCAGCCGGATCTCGGCGAGCAGGCCGGCGTCATTTTTCAGGTGGACTTTCTCCCCGCCGTTTATCGACGGGGCCCTGCGGCCAGACGCGATGATGCGTAGCGGCGCATTGAAGCCTTTGTGTTCCAGCCGCCAAGCCACCTCAAAGGCAAGAGTTGCCCCCATGCTGTGCCCGAAGAACACAGTCGGCTTGTTACTTAGGCACAGAAGCTGCTCGGTGACTCTATCTGCCAGTAGGCCGATGTCCCTGATACACAGCTCGTGCCGGCGGTCCTGCCGGCCAGGATACTGCAATGCGATCACATCGGTGGCTGGAGAGAACCTCTCGGAAACGGGATGGAAGTAGCTAGCAGAGCCACCCGCATGCGGGAAGCATATCAGGCGGGCAGTGCTTGCGCCGGACGGATGGTAGCGACGAATCCAGGCGCTGGACTCAATGTCCGTAACGGCCATGCGTCTTTGTCCCTTCTTATGCGGCTGTCATAGACAGTCAAATGCGCCCGGACTGAGTAAAGCCTTAGACTCTCGCTGCGCCTGAGACCGGTGCAGGTCCGCGCCCGCGCCCGGCTCATCGGAGACGGCGGCCCGGTCGGCGGCCAGCCGGCCGCCAGGTCCGGGGTCGCCGGCAGGAACCTGCGCTAAAACCCGTTTCACCAGGCAAGCGCGCTAAACATTTATGCGGCAGTCCATTACCGCGATGAGTCCCGGGCGGTCACTCCGAGTCATCGTCTCTTGAGCGGGAATCAGTCGACGTCGCTGGGTCAAAACTCACTGAAAACCCTAGATATAAGACGAACAGAGCGCTTGCGGACCAAGATCTTTCTCGTTATTATTAGTCCTAGGGGGGAATGGCCAAACCGTTTGGTAGGTTTGACTCCGCCCGGGAGGTGTCGGCGTGTCCGTGAGACAGCCTACGATCACCATGATAGGTGATTCATCGATCAAGCAAACCGACGATGCTTGTCCCTTCTGGTTGCTGTTCGATGGATCGAGCACATGCACTGCCCAGCTAGACCTGCAATTGCGTGTGGTCGGCGGTAATGCTGGCTTCGCCGAGGCGTTTGGCCTCGAGGTCGGGACGCTTCCGGGTTGCGAGATCATCGATCTGGTTCATTCGAGCGTTAGGGAGAAGCTCTGGTGGCAGCTGCAGTCACTAGCGCTTGGTGAAAGGAGTCGGTTCAACGACCGGGTCGTGGCCGCCCTCGGGTCCAGGACATCAAACCTGGAAATAACTGGGATCTCAGTGATGAATGACGCAGTCAGGGTCGAGTCCCTGATTATCCTGGTGCAGCCTGAAGGGATAGAAACAGAAGAGATAGAAGGCATCCCGGCGCACCCCGCGAAGGTGAGAAAGCCACTGACCAAGATGGATGCCGGTGTCCTGGCAGGCGTCGCCTCCGGCATGTCCACAGTTAAACTCGCCTCGAACCTGTTTCTCAGCCGCGGCGGAGTCGAATACCATGTCAACGCGCTCATGAAGAGGCTCAAGGCGGGCAACCGTTCGGAACTCGTATCGAAAGCGTATGCTGCCGGGTTGTTCAGCATCGGCATGTGGCCACCTCGGGTGGTCGCGGAATTCGTCGAGTGACCACTCCTGGCTCAGAACAGGCCGCCAGATGTGCCCCGCCGGGCCCGCGGCCGTGTGTTTCCGGGCATCCGAGCAGCCCACTCAGGTCAACCCGCTCGCGGATGATCGAGCGGACCACATCCGGTCCGGTCTCGGAGACCCGGCCACCGTAGGACATGATCACCTATGGGACATGATCACCAGGTCAGTGCGTGCAGCTCCGTAAGCGCCGCCGGCCGAGCCGACGATCGCGTCCACGCCCAGGCCGCGACAGCGGTAAAAGTCGTTATCGCTCACCTCACTCGCCAGCCTGCGCCGCCAGTCGACCCCTGCGTCGTCTAGTAGAACGCGGCGAAGTCCAGGAAATCCCTAGCTTGCCGTCTCGCCTCCGTCACGGCCGCCGGTGCTGTGCGGTATCCCGGCAGCTAACCTGGGCCGTTACGAGCGTGTTACCGGATATCGTTGTCCCGAGTAGCTGGTATCGCTCACCGGCGCGGATGCTGAAGCAGGCCCCACTTGACACCGTCGCGAAACAGGCACAGAGTTTGGGATAACGATGTCTGATCGCCCTGCACGAGACGACCCCTCAAGCACGAGACGATCCCCTCCGGTACGCGACGACCCCGCCGGCCGGATGACATCCGGGCAGTGGCTAGGACCACATGATGATTGGTTCCAGCGATCACCTTTCATCAAAGAGGCTCCAATGTTTTCAGCGGCGAACTGACCGCGATCGCGGTCAACGGATCCGCGGGCAGCATCGATAACCTCATGGTTCTCGTTCGTCCCGAAAAAGGTACCGGGAAAGATCAACCAGTCTTCGGGCGTAATCTGCTGCTCACCGACATGGATGCCCGCATCCTCGAAGGAGTGGCCGCCGGCGTGCCGACGGTGAAGCTCGCCTCGATGCTCTACCTCAGCCGTGGCGGCATTGAGTATCATGTAAATGTCCTGCTGCACAGCTTGACCACATGAAGAAGTTAGGTAGCTCGAGTGGGGCGGTCAGCGGCGGAGCCTTGCCGGGGAATTGCTAGTCTTTGGCTCGCCGGTCACGAATCGGACAGATTTTGTTGACCTCAGTCAGTGTGCTGTGCATGATAGCCGTATTCTGTCATATTTACCGGTCGCATTTGGGGTCGTGCTTACCTAATTGGTATCGCCCGCCTCCTGTGGTTCACGGATGGAGTCTGTCATGGCCTATAAGAAGGTTCTGCTCATCGGCGGCCCAGACTACTTTCCCGGGTCCGCGCGCTTCCAGGAGGTCCTAGACCTCACGGAAAAGGTAAAGATAGCACTTCGCGGTGGTTACGAGCATTTCTCGCACAGCGGTGAGGTGTTGTGGTTCGATGGTGAGCTACTGCCGGTGTTCCGCTGGTGCGGAAAGACCAGGGTCGCGGAATAGTGTGCCTGGTGAGCACTTGGTAAATCGCTGTGGTACCGTCGCCACCGTGGTATCCCGGCGTATCCTGGGCTCCGCCTGCGTCTCAGGTACCTGACTCCTTTCGGCTCCGGCCCGGTCGTCAGGCTGACGCCGGCTAGTGCCGCCACGTCTCGCAGGGTAGGCCGAGGGAGTAGGTCCAAGAATTTCCCGATCAGGCTTGGTAGTCCCTGCGGACCTTCTTGCCATGCTCAGGACTGACACGGCGCGAATGATATTCTCCTTGGTCGAAGGTAGTATTTTAACGAGTGTATTTGACTTAGCTTTTCTGTATGGTGTGGATAATGGCGTGCGCGGGTCCCGTGCAGCTGCTCTGTGATCTTGGTGATCTTGTCGACAGCGGCCGGTAGTAGCTGGCCGACCCGCCCGCACGCGGGAAGCCGACCAGCTGGCCCGCGTGGTCGCCAGAAGGATGGCAGCGGCGGATCCACGCATTGAAGTCAACTTCTGCGTAGGCCATGTATCCCGGTCCCTGCGCCGGTACAAAAGAATCGGTGCGCCTCAGACCTCCGTGCCGCTCCTGCTGCGGTATCTGTTTCGGCGTCTTCGAACGGGGCATCGCTAAACCCTGGCCGTCGGGAGTGCCCGCTTCGAATCCCCAGATCAGGCTCGCAGGCCACGTGTAGGGAAAACATTGTCTGTTGTTTTTTACCCTGGAAAGTAGACCGAACGTTGGTAAGCCAGACCGTGCCGGGAGGCGTCACCGTGTCGCCAGGGCAAGATGCAATCACCGATATGGATACCTATTTGCGCGCGCAGTCCGATGATCCCTATCCCTTGTGGTCTCTGCTCGATAGCTCGTCTACACGCATCGCTCAGTTGAACCTTCATCTGAACCTCATTGGCGGCAATGCTGGCTTCGCTGATGCGTTTGGGCTGCCTGTTGAGGAGCTCGCGGGACATGCCCTCGTCGACCTGGTGCACGCGAGTGTCAGGGACAAGCTCATGAGGCGGTTGCTGTCGTTGGCGTACGGTGAGAGGAGCCGGTTTACCGACCGGGTTGTGCCGTTCACCGGAACCAGCCAGGCTAGCGTTGAGCTAACCGGGATCGCGGTAACAAATGAGGCGGGCCGTGTCGAGTCGCTGATAATACTGGTGCAGCCGGAAGACGCAGCAGATGCCGCTGTCCCCTATTCGGCTGCCGCGAGAAAGCCGCTGACCAGGATGGATGCGCTCGTGTTGGAGGGCGTGGCCGCCGGTATGTCCACGGTGCAGCTCGCCGCGAAGCTATTCCTGAGCCGTGGCGGGGTTGAGTATCACGTTAGTGCGCTGATGAAGAACCTTAAGGCTGCCAATAGGTCCGAACTGGTATCCAAGGCGTATTCGGCCGGATTGTTCAGCGTCGGCAGCTGGCCGCCACGGGTAATCACGGACATCATCGAGTGACCGGTTGTTTCAGATAACCGGTTGCGTCAGAGCAGGATTTTGTCCGAGTCGAGTCAGAGCGGGATGTTCAGAGCGGGATGTTACGGTGGCGGCCACGGTCGGCTGGCGCTGCGGCCAGGATCTGGCCGATGCGGCGCCGCGTCTCAGCCGGGTCGATGACCTCGTCGACGACCCCGATCTCCATCGCCTTGGCCACGCCGCCGGCCATCAGTTTATGTTCCGCCGCCAGTTTCGCACGGAGGGCATCTCGTTCGGGTTCTTCAGCTTGCGCGAGTTGCCGGCGGTAGAGGATCTCCACCGCCGAGGTCGCCCCCATGATGGCGATCTCGGCTTCAGGCCAGGCGAGCACCGCGGTGGCGCCGAGGGAGCGCGAGTTCATCGCAATGTAGGCGCCGCCGTACGATTTCCGGGTCACCAGGGTTACCCGGGGGACGACTGCCTCGGCGAACGCGTGCAGGAGCTTTGCGCCGCGACGGACCACCCCGTCCCACTCCTGGCTGATGCCCGGAAGATAGCCCGGTACGTCGACCAGCACGAGAAGCGGTATGGCGAATGCGTCGCACATGCGAACAAATCGCGCCGCTTTCTCTGCCGAGAGAGAGTCCAGGCAACCGCCCTTACGCAGTGGGTTGTTGGCGATCACCCCGACCGTGCGGCCGCCGATCCGGCCCAGTGCGACGACGATGTTGGGCGCCCATTTTTCCTGCAGTTCTAGAAATGAGCTACTACCCTCAGAGCCGTCGACTATCGCCCTGACCAGAGGACGGACGTCGTAGGCCCGGCGTGGTGACTCGGGCAGGAACGTCCGCAGGTCGATTCCGGTCCGGACGAGGCTGACATCGACGTGACCTGGCTGGGCAAACAGTGTCACGACGTTGCGGGCTTGCCGGAACGCGGCCTCTTCCGAATCCGCGACCAGATGCGCCACGCCCGACCGGCGGCCGTGCACCTCTGGCCCCCCGAGCCCACTCATGTCGATCCGCTCGCCAGTGACGCTGCGGACGATATCCGGCCCGGTTATGAAGACGCGTCCGCCATCAGACATGATCACCAGATCAGTCAGGGCAGCTCCGTAGGCGGCGCCGCCGGCCGCCGGGCCAAGTATGAGCGACAGTTGAAGCACCTGGCCGGAGGCCCGCACCATGGCCGCGAACATGCGGCCGATGCCATCCATGGCCACGACGCCCTCGGCCAGTTTGGCGCCGCCGGAATGCCAGATTCCGATTACTGGACAACGTTCGCTACAGGCTGCCTCGATCGCTGCCGCGATGAGCGAACACTCCGGCCCGCCGATCGCTCCGCCACTGATAGTGGCGTCCGTGCAGAAGACGATGACCTTCGAGCCCTCGATCCGTCCGCGGGCAACGACTACTCCTAGCCCAGCGCGCTGGCGGACCACGTGCAGCGAACACGGGTCGAGAAACTGGGAAATCCGGCGCACGGGATCACGATGGTCGCGGGCGAGATCTGCGGCATTCGCCTCCTGAACAGCAGAAACAATCGTCATCACGTGCCTCGCTCGTTCGGCCTGTATCTGGTCATTCCTGCCCGCTCTTCCTCAGTAGAGCCCGGCAAGTTCCTGGAAACACCTAGGTTGTCGCCGCCGAGATCCTGGACACCGTTGTTTAGCGCCCGCCCGAGAACGCTGACCTCGAGAACAGGAGGCACCGTTTTCTCGAGAATCGGGCGTCTTCGACTCATCGGACTGGCTGTCCCATAGAAAACATTAACCACTTAGTTCACTATGTCATCACACGGCGCAGAAGGAAAACGTCAGCCCGCTGCCTTGATGTCCGGCTCTTGACACCCAGGTAAAACATGCATAATTATGCGGATAACGGTGTCTCGATCGCTTCCCGGGCATCGGGGGGACACCTCGCTCGTTGGCTGCCATCGTTGGCTGCCATGCCCGGGAGGAAGGTCCACTGACCGTGAACAGGCCGGCTCCAGCCCATCTCGGGCGACGAAAGGAAGGCTATGCGGGCCGATGACGTCCCCCACCCTCGTAGCCGGTTCACGTCGTGGAGTGGCCCTTAACGTCCGGGCCCACCGTCGGCGACAGCCGGATCGATAGCTCGACACCCGGCACGCACCGCGACCTGTCTGGTGGCATCACGGGCCCCGCCCGTCCGCGCCGAATGGGTCGCCGCAGCCGGGATGAAGACAAGCTCCCGTCTAGGTGACGTCCTATCCTGCGCCACAGCCGTCGCCAGCCTTAGCCGTAGCTTCACACCTAGAGACAGTAGGGCGGAAATCAATGAGCGTGGCAGTTCTTTCCAAAGTCGGTAGCGGAAATCAACGACAAGTCCTAAGGTCATTCTTCGACCGCTCTGGGATCTGTATGGCCCAGCTGGACAGCAGCATACGGCTGATCGAGGCCAACCCTGACTTCTCGCGCCAGTTCAGGTGCCTCCCGGCGGAGCTCGATGGACGTCGCTTTTGTGACCTGCTGCATCAGGATGTCCGGGCCAAGGTCAGCCAGCAATTCACCCACTTGCTTGCTCAGCAGCGGCCCCGGTTTACTGAGCAGACGGTCTCGTTTCAGCAAAAAGACTCGACCATTTTCAGCGGCGAACTGACCGGGTTCGCCATCCGCGGCGACGGTGACCGCCTTGATGGCCTGATGGCTCTCATCTGCCCTGAGGGCGGGAGCAGGAACGACCGGCCGCCCGCGAGCCGCAAGCTACTGCTGACTGACCTCGACGCACGCATTCTCGAAGGCGTGGCGGCCGGGGTGTCAACCGTGCGTCTTGCCTCAAACCTCTACCTGAGCCGTGGCGGCATCGAGTACCACGTGGACGTCCTGCTGCGGAAACTCAAGGTCAATAACCGGCCCGCCCTCGTCTCGAAGGCCTACTCCATGGGACTGCTCCGTCAGGGGTGGCCGCCCCGGGTAAATCCGGATTACCTGAAATAAAGTTCGCGTTAGGCAAAGAACCCGCTGGGTTGTAACGCGGCAGTGGCGGCCGGTGTACACAGCACCCATTGGCCCACGGAGAAGACTAGGGATTTCCCGTGCCGGGCCGTGAGATTGTGTTGTGCCGGAGGCTGCCCGAGCCTCCCGTCGGTAAATTGCAATGCGCTTGAGGGGCAATTGACGATGACGAACACTCAGCCGGAAGTGGTCGAATTCCCGTTCCGGCGGCCCGGTCAGCCGTTCCCTCCGCCCCAATACGCCGATTACCGTCGGCAGGGCGGTCTGGTGAAGGCCAGGGTCGTAGACGGCGAGGTGGTCTGGCTGGTGACCAGGCAGGCCGATGTCCGCGCCGTCCTCACCAACCCGGGGATCAGCTCGAACCCCGACCGGGAGGGCTTCCCGAATCTCGGGGCGACGCTGGGAGTGCCTCGATCCGACCAGATTCCTGGCTGGTTCGTCGGCTTCGATCCGCCGGAGCACGGCCCCGTCCGCAAGGTGCTCATCCCGGAGTTCTCGCACCGCCGCATCCGTGCGCTGCGCCCGGCCATCCAGCGCACGGTCGACGAGTGCATCGACGCGATGCTGGCCCAGGGAGATGCCGCGGATCTGGTCACCGAGTTCGCCCTGCCGGTGCCGTCGCTTGTCATCGCGGCGCTGCTGGGCGTACCGTCCGGCGACCGCGGCTTTTTCGAGTCAAGGACACGCACCCTGGTCGCCATCAGGACCTCAACTGACTCCGACCGGGAGATCGCCGCGCGGGAGCTGCTCCGCTACATCAACAGGCTCATCGCCCTCAGGGAGAAGTGGCCGGGCGACGACCTGATCAGCAGGCTGCTGGCGACCGGCGCCTTCGGCCGCCAGGATCTCTCGGGAGCGCTGCTTCTGCTGCTCATCGCCGGCCACGAAACCACGGCGAACAACATAGCGCTGGGGGCGATGACCCTGCTCATGCACCCCGAATGGATCGGCGACGAACGGGTCGTCGAGGAGCTCCTGCGGCTGCACTCTGTGGCTGACCTGGTGGCCCTCCGGGTAGCGACGCAGGATGTCGAGATCGCCGGGCAGCTCATCCGGGCGGGTGAGGGCATCATGCCCCTGGTCGCCGCGGCGAATCACGACGAAGACGTTTTCAAGTGCCCGCATGAATTTAATCCGGCGAGGCCTACGCCGCAGCATGTCGCCTTCGGGTACGGAGCCCATCAGTGCCTCGGCCAGAATCTAGTTCGCGTCGAATTGGAAATTGCTTACCGGACGCTGTTTGAGCGCATTCCGAAATTGCAGCTTGCGGCGCCGGTCGAGCAATTGCCGTTCAAATATGACGGTGTGATATTCGGCCTGCACGAACTCCCCGTCAGCTGGTGACGCGGCCGCCCGGTTGCGCGGGCAGGATTCTCAACTTAACCCTAGTTCCTGCTGTGATTGCGCAGGTAAGCGGCTCACACTAGGGATTTCCATGGCAGCTCAGCCGGAGGATTGGGCGGAAGGCCGACCGGATCGCGTGTGTGCCCAAAACCGGCCGAGAAGTGATGAGGCGCCGACAAGGAGGTCCTCCTCTACACATGAGCCAGGAAGATAGGCTTAGGGACTATCTAAAGCGGGCCACGGCCGATCTGACCGCCTCGCGACAGCGCCTGCATGAGCTGGAGACGGCGGCCCGCGAGCCCATCGCGATCGTGGCGATCAGCTGCCGCTACCCAGGCGGTGTTTCCAGCCCAGAGGACCTCTGGGCGATGCTCATCAACGGGGCGGACGGTATCTCCCCGGCCCCGGACGATCGTGGCTGGGACACCGGCGACGGCAGCCTCCCCGCGATACAGGGCGGGTTCCTGCCCGACGCGGCCATGTTCGATCCAGACCTGTTCGGGATCTCGCCGCGTGAGGCGCTGGCCATGGAGCCTCAGCAGCGCGTGCTGCTCGAGGCGGCGTGGGAGGTCTTCGAGCGGGCCGGGATCGATCCCACCTCGCTGCGCGGCAGCCGGACCGCCATGTTCATCGGGGCCATGCCCCCGTCCTACGTCCTGGGCCGCGGCGACGACGTCCAGGGCTTCCAGCTGACCGGCAACGCCACGAGCATCATGTCGGGCCGGCTGGCGTACTTCTTCGGTACGGTCGGCCCGGCCGTAACGGTCGACACCGCGTGCTCGTCCTCACTGGTCGCGCTGCACCTGGCGGCCCATGCGCTGCGCCAGGGAGAGTGCTCACTGGCCCTGGCTGCCGGCGTCACCGTGATGTCAAGCCCCTCGACGTTCGTCGAGTTTGCGCGCCAGGGTGGCCTGTCCGCCGACGGACGCTGCCGGTCGTTCGCCGACTCCGCGGACGGCACGGGCTGGAGCGAAGGCGCGTCCAACGGCCTGACCGCACCCAATGGCCCATCGCAGCAGCGGGTGATCGAGCAGGCGCTGATCAACGCCCGGCTGTCGGCCGACCAGATCGATGCCGTTGACGCGCACGGCACCGGGACCGTTCTCGGTGACCCGGTGGAAGCGCAAGCCCTGCTGGCGACGTACGGCCGCCACCGCGACCAGGCCCGGCCGCTGCTCCTTGGCTCGATCAAGTCGAACATCGGCCACACCCAGGCGGCCGCCTGGGTAGCGGGCGTCATCAAGATGGTGCTGGCGATGCGGCACGGCATCCTTCCCGCCACCTTGCACGTCGATGCGCCCTCCTCGCACGTCGACTGGACGGCGGGCGCCATTGCGCTGGCCACCGAGCCCACGCCCTGGCCGGAACGGGGCGAGCCCCGGCGCGCGGGCATCTCCTCGTTCGGGCTCAGCGGCACCAACGCCCACGCGATCATCGAGCAGGCCCCGGCCGGACCGGAACCGGACGGCCAGCCCGCGATCACAGAGCCTGCGATCACGGGCTCCCTACCCTGGCTGGTTTCCGGCCGGAGCCGCGCGGCCCTGGCCGCGCAGGCTGCGCGCTTGGTGTCGTTCCTGTCCGAAGATTCGCCGGAACGGCCGGTGGATCTTGCCTACTCGCTAGCGACCGGCCGGGCCGCCCTTGAGTACCGGGCCGTGGTCATCGCGGCCGATCACGAAGCCGCGGTGGGCGCCCTGACCGCGCTGGCCGAGGGCCGCCCGGCGTCTGGCCTGGTGGAAGGCAGCCCGCGCGGCCGTCCGAAACCTGCCTTCCTGTTCGCCGGCCAGGGGTCGCAGCAGCCCGCGATGGGCCGGGAGCTGGCCGCCAGATTCCCGGTGTTCGCCCGCGCGCTCGACGACGTGCTCGATCAGCTCGATCAGCTCGGCACCGGCTCTGCCCCGCGGCTGCGGGATGTGCTGGCCGCCACCGCGGATTCCCCCGACGCTGCCCTGATCAACCAGACCGGGTACGCGCAGCCTGCCCTGTTCGCGATCGAGGTGGCGCTGTTCCGCCTGGCCGAGTCCTGGGGGATCCGGCCGGACTTCCTGCTGGGCCATTCGATCGGCGAGATCTCCGCGGCGCACGTGGCCGGGGTCCTTTCCCTCGCTGATGCCGCCACGATGGTGCTGGCCCGGGCCCGGCTGATGCAGGCGCTGCCCGCAGGCGGCGAGATGATCGCCATCGAGGCGGCCGAGGCGGAGGTACGCCCGTGGGTGGAGTCCCGGTGGGTGGAGTCACTGCCTGGCCGGATCTCGATCGCCGCGGTCAACGGTCCCGCCGCCGTGGTCGTGGCCGGCCCGGCCGACGGCGTCGCCGAGGCGCACTTCACCGGCCTCGGCCGGAAGGTGCGCAAGCTCCGCGCCTCGCATGCGTTCCACTCGCCGCTCATGGAGCCCATGCTTGAGCAGTTCCAGGCGGTGGCGTCGGGCCTTTCGCTGCAGGCACCGGGCATCCCGATCGTCTCTTCCGTCACCGGGCGGCTCGCCTCCGTCGACCAGCTGACGTCTGCGGCCTACTGGACCAAGCAGGTACGGGACACGGTCCGGTTCGCCGACGGTATCAGCTGGCTGAACGACCACGGGTCCGGCGCTTTCCTTGAGCTCGGGCCGGATGGGGCGCTGGCTGCGCTCACCGCGGCGTGCCTGGGCCGGGGCGACCTGGCGTTCGCGATGCTGCGGCGGGGCGGGCAGGAGGTCCGGACGTGCACCGCGGCCGCCGCGGGACTGCACGCGCACGGGGTGCCGGTCCGGTGGGCTGGCTACTTCGACGGCGCCGGCGCGCGGCGGGTCGACCTGCCCACCTACGCCTTCCAGCGACGCAGGTACTGGCCGACGGCAGCCAGGGCCAGGCCGGCGACGTCCGGGCGGCCGGGCTTGGCGCCGGCCGCCACCCGTTGCTGGCCGCGGCCGTGTCCCTGGCCAACTCCGACGGCCTGCTGCTGACCGCCGCCTCTCCCTGCGGACGCACCCCTGGCTGGCCGAGCACACCGTACGCGGTGCCGTCCTGCTGTCCGGCACCGCCTTCCTTGAACTGGCCGTCCGCGCCGGTGATGAGGTCGGCTGCGACCGGGTGGAGGAGCTGACGCTCGCCACTGCGCTGGTCCTGCCGGAGCCTGAGCGTGTACTCCCGTCCGGACGGTGCCGATGAGCAGCCGTGGACCCGTCACGCCAGCGGCATCCTGGCCAGCGGGGCCGGCCGCAGCACGTTCGAGGCGACCCCTTGGCCGCCGCCGGGGGCCGAGCCGCTCCAGGTCGCGGGACTGTACGATCAGCTGGCCGCAGCCGGCTTCCATGGCAGGCCGCGATCGATGGCCGCGGCGAGGTCCGCGAGCGCCGCGCCGATGAGGCCTGCGCCGATGCGGGCTGCGCGCACCGGGCGTGCTGGATCGAA
>OBLU010004338.1_pt1 | contig 12791 bp, 9 predicted proteins | sample 1518681 | NCBI WGS metagenome assembly OBLU01 (sample SAMEA3539304, study PRJEB22396) | soil metagenome | biome: tundra; feature: field; material: soil | place: USA | collected 2010-05 | depth 0.15 m | reverse complement strand
GTTGTTGGGAAACAGCCTTTCGGCTTTCCGCTCGGGCGGATAGACCATCTCAGCAAAGGTAGGGGAATGCAACACCAATCCCTCCTACCGTTGCTGATCCCTAATAGGTGGCAACGATCGAGTATTTCTCCTGGCTCACTTGGGGAATTCTGACCCACTCCTTCTGTGAATCAAAGTCCTGCCACGGCTTATCGTTAATCGTCACGTGTTGAATAGGCTTTCCCTGAGGGTGGCGTATCCGCAACAGAATTGTAGTTCCAGGCTGGCGATCTTGGAGTTGGAAAATCGCACCGACAGTTCCGGAGTCAGTCGAACTGTGTATTTCGAATGAGATGTTGCCGAACCATGTTGGAGCGTTTTTGACCGAAATGCGCTTCCCATCTTCCAGCCATGCCCTCGGCGTTGCCTGTGCCAAGAGCAACGTTTGGTCATCCGTTTCACGCACGAGCATGTTGCGGTACAACTCAAACCAGGCGCCATCTGTACTGGGCGGCCCAAAGTACTGTCCCCATCGCCAACGGTGTTCAACAGGCTCATATACGCCGTGACTGAAGCCGCCGGCCATTAAACTGTAGAAGGCGTTTATGGTTGCTTTCACATCATCGCGAAATAGATAGGCGGTTGCCTGCTGATTGTATACGGGCTCATTTGCCAAGCCCCACCCATGCAGGAACAGATTGTCTTCCTGGTCATTAAGAAGTGAGCTGGCGAGTTTTCCCTGCGCAGATAGCGCTTTCAGCCGAAGGAGATGTGTAGCGCCGGTGTCCACATCCGATGGATACCAAAGTTGGAAGTTGCGCCCAGGCTCGGAAGCGTTTGAAGGCACGTACGGAGTCCAGGTGTGATCGCGCAATTGGACGAGCGGAGACTGTACGCTCGCCACGCTTATGCCGTGCTCGATCGCAGCACGATATTCTTGCGCGACCTTCAGGCATTCCGTGGCTCGTGGATTACCGTATCGCCCCAGTGCTTGTCCCATCAGTTCGATTCCTGCGTAAAGATAAGCCTGGTTAAACGCCCAGTATCCGGTGCCGGTCAGATCATTCAGCGGACCAGCAACGAGCCCTCGCGTCAGACCAGAAGCTGAAGACGCGCTTTGTACTTGCGCAATAGACCAGTCGAGCGCCTTGAGTGTGTCTGGGAGCAGGGCTTCAAAGCTCTTCCGGTCATCAGACAGGAGATAATCCTGCGCTACAGCGTACATCATTCCTGGGGTGTAAGCGATCCAGTGTGCATTTCCGTTGACTCGGCCGCTGAACGCTTGGTTGTTGCGATAAATCGCGCTAAGCTCTTCGGTTGCAACCTTGTTATATCCGCGCAGTCCGTAGAGCATGTAGTCGACATACACGGCCTGATTGACCGGCCAGGGAGTGCCAGTTTGAGAGTAGGCGAAGTTGGAATATGGCAGGTCAATTTGACCATCGCTGTGCTTGCGCGGCAGCATCAAGGCATGCCATAGGTTAGCGCGAAAGAGGTCGTTGACTGCTTTCTCTGGAACATCGAATTGTGCCCCCTGCGCCAGATATGATGACCAGAATTGCAGGGTGCGTGCCCGCGCAGCCGCATAGTCTAAACTCGCCACAGTGTTACGTTCGCCTACACCCACGGTTGGGGAAGGCAGCGAAATGTAGAACTCTTTCGTGCCGCTGGCGGGAAGGGGAACAGAAACCGTAATATCGACTCGTCTTGCTTTCTGTCCGTCCTCCTGTACACCGTCCCACGCCACGTTGGCGCCCTCGGGATTGATTACGAGTAGAACATTGTGATGCGCTTCGTCCTCCAGCAGAAGGTGTCCATCCAAGTGCTCGGCCGTGATGCCTGGGTCGTCTTGGGATGGCAGGTCGCGCTCATGCACCATGGTCACGGGTACGACGTGCGCCTGCCCTGACAGGTCCGTCATTCGTACACGCTGCAGCAAGACCATGTCTACATCACCTTGTCGCGCCCGCGGGGGGCCATTCAACGGATATGCGAACTGCTCCACTTCGTAGCGCACATGGTCGCGCTCGAAAACGGTGGTGATCACCGGCAACCCGTCTTGCAGCGTTTGACTCTTCCAATAAGGCGTGATGCCTTCTGAGAGGTTCCCGAACTCAAACCAAAATCGAAATTGATCTGGATTTCCATAGTCGTTCCAAACTCCGGCTCCACGATCGATGCCGAACTTTGGTAGTGTGGAATCCCAACTGAGACATACGATATGTCCAGGACCTTCCTGCACTGGATGGGCATAGTCGGGACTTCCCATATCCGCCCATTTGCTTTTGAAGGCGTCGTAACTGGCTTCGGGCGCATGTTCCACTTGTTCGAGAATGCGCTTCCCGGCATACGGTGCTAGCTGGCGCTGTGTCTCGGCAAGAGAGACCGGCGCATCGCCAGTACTAACGTACAAATCGAGTGAGGGGATCCAGAAGGTCTTGCTCCGAAGCAACTGATCGAGGGTCAATGAAAATCCGCTTGTACCCTCGGGGTTCAGCTCGACTGTTACTCTGCGCGTGTCCACACGCCATGCGGGATCTTGTGTAAGACGGCGCACCGTATCGGCATCGCTGTGAGCAATCAGGTCCGACCAGATGACGTGCATGTCCTGTATCGGCTTGATCTCCGCCGTCAAATATTCAATGGTATAAGTATGTGTCTCCACATGCCCGTCGCCGGCTGTACCCCGCCATTCCCCTTGCTTGTCCACCGAAACACCGGGCGATGGAACGAGCTTCACAAAGAATGGAGCGCGCTGAGCCGACGTATAGCCGACCGAGACCTGAACTTTGAGCTGTTCGAGCGATTGGCACAGCAAGACAGCCGGAACAATATTCAAGAGTACAAACAGCGTCAACGTGGACCGGTACATTGTTTGCATCCTCAACGGGATTGTCATCTTCGTCGTTCCACTGCGCGCAGCTGCAACCCATGACCCTGTCAATGGCGATTTCACATCCACCTCCGGTGTTTATTGTTCACCAGGCCTTCTCGCATCGAACGATGCGACGGCCAAGATCTTTGGTTTCTGTCCGAATGCCGGGACGGGATCGAGCCGAGGGAGAAAAGGCCAGACAGGTTGAGTTATATACTGGAACGGTCCAAGTGCTCCGAATTAAGTCATTTCCAGGGTTAGAACCGGTATAGGCCTCATACAGATTAGAGAAAGGATTCCGGACATTGGTTCAACTTGAGTCATCCGCGCTGCTTGTCACAGTCCTTCCTGAAGTGGGCGGCAAGGTGGGCCAAATCCATGATAAAGCGTCCGGATGTGACCTCTTGGTCCCGCCGCAGAGACCTTATCACACTATTCCAGTCGATGGTGATTGGTTGAAACACGACACAAGTGGCATGGACGATTGCTTTCCCAACGTCGCTGCGGGAATATATCCTGATGTGCCTTGGGCAGCAACGCATCTTCCCGATCTAGGCGAGTGGACACACAGCGTTTGGAACATAACAACGGCTGATGCCAGAGAGATTGTGATCGAGGCGACAGGGAGCGCACTGCCGTATTTAGCAACCAAGAAAATACGCTTCGTGGATGAGCAGACACTGGAGTTCTCCTATCAGGTCGAGAATCGAGGGCAGTTTCCGATTCGCTACCTCTGGTCGGCGCATCCGTTGATCTCAGTGCCATGCGAGTTTGGCCTTGAAATGGCTCCCGGAGATTTGACCTTTCGTCTCTTTCCCGGGGATGGAGAGGTGTGGGCATGGCCAACATTCAAGAGCACAACTCTCTCCAGCGAGTGGATTCCCCACGGCGCGGATCTGAAAGTCTTCGTGACCGGACTGACAGAAGGGTGGTGCGCATTGCGGCTTCCGGCACACTCGCTGCGCTTTTCCTTCGATTTGTGCACACTACCCGTGGTGGGTATCTGGTTCAACAACTACGGATTTCCTGCGGGAAGCGATCGGCCCTTTCGGTGCATCGCAGTGGAACCGTGTACTTCGCCATCGGATTTGCTGGATGAACTTGATCCAGCAGCCTACCCATCGATTGCCGTCGACGGAATTGCGCAATGGTCGATGCAGTTGAGCGTCTCCCAGCACGGGTTAGCCGAGGCTGAGTAGTACAAGCGAGAGAATACCTGTCAATATACCGGCCACTCCAAAGCGGCCGATCCTCTCCCTAAACAGGAGAACTCCCGCGGCCGCAACCAGAAACAGGTTGCCGCCGGTAGTAATGGGAAATACGATGTATCCCGGCACTCTTTGCTCGAGTGCCAATAGGCTGAAAAGCTGTCCTCCGAAGCTTCCCACGCCGATTCCAAATGCCATGACTAACTCTCGGACATAGAAGCGGCTGCCCGTTGCCAAGAACGCAACGAGACTAAATACCAAGCTGCCAGCATACCACCACAAAAGATACTGATAGTGGTACCGTTCCGACAATCCCTTTTCGATCATGATCTTCAGTCCGAAGGGTCCCAGGCCATTCGCCAGATAGGCAGCCAGCATTAGCCGCAGCCAGATTGATGAACGATTCATGCGACTTCCTTTGGCTCTGTCACAATTGCAGTTCGCTTCGCTTCGTCGGCCTGCTTGTCTTTCCACATCAGGAGTACCGAGATGACGGCCAGCGCGAGCACAGCGATCTTTCTCGGGTTCACCGGCTCGTGGTAGAGGACCACGGAACCAATGGCAGGAATGGCAGCGGACAGATTGATGATCAGCCAGCTTGTCGATATCTTTCCGTAACGAATGCCTACCATGAACACAATCCCGCCAATTGCGTTCAGCATTCCGAAGGGGATCGCGATCGCATAGACGACAACCGGCAAGTGGAACTCTGCACCACGGAACCAGATCACAAAGAATACCCCAAAGAGCACGGACCAGCTGTAAGCGAGGGTATAGACAGCGCTCGGTCTGCAGCCCCGTGTGTCGGCGAATTTGACGAAGATCCCGATGAGGCCAAAGGAGGTAAGGGAAAGAATCATGTATAGATAGCCCAGTGTCATGTCTTCTCCTCGATGCGAGAATCACGCGATCCAGCAGGCCTCTTCTCCACCCGATCACTGCGTTACCTCCAAGGAGGAGGACTGGATATGGGAAATCCCAGAGAGGGCAAAAATCCGGTGCATCTTCACTCAAGCCTAGCCCCGTTCCCGGTTCGATAGATTGCGGCCCTGGCGCTATTGTCGAAAATGTCCATCCCACTGTACAGAGCCTCACACTGGACCGGGTGCCGCATGCACTCTGAGTTGGGTCGGAATGTCAGAATAAGGGAGAATCGCTACTAGATTAAGAAGGAAGGAGCCGAATGTTGCCAACCATTGTTCATCATCCCGCACAGGTCGATTTAGACAAACCAGGGAAGCACGATTACCGCCTTGCGTTTCATCTGGATTCAGGCTGGGGCTATTCTCTGGTTCCCCTCACTGTGATCAACGGTCTTCGGCCGCTAACCGCTGGGGTTGAGCCACCTGGCCTGGCTGCCTTCGGCGGAACGCATGGGAACGAATGGGAGGGACAGGTCGCGGTCAAGCGGCTGTGCCAGCAACTCGATCCGAACGAGATCAGCGGCAGAGTGATCCTGATGCCACAACTGAGCCAGAGTGCATGCGCAGCCAATCAACGAACCTCGCCTCTCGACAATGTCAATATGAATCGGGCATTCCCGGGCAATCCATGCGGAACCATCTCCTATCGAATTGCAGACTTCGTGAAATCCCACATTTTTCCCAAGGTGCGAATCGTGGTCGATGTACATGCGGGAGGCCGCGAAGGCGGATTCGCACTATGCACTTCGTTCCATCCTGTGGCTGATGCCGCGCAGAGTGCCGAGATCACCCAAGTAGCATCTCTCTTCGACACGCCTTTCATGCTGATCTACTCGAGCCAGATGGCTTCCGGCCTCCTCTCGGATCAAGCCGAGGCCGAAGGCAAGATCGCTATCGGGGGAGAGTTCGGCTTCGGAGAGGGCGTGAACCGGAAAGGCGTTTTACATGCATATGAAGGTACTCGAAATGTTCTGAAGCACTACGGGATGCTCCTAGGCGAAATCGCCAAGATCGATCCCACCCGCGCTGGGGCTCCTCGCCTTGTCGATGCTCGGAATTTGGAGGACTACGTTCCTTGTCCGTACGCAGGCATCTGGGAGCCGCTCGCGGACCTTGGAGAGGAGGTGAATGAAGCCCAGTTGATCGGCCGGTTGCACGACTTTTCAAAACTCTCGGCAGATCCTTTGGAGATTCATGCGCACTGCACAGGGGTCATGATCATGATGTGCGGAACGGCACAGTGCCGGCAGGGGACCACCCTTTATGTGATCGCCAGGGATGCGGTTCCTAACAATGCGTAGCGATTGCAACAGAAAAAGGGGCAGTCGAGAACTTTTTCTCGACTGCCCTCATCTATTTCTTGCTGAGCTTTTTAGAAGATGAGCTTCAACCCAAACTGAAGTTCGCGGGGAGCGCCTGCGCCGAAGATCTCTCCGGTCGTCCCGTCGTTGATGGAGGTGTCTGGCGCGCCAAGGTTGACAACATTCGGCACGTTGAACGCCTCAAAACGGAACTGCAGGTAAGTTCCCTCGCGGAAGCGGAAGTTTTTGATCAGTGAGGCATCCAACTGACGGCTAGACGGCCCCTCGAAGATACCCATTCCCGAGTTGCCATAGGTATAGGGGGCAGGCGCAGTCAAGGCATTAGGATTGAACCAAAGTTTCGCGCTTGGATTTGAAACGTGCAGGCTTTGGCCAGCTACCAGGTTGGGGCGCGTGTCATAGCCGTTGCCCAGCGTAGCACCAGGTGCATCGAAGGTGAGCGGTGCGCCTGATGCGTATGAGAAAATGCCGCTGAGTTCCCAACCCCCAAGGATCGTGTCGGCAATGAGGTTCATTCCTGAGAAGTATTTCCTGCCCCGTCCAACCGGAAGTTCGTAGACGCTGTTTACCGTGAGCAGATTTCTGACGTCACTGGGTGACCGTCCGCGAGTGTATCCCGTAGGAGTTAGCGGCTGAACGCTGTTGTAGGGACCGCCTGCTGCCATGTTATTCAGCATGAGCTTGCTGAACGCATAGGAGCCGGTGAACGTCAACCCGTTGGTCATCCGCCGCTCCCACTTTGCCTGCAATGCGTTGTACCAGGACTGCCCCATATTTCGATACACAGTGATATTGGTTAAGTCAGGGTACGGCAGCGCCGCTTGCAGATTCGGGTAGTTACCAGCCGGAACTGCATCGTAGTGCTGGTCGCCAGCGATGCCATCGTAGAGACGGTTGCCAACATAGGAAAGCGTCAGCGCAGAGTGGAAGGGAAGTGACCGTTGAACGGACAGATTCCACTCATGAAGCTTTTGCGATTTTACGTCCCACGCCGGCGATGCCACGCTGGAAGGACCGAAATCGTTTAGGGCAGCAGGGAACGCTGTTTCCCATTGTTGCATGGATCCAGTTGAATAGCTCGGGGTCTCGTAGCTCCAGTAGGGCGGCCCGACGATGGAGGAGGCAGATATGTTGCCTTGGAAGCTACTCGTGAAAATCCCGTACGCGCCCCGAATCACGGTGTCCTTGTAAGGATTCCATGAAATCCCTACTCGTGGGGAAAAATACCCATTCGCCTTAAACAGGCCCGCTGGAACACCAACTTGGTCGGCTGGAACCCATTCGCCCGCTGTCGCCGCCGCAAAGTACGGCGCAGCCGCCTGAGCCGTCAGATTGACATCTCCGCTTGCGTCGACACCCGCCACCACTTTGCCGATCTGCGGGTCGAACGTAGCCCCATTTCCATACAGGAGCTGCTTCTCGTACCAGTAGTCATACCGTAGGCCTAAATTCAACGTTAGCTTATGAGTTACCTTGTAGGTGTCCTCCACGAACGTGGCAGCATAGGGTGCGCGCTGTACGCCAAAGGGCGCGAGAGGAAAGTTGCGGGACGCGGACGAGACCAGACCGAGCAGATAGTCGGCAAAGCCGTCCCCCGTACCTACCCCCTGCGCCGTGTATTGCCCATTGAAGTTGAAATTGCCTCTAGAGGCGAATGAGGCGTGGTTCCCGTAAACAGAACGAATGTCGCCCTGCAGACCAAAGTCAATCAAGTACTTTCCCCGCACTAGATTCATGCTGGTCGTGCCATTCCAACTGTGAGACCAGAGCCGCCCATCCACACCCCAGGGCAGGCCGAAACCGGTCAATCCGGTGGCCGACACACCGGGAAGTCCTGCGAAGGCTTGCTGGGCTGGATTCGTGAATCCTGAGATGCCGGCCGCGGTGTCAAGGTTGGTGACTCCAACACCTGGACTGACGAATGTATTGTGCGATTCCTGAAAGCCGCCATTGAGGCTGAAGAGTGCTGTCGGGCTGATTGTGTAGGCGTAGTTCAGGGTATAGCTCTGCTGGATTGTGTTGTTGGTCTCGGCTCCAGCGGGCGTATAGTTATAGAACGTGTTGGGACTGCCGTAGCGAACCCAGCGTCCGTAGATATGCTGGTTGGCCGTGAGTTCGTGATCAATTCGCGCGGTCCCTGAACTGGTGTCGTCGATGATTGGCTCGACAGCCCGATAGGTTCCGGTGGTAGATGCCAACCAATAAGGGAAGAAATAAGTTGCGGCGGAGTCAATGCGACCGGAAGGAATCCTATTGTTCGGGAACTGCTGGCCCGTGGTAGGGTCAAAGATCGGATTCCTACCTGTAAAATCTCCCCCAAGCATCGCGGGGGTGGGAACCACGTTGTTGAAAATTTGCTCCTGCCGAACACGAAGAAGCTCCCAGCTACCGAAAAAGAAGGTTTTGTCGCGAATGATTCGACCACCCCCAGCGGCGCCGAACTGATTTTGGATCAGCTTTGGGATAGCTGAGTTAGGTGGGGCAAAGTAATTTTCCGCCGAAAATGCACTGTTCCGCGCGAATTCCCATGCAGAGCCGTGGTATTGATTGGTGCCTGCTTTGGTGGCAACGAGAACTTGTAGCGGAAAGCGTCCGTTTTCAGCGCTGAAGTTTGAGGTCTGAACGTTAAACTCCGCGATGGTGTCTATGCTCGGAATTGCGATTGCGCCCTCGTCCATCGAGCCGTTGGCATTGGAGCCGTCCAACTGGAACTGCGTCTGGCCAGATGCGACACCGGAGCCCACAACGTATGACCCGCGCTCCGCGCCGAATTGGCCGCCCACTTGGCCTGCATATTGCATACCGGGTGCGAGGCCTACGAGTTGAACGACGTTACGGCCATCCAGAGGAAGGTCGGTGACCTGCTTTTGCTGAATCACGGTCTCTGCGGCGGCACTTTCTGTCTGAATTTGTTCCGCTATTCCTTGCACTACAACCTGTTGATCGACGTTTCCCATTTGAAGCACTGGAGACAGCCTGCTTCGTTGGCCGATCTCCAGCACCAGCTTCTCCACCTTCCAGCTTTTGAAGCCGCCCATGGAAACAGTTACGGAGTATTGGCCGATGGGTAACGCCAGGATCTCGAAATCCCCGGAAGCATCGGTCAATTCCATTTTGGCGAACCCAGTATCCAGATTCGTTACGGTTACTTTTGCTCCAGGGATCACGGCTCCGCTTGGATCCGCAACAACGCCAAGAACCACAGCCTCGTTTGCGACCTGAGCTTGCAGGATTCCTGCCATCCCCAAAATCAGCGACATTAAGACAAATGCCCTTTTCATCGGCCTCTCCTTTTTTGAGGATTGCCTTCAAGCACGAATTTACACTTGAGGCGAACTTAGAGACCGAGTGTGCACCCTTTCAGAGCCGCTGAAAAGAGTTGCAATACCTGAATGATTGAAACCATCCAGCCTACAGGACGGAGACCATCGCATCTTTACGAAGCACAGTTGCAGCGGTTCGGTCCACGGCGTGAGCCGGACAGAGCTGATCAAGGCTGGCGGGAAGGCCTGGGAATTCGCTTCCTCCCATTCACTGATTCCCAGGGTTTTTCCCCGGCATTCATCGGAGTCGATGCATTGTCCCCTCATCTGTTCGCTTAGCTGGACAGTTTGCTCTTTTTTGCTTTACGATCCTCTTTCCGGTAATTGGTAAAATTTGTCATGGAAACCTCATCGAGTCCGAGAACGCAATCAGTGCCTGCGTTGGAACGAGGGCTTCACGTTCTGGAGTACCTTGCCCAGTCGCGGCGGGGTGTCACCTTATCAGAGTTGACACGCAAACTTCAGCTACCCCGGAGTACAGGGCACGCGCTTTTACTTACCTATGAACGCTGTGGTTATGTGCAAAGGGACCAAGAAACGGGCCGATATCGTCTCGGCTCGCGCCTACATATGGTCGCCAACATGGCGCTCTGCGGACATAGCCTGCGCGATCATTGTTTTTCTTTCCTCCACCGGTTGATGCTAGATACGGGACTGACAGCCCATCTAGCGGTGATGGAGGATGGTGAAGTCATCCTGATCGATAAGATCGAACCATCGGGAACGCGCAAGGTCGCAACTTGGGTGGGCAAACGGATGGGCCTGCACTGTACCGCTCTCGGGAAAGCTTTAATCGCTCATTTGCCCGCTGCAGAATTCGACGACCTTATCGGCAAGCATAGGCTTATCCGCCATAACGACAATACGATTGCTTCTATGCGAAATCTCCGGATAGCTTGCGAACGGGTTAAGCGGTTAGGTTATGCGATTGACGATGAGGAAGAGGAGGTTGGTATACGGTGTATTGGTGTGCCCGTGCATAATGGTGACGGTGGCGTAGTAGCTGCAATCAGCATCTCGGGCACAAAAGCGCAGATCAACGACATCCCCACCATGGCGAGCCTCGTTAGGGATTGCGCAATTTCCCTGTCACGGCATCTCGGCTTAGTCTTGAAGCAGCCCGATGTGTCATCTGCAACTGAAAACTCTCCAGATGTGGTCGCTTGAGATTTCCCCGTTTAGAGGCTTGAGGCTTTGTTGGTGATTTGGATCAGGCCGGGTAACTGGCTAAGGTCCAAAGGGGAGGTTTGAGGTGATATGTAAGTGTGCTTGGGATGGATTTCGCCTTCCCGGCATCGCCAATGAGAGTGGAGTGCGCAGGCCGTCCCGGTCTGATCCTTGACCGGGCCGGCGCTCGCGTCGGCCGGTGTTCCGGTCTGGGGCGGCGGGCCCGGAAAGCATCGGTAGGGTAGGAAAGAATCTCTTTCTTCCGACCCCGAACCCCGGGGATCCATAGCACAGTTCACTCAAATAGCCAAAGCAGCAGCCGGGACGGTGCTGGGGTTGTTTCGGAACAGATCCAATCCTGAAGAGGCTCATCCTGTTATAGACACCTATATAGTGGTGGACGTGTCTGAGACCCGTGATAAACGCCGCCGGAGTGACCTCGATCTGTTCGTGCTCGCGTTGATCGCAAGCGGCGTTTCTATCCCCTATGAACTGAAGACGGCTGCCGGACTCTCTCCCGGGGCAACGATCCCCGTCCTGCGGAGACTTCTGGTTGAGGAACTGATAGTCCAGGGAGAGCCCGGCTCCCGCGGGCGTACTGACCACAAAATTACGCCTGCGGGCCGAAAGCGCCTGAAGAACGGCTGGCGGGAACTGATCGACCAAGGCTCGAGCGGCGACCTCGATGCCGACCTTCGAGTGGCACTGCTGGCCCTCTGGGTTGGCGGCGACCGGCGGCTCGCTGGTGATTTTCTGCGCCAATCGGCAGCCCAACGGATGGAATCCATCGGCAGATTCGAAGAGCCCGACGAACCGGCCTCGCTTCCACCGCTTGCCGCCTGGTACCGAAAGCTGCGTTTGGCTTCATCGGCCGCTCTTCTCAAAGGGGAATCCGCCGCTGCACTCGCCATGGCTAAAGCGATGCCCAGGAACACATCCGGCAAGCGAAAGCCGGGCAGAGCTACCCCCAAGCCGTAAAGCCTCGTTCAAGGTGTTCCAAAGGCTCGCACGAGGTATTTGTCGATCCGTTACTGTCGCAGGCCGTTCCCCTGGTTCGCGTCAGTCAGCGATCCGGTGGCGATCAGCCTTGTCGACATTGGCTCCTGCTACAGGCACTGGCTGTTTATGAAAACTCTCCAACAGCAGCACATCAAGCAGCGCTTTACCCGACCCTACACACCGCGCACCAACGGCAAAGCCGAACGGTTCATCCAGACCGCCCTGCGCGAGTGGGCCTATGCCCGCTCCTACCAGAACTCAACTCAACGGGAAAGCCAGCTCGATCTCTGGCTCCATGACTACAACTTCCACCGTCCCCATGCTAGCCTCAATCTCAATACACCAGCTTCCCGATCAGGCTTGAATCGGAACAACCTCTTGAGCCTCCACACCTAGAGCAGGCAACCTCCGCAGCAAACAGTACGGACAACAGGCCCTACCGAAGTAAGTATCCCCGGCAGAGCCGTCGGCAGAGCCGGGGGAACTCCCCGTTGGATTAGCTATAGCGTCGGCGAAGCGAAGAGCGATCCTCAGCACGAGGAGAACTTTTCAGAACTGGTGAACCGGGCAGACGCAGAGATGTACCGCCGCAAACGCTCGCGGTAGCGACGGCGACGTTGGAGGTATGGAGCACTCCTGCAACGTTTGTAGCCGCCGCGGACCAGGCGCTCTACCGAGCAAAACGGGCGGGACGGAATCGAGTGGTCGCGGCCGAGTGGGAGACCTTCGAACCTGCGCCCCTCGATCCATCCCTCGTCGGACCGGTCTGAAAAAGGGCAACCTGAGTTCCGTATCCATGCCCGTGCTGGCGGCTGCGAAGTTTGAGCCTGCCGCGGCGCGGCCATGCTAATTGATAAGTCTCAATAACTCCCAATGCAAAGGGGTGATGGGTACACCCCCTGGAAATCCGTAGCAGGAGCTGCGTTTCCCTTTCAGTCACGAAATCCGCAGCACGGTGTAGAAAATCTCCCCCCGTGTTCCTCCACCCGTGATTG
>OBLU010004337.1_pt1 | contig 12792 bp, 6 predicted proteins | sample 1518681 | NCBI WGS metagenome assembly OBLU01 (sample SAMEA3539304, study PRJEB22396) | soil metagenome | biome: tundra; feature: field; material: soil | place: USA | collected 2010-05 | depth 0.15 m | reverse complement strand
GCTCGGCGGCCATCTCCTCATCTTCTTCCGCGCCTTCCAACTCCACCCGTTGCCGACTCAGCCGCCCATGCACGGCGGCCAAGAGGCGCTCGGTCACCGGCGTCTCCGTCAGCGGCAGCAACTGCGCTTCGTCCAGCCCGGACTGCGACCGCTGCGTCTCCGGATCAAATTTACGAATCGTCTCAATCTCGTCGCCGAAGAACTCGATCCGCACCGGCCGGTCGGCCTCCGGAGAATACACGTCCAGAATCCCGCCCCGCCGCGTAAACTGCCCCGGCATCTCCACCAGGTCCATCTGCATATAGCCCACGCTTGCCAGGTGCCCGGTCAGCACCTCCACGTCCACCTCTTCGCCGCGCTTGAGCGTCACCGCCAGCCCGGCGTAGTAGTCGCGGTCGAAGAGCCGCAGCGCCGCCGCCTCCACCGGCGCAATCAGAATCTCGACCGTCCCGGTAGCCAGCTTCCACAGCGCCGTCGCCCGCTGCTCCTGCACATCCGGATGTGGGGAAAGGTTTTCAAAAGGAAGCACATCGTGGGCCGGCAGCCGCACCACTTGCGCGGGGTCCACCGCGCCGGTCAGCTCGCACCCGGCGCGCAGCATTGGCTCCAGCGCCTCGGCAGCCTTGTTGTCGGCCACCACTACAATCACAAGTTGCTTGGCCGCCCGCGCCATAAGCGGCAAATACAGCGACCGCGCCGTCGCCGTCAGCCCGGACACACGTCTCCGCCCCGCACCCAGGCTCAGATGCCTTCGTACGCGCTCAAACCCCGAAGAGTGCTCCAGCTCCGCAAATACCTCGCGGACAAACGGGAGGATCATGTGGTTCCAGTTTAACAGCGACGGCGCGTCCCTTTCGAGATGCATCGCGAGGCATCGGCGAAGTAAGAATGGCGACGGCCTGATTGGCGCCGAAACTATCGCTCATTGGGGCTGGGCGACAGGGTAGAACCGGCGTGGACGGCAACTAATGACCATGTTATGTTGGACATTCTTCAGCCTCGGATGCACTCCGTATCTTGCTACGAATTCGCTCCTCGTGTTGGTGATTCGAGGAGCGAAGCCGTGTAGCAACGTCAGCTCAAGGGCGGATCAATGTTCTCGAGCCGCACGAAGAGAGAAGACAGATGCAGAATCGGCATAGGCTGCTGCGTCAGGTCAGACATGATGGTCAGGTCGAACTGCAACTGTGCATTCAGTGTTGAAGGCTGCAGGGAGCGATACCAGTTCTCGCATCCCAGCGCCTGTTCGCTGATGATGCCCGCAAGCTTCGCGCCGGCGCCGTTGTCACGCACTGCCACCTGCGTGGGCGACATCAGATAAACGGGCAGACGCACGCTGGGCACCTGGCTGCTGGGCGCGTACTCGTAATACGCCGTGAGCGACAGCGTGACCGAACTCGTCCCGGAGTTCTGGAACAGCACCTGGTACAGCTCAGAAAGCTGGCAGGAGAGCGAGCGCGTGACCGGTGTGTTGCCGTCGATGGCGTTGATGGTTGCCAGATCGATGGGCTTGTCATTGGTGAGCGTCGGCAGCAACGGATCGGCAAAAGAGACGGTAGGGGTGGTGTAGACGAAGGCGTCGGCGATCTTCCGGCCGGCGAGAATCTCGTTGCGCGTGAGGTAAACGGAGACCTCGGCGTTTTGGTGCTCCAGAATGTCGAGGCTGGGCAGTACAAACGTACGCTCGGCGATCTTCGCCGCCTGGGAGGCCAGAAGGTAATCGCCTGCGGCGTTGGTATAGACGAAGCTGAACGTCTTGCTGTCGGGCTGACCGTACGGATGGCAGGAGTAATCCGGCTGGATCTGGATCATCGGAGAGCCTACATTCGACGGCGGCGGGGCAGGCAGCGTCACGGTTACGCACAGAACGCCGGGTACATCGACTTTGTCCTTCGTTACTGTGATCGAGGACTCCGAAACGGTGAAGGGGTAGGGCGTACCCGAGTTGGACTTGCCACCCGTGAGAAGAAGGCCAGCAAAGAGGGCCCCCGCGGTATCCGCAATCCACTGCGAGATGGCCGCGGCGGACTCAAGCGCCATTTGGGCATTGCCGATCTGCGTGGGGTCGTCAGTCCCCACATCGAGCGGCGCGAGGTATGTATCGAGATCGGCCTGAATCTCCGGGAATACGGTGGTGAACTCGGCGAGGTTGTCGAAGAGATCGCGGGAAGGCGCGTCCGCCGCGAGCATGCGGGAGACCTTGTTGTTGAAGCGAATCTCGCCGTGGATCGCATCGTTCAGCGTATGCACCGGGAGCGACCAGGTGAAGCCGTAATTCCAGGTGGTTGCGGAGGCCAGCGGGTTGTAGTTGCCAGGTTCGCTGCAACTGTCGCCGGCTTTCAGATTGAGGTGCGGCAGATTCCCGCGAAGCAGGGGCTTGTAGCAGTCGGATGGAGCCGGGTGCGCGGATTGCTGCAGCACCAGCGTCGGTGTCGCCGGGAAGGCGCGCAGCACCAGCGGCACCTCAAACTGGCCGAGGATGCTGTTCAGCGGCCATGGCGAGTCGGGATCGTTCGGATTATCGGCAAAGCTCAGCCAGGTGGAAGGCTCGTAGCCTTGAATGCCGGGGAGGCTGGATATCTTGTGCTCAACGTACTGGCAGATGTACTCCAGGTTGAGCGTCACGCTGCCTTCGGCCGTGGTGGTGGAACTGAGGAGCATGCTGAGGTAGTGCGAAGCGGGATCGCTGCCGGCAAAAGCCAGGTTAAGTTTGGGCGAAGACAGCGAAATGTTGTTAGGCGGCGCGGCGCCGAGATCGATGTTGTCCGCAGGGGATTTCATCGCTACATCGCCGTACAGGCGCGGCGGCTTGAGTTCGCCGGGGTTCCTGGCGATGGCGGCATTCACGGTGGAATCGAACTGAATGCCCGCTTTCACCGCGTAGAACCCGGTGAGCATCCCCAGCATCGACTGGTAGAAGGCTTCCTGGATTGCGTCCTTCTCGCTCTGCGTTACGCCGGTCTCGTCCTTGAATACGGGCACCATCGCCTTTTTGAGCGCGCCGGCAAGCGCCTTTTTCGCATCGAGCAACAGTTGCAGCGCGTCGCGCCCGGTGCTCTTGTGGCGAAGAATCAGTGCCGGCGCGAAGTAGCGAGGAGTCAGAATCGCATCGATCTGCGTAAGAGTGGACTGCATCCACTGATCGAGGTCGATGCCGGCGAAGGAACGCTCAGTGAAAGCTCCGGTGGGCGAGATGACTTTGCCGGTCTCGTAGGAAATGATCTGGGTTCCGGCGCGGGAGACCAGTTGGTTGGAGATGGGCCGGGGAGCAAACTGCCGGGGCGCGCCGGGGTTGCCGATCTTGTACGAAATGGCGGTCGATTGCTGCGGATCGCCAAGTTGAACGGCCCACAGATTGTTAAGCGCGCTATTGCTGAAGGAGTTGCTGTCAGAGCCCGTGGCGATGTGCAGCGTGACGCCCTTGAGGCTGGCGAACGCCTGCGTGAACGCGTTGGAGAACGCGGAGATATCGCGTTGTACCGAGTCCGCGGTGACGGGTTGCAGCTTCCCATTGAACGTGCGCCAGTAGTTGTAGTTGTCCAGCTCGGCAGAGTTGGCGGTCAGAGGACCGGTCCAGGGCGCGAGCACCGCGGTGATGGACGAGACGCCGGAGGCCGTGCTGAGCTGGCCTTCCACGAGATACGGGTTGCGGCCGATCGTCAGACCGGCAGTGACGCGGAAGATTTGTCCCTGGTTCAGCTTTGCGATATCCAACGGGACGGTGAGGGTGAGTTCGGGAGTGAACGCCACAACCGTTTCGCCCGGAATAAGGCTCTGGAGCCACTGATAGATGCTTTCTACCCAGGCAATGAGGGCCTGCGCATTGGCCGGGCTGAACAGCGACTCCGCGCCGGGCAACAGGCTGGTGGAGAGCCCTATCTGAACGCCATTGGGGTCGCCGAGTTGGAAGAGAACCTGCTTGAAGACAGCGATGGCGTGCTGCACGCGCGATGCGGCATCGGACGATGTGAACTGGCTCTGATCAAAGGCGAGCAGCAGTTCGAGGGTGGGCTGCTTGTTGCTGTCAGGCACTACGCGGAAGGCATTGGCAACACCCGGCCACTGGGCGAGCCCGATCAGACTATCGGTGTAGCCCGCGATCTCAGAGGGGGGCTGGCCGGAAGATCGGCATGGCTTTGCGGACGCGTGAGCTCGCTGAGGATGCGATTGCCGAAGATGTCCTGCCAGGCAAGATCGAACTGCAGCAACCCGCCCACGCCGAGGTAGGGGCTTTCGGATGGCAAGGGCAGCCCAGCGGCCCTCGCCTGCGGCGGATTCTGGACCAGCGAGGGATAGGGCAGTGTGCGGGTGTAGATCCATTCATCTCCGGAAGCAGCCAGCGTGGGAGCCTGAATCTTGTCGTCCACCGGAGCCCCTTGCGGCAGAACCGGACTGGCGGGCAATCCCCAGGCGCTGCGCCGGAAATCGGGATTGTCGGCCACGCGGTAGCCCAGCAGGTTATACATATGCTGCAGGTAGAGACTGCCCCACTGGTTGAAGTTCGGATCCTTGGGAGCGGGCAGAGGCGCCGGCGCGGTGCGCGTGGCGGTGAACCCGGCAACCCCGGCCTGAACCAGCGGCGACAGCGTGATGGGGCCGGACAGCGCGTGCAGCGATTGCCCGGCAGCGAAGAAGCCGGGAACGCTGGCGTTGGCCGCCGCAATGGCGGGAATCGGCGCGTTGTAGTACGCGGAGAGGCTTGCGCACGTATTGCCGCCAGGGCAGGCGCCGATGTTGACGATGATGGGCGGAAGGATCAAGCCGGTGTAGTCGGGCAGCGGGTTGGGCCACGATGTGCGGTGCGGGTTGGCGTTCTGGATGGCCTGCGCCGTGGTGTTGAAGTACGCCGCGATGGCGTTCAGATCGCCGCCCGGAGAGATGCTGCCGGGAGGAACCTCGTAGCGTCCGCCCGCGACCGTTACAGAGCCGTTGAGGGCCGCGGTGGAATTCATCGCAACCAGGACGCTTATGTCGGTGTAGTACGCGGCAGCCAGCGACGCGAGTGTGTCGGCCGCGGTGGTAAGCCGGGTCTCGGCAGCCACCTCGACGGCCTCGGCAATAAAGGCCGCATCGCTCAGGTCGAGCGGCTCATTGGTCGCAACCACGTTCATGTACTCCGCTACACTCTGACCGGCGAGAATCATCCCGCTCGCCGAGTGCGGCGCGTCGACCTTGTACAGCGAGAGCACGGCCACCTGGGCAACGTCGCCGTTGGAGAAGATGCGATCGGGCAGACCCTGCAATTGCCCGCCGCCGCCGATGCCGGTGGTATAACTGAGATAGAAACCGCCCGACCGCGTGATGCTGGCTTCCCACAACAGGCGCAGGAATTCCGTAGGCGTGTTGATCACGTTGGGCAGAGGCGCAGTGGCAAGTAACGCCAATTGCGCATCCAGCAGAAGGCCGCTGGGCGGATGCGTCTCGGTGGAGAGATTTACCTGGCCGATGCCCATCAACGAGACAGCCTGGCCGTTGGAGACGGATTGGTCGTCGGACTGCCAGCCTGTGGCATTGCTGCCGGTACTCGCCGGCGGATAGAGCAGGACCATCTGCTGGAAGCTGCTGTCGTTCGAGCCCAGGCGATCGAGCAGGCGCTCGAGCAGCAGGGTGTCGCTCTGCGTGGCGCCGATCAGTTCGTAGAACCGCGAGGAGGCAGTGGCGCCGGGGGCCGCGGCCGTGCGGCGCAGCGAGAAGCTGATCAGCGTGCCGAAGCCGAAGTTATTGACCGCCTGCTCCCTGGTATTGCCGGTGGCCGCGTCGGTGCGTGCAAGCACCGGCCTGAATCGGGGCAGCACATCGGAAGAACCGGGCAGGTCGATAAGCGGGTCGGGCAATTGCCAGATGCTCGGTTGCGGGTTCGAGGGCGCCGCTTCCTGGTGCGGCAGAGTGACAGGCACAGTCGTCTGCCACGCCAGGCGACGCGCCAGCGGATAGCGGCCCGGTTGCGCGGAAGCCGCCTCCACCGGGGCAAGCGCGCTCATGCCCGACTCGAAGCGGCCGGACTGCGCCTCCTCCGGGGAGAATTTGTAGCCGACCTTCGCGTTGCCGGTGACCGTCACCTGGGGCAGTACGGAGATCGGCGTCCACGGCTTGGCAGTCTTTGCGGTGAACTCGAACGAGCTTGCCTTTCCGTTTTCCCAATCCAGTGTGAGGCTGAGTCCGCGAGTTGCGGGAAGGTGATGGGCGGAATCCAGTTGTCGCCCAGATACTCGCGCAGCAGAGCGTTGAGATCGACCACGCCGCTGGTCTGTTTGGCTTGGAAACGCCAGTTGCCTGCGCCCAGGTAGTAGGCCCCGATCGACACGCCGATCTGCAGCAGCATCGTGTTCGCGGTGATGAATCCGGAGTTGGCGCCCTTCTGCCGCGTGATTTCGAAGCCGACGTTCTCCAGTTTGAAGAGCTGTTTGTTGAAAAATGTGAAGGTCCACTCGATGTTCAGATTCAGCGAGACCACCAGGTAATCGGTGGCCGGTGTGTAAGTAAAGTAGAACTGATCGATCGATGGCGCGGAGGGCAGGTTCAACTCATACCCGGATGGCAGGAATGTGCTGAAGAGATTGTCCAGCGTAATGGTTCCCTGGGAGAGCTTGCCCTGAAGGGTGAAACCGGGATAGGCGACTGACAGGCCGATGACGGCGGGGTTGGTTGCGCCAATCGAGAAGTCGGCGCTCGCGCTCACCACCAACTCGCGCGTGGTGGTGGGCGCCAGCACCAGGGTGGAAACTTTGATGTTGCTCAGCGCCAGCGTGTTGAAGAGCTTCAGCCTCTGCGTGTTGCTCTGCGCCGTGATTGCGATCGACTGCAGAACCTTGTTCTTGAAGTCGTACTGCATGTCGACGTTGCTGATCCCCAGGTCGGCAAGGACATTGAACGGCGGAGGCAGCATCTGCACCAGATTGAGGCTGGTCGCCATCTGGAACGCGGTGGAGATGCCGGGGAAATTCTGCTCGAATTCGATCGATGCGCCCCATGTGCTCTCGTTGTTCACCGAGATTTCCAGCCTGGCGGTGATGGGCGGATTCTCCGACTCCAACGCCGGGTAGTATCCGCCCATGCTGGCGGCAACGGGAAGCTTGCCATTGGGCACGAGTATGTGAACAAAGGGGCTGCCCAGAACAATCCACGGCGCCTGTTCCAGGCTCCAGGAGGCATCGCTGCTAAAGGTGAAGTCCGCGGTGAGCTGGTTATCGGGCGCGGTGAATACCGCTGTGAGAACGCAATCGACATTGATCTTGCTGAATACCGTCGACGGCCCCTCCAGCGTAATGGAAGTGACATTCGGGGGCTCTCCGGCGGGCAGGAACTTGTCGACTTTAAGGGAGAGAACACTGCTGTAATTCGCCAGAAAATTCAGGATGAACTTCGCGATCGTGCCGCTGTCGCTGCTCAGGATGTCGGGGACAAGATTGATCTCCTGCCCTTCTTTGTCCTTGAGCTTGCCGTAGAGCGCGTTCAGCGGATTGTCGTCGCCCGCCGCCGCGAGCAGAATCGGATCGATGGGCGCGCTGATCGGCGAGTACGCCAGCAGCGGGAAAACGGGAGTGAGGGCGGGCCGTTGGCTCAAGAAGCGCAACCTGTAGCCGGGGTACTGATTTTCAACATAGTGGAGAACGGAGATCGTTTCCGTACCCGTCATGCCGCAGAGCATCGTCACTGGAACATTCGCCGCCGCGCCGTCCACGGTGAGCGCAAAATCGCCTTCCGGTGCGAGCGAGAATCCATTCTGGTTGGGGGTCGTCTGGTAGCCGTTGGTAATAATGAGCGCGGCAGGCTGCTGTCCGTTGGAAGAATCGGGCAAAGGATAGAGCGTGATGGGATGGCCCGCGTTTGTGCGGTAAAAAGAGGCCAGGCTGGTGTGCGCTACGGCTGTAGCCGCTCAGATGAACCGCTTCGCGAACGTTCGCCGGCTTTTTAGAGGATTTTGATCCAGTCGCGCAAATCGTCGTAGGCCTAGGGGTGCTCCTGGGAGGTTAATTCTTCCCCCTTTATACTACGGCGTTTGGCTGCCTGAAATTCACGAAGGCGATACGTTACGTATCCGTGGTGACGGCGGAGTAGACGGGATCAAGACCCAGCAGCCAATTGAACGCCTGATGACGCTCCTGCACGATGCTGAGTGTCTGTCGATATTTGTTGTAATCGAGTTTGTCGATCCGCACACCATCAATGGCAATATCGTTGTCCACCAGCTCGAGTTCATCGAGTCGAAGTGGTCCCCAGTTGCAACGAGCGACGCAGGAGACAAAATCCTTTGGGCCAGGATCCGATTCGAGCAATCGCAAGCGCCAGTGCAGGGTCAGATACATATCTGCCCACTTTTCTATTTCAGCTATGTCGCGCAAACGCGGATCGTGCAGCGGCGTGTTCTCGCGATCTTCAAGGAATCCCATAGCATTGGCGGTATCGGCCGGTTCACACTGAACGTGAACGGGTGGGAGTTCCGCGCAATGAAGAGCCCACGCTAACACAGCCATCCCTTCGGATTGCCAGGATGCATTGAACCTAGCCTTTTGGTCCAACATGCCAAGGGGCGTCGCAATCAGAGAGGTTTCGGCTCGCTCCAATTCACTGGCAGCGCCAATACGCTCAATCCAAGGCAATATTCGCTTGCGCAGTTCTTCCGCACCGGGCTTCTCAGCATCCGTCTCGATGGCCCCACGGCACGAAACGGCCGATAGAACCATCGCTCGCGCCGCTACACGCTCGGCGGTTGGAGGTACTGGCTCAATGTCGTCATCCTGAATTTCTTCCATGGGAATAAGTATGCCCCAGTCTGCATCCAGCGCTGCAGGTGTCGCGCTCGTCCCTCTAGCTTAATGGGTTTAGGCGGATTCACGAAGGATTAGCCATAGGCACCGCATCCAGCGGGAATCCCAGCCGCTTCCACTCGTCGAAGCCGCCGCGCAAGGGGCGCACGCGCTCGATGCCCAGCTTGTACAGGGTCATGGCGGTTTTGGCGGCGGTAGCTTCGCTGGGGCAGGTGCAATAGAGCACGATGTCGCGGTCTCGGGGAATCTCAAGGTGGCGCGCGGCCAGGGCGTCGGGCGAGAAATGGAGCGCGCCGGGCAGCGTGAAGGGGTCCGGCAGCAGCTCCAGCGGATGGCGCAGGTCCACGATGTAAACCGGCTCACCGGCATCGAGCTGTTTTTTCAACTCTTCCGGCTCCAGCCGCGCGGCCACCAACTGCTTGAGAACCATGCGGCGGCGAACGACGCGCCCCACTAAGAAGCCCAGAATGCCCAGGACCAGCAGCGCGCCCGAGAACCGGCCGGCCCAGTCCAGCAGGCTGGGGTCGCGGCGGAGCGCATCGCCAAAGAGCCTGCCCACCGCCAGCAACGCACCGAGCCAGAGCGTGGCGCCGATGCCGTCGAAGAACAGGAATTCGCCAAAGGCCATGCCGTTCTGGCCGGCGACGGGAGGGGCCAGCGTGGCCAGGCCGGGCACGAACTTGGCAATCATGAGCGTGACGCGGCGGCGGCGGCCAAAGGAGTTCTGGGTGCGGCGGACGCAGACCGTGGGCTCGAGAGACAGCTTGCACAGGATGCGCAGCACATGGTGGCCGTACCTGCGGCCAATGAGGAACCAGGCGCTGTCGGCGGCCAGGCACCCCGCCAGTCCGGCCAGCAGCGCCAGCGGAAAGCTGACCTGGTGTTCTGCGGAGAGAGCCCCGGCGGCCAGCAGCACCGGCGTGGCGGGCAGCGGGATACCGAACTGCTCCACCAAAACCCAGGCGAAGAGCAACAGGTAGCCGTACGTGAGCAAGATGTGTTCCGGCAAAGCCATCGGGGAGGATCCTGTCTTCGCTGCAAGGGGAATCAGACCGTCTTTTCTCGTCAGCCGGCCAGGGGGCGGCAAGAGATTGGGGAAGGTCTCATCCTATCCGATGATTCACCCGTAAATTCGGTTCATGCGATGGAGATTTAGGGCACAGGCGCAAGAAAGGCCGCCCGAAGGCGGCTTTTTTGCTGGTTGCGTGGAACCGGGAAGAACGCCGCTCTACGGCTGAACCTGCTGGGAGGAAGCTGTCGGAACGGAGGCTGAGTCCTGCTGGCCCTTGGCCGCGAAGTAGTTGCGGTCCCAGAGATTCTTGTAGAACTCGCCGGTGAGCTCGGCCGCGCGGGGGCCGAAGGTGGGCCTGCCGCCTTCGAGGAAGAAGACCGTCACCAGGCTGCCCTGGGGCGTATCGGAGTAGGAGGCAAACCAGCCGAAGCGGGTTCCCTTGTCCGAGCAGGTCCCGGTCTTGCCGAAGACCGGCAGTTCGTGGAAGTTGGCCCGCAGGCTCCGGGCAGTCCCGTACTCGACCGCGCCGGCCATGCCGTCCTGCAGGTCGGGAACATAGCGGGCGATGTCCAGGGTGCGCTTCACCTTCGGTTCCAGGGCCGCGGCTTCTTCCGGCGTAGCCGGGTGCTGCAGATAGTAGAGGGTCCCGCCGTTGGCGATGGCGGCCACAAACGCGCCCAGTTGCAGCGGGGTGAGCGAAACTCCCTGGCCGAAGCTGCACATGCGGGCCACGCCGCCCTCGGAGGCGGGCAGTTCCCGGTCCGGATAGACACCCAACTGTTCGCCTTCAATGTTGTAGCCGGCCAACTCGCCCAGTCCGAACTGGGTGGCGTAGTGGCGCACGCGCTCAAAGCCCAGTTCCCGGCCCAGCTCCTCAAAGTAGAGGTTGTTGCTCTTGGCCAGCGCGGTGGTCATATCCATGCGGAAACCGGGCAACTGCACCATCGTATCGCGCGTGACGAGGCCCTCGGAGAGCGCGGCCATGGCCACGGTCAGCTTGATGGTGGAGCAGGGTTCGGCGCCCGGCGAGAGGGCCAGCTTCTGGTTGACCATGGCCAGGATGCGCCCATTGGAGGGATCGATGACCACGGCGGTGCCGTTCATGTCGCCCAGCGCGTCGATGGCCGCCTGGCGGACTAATGGGTCCTCGCCAGCCGTTATGTCGCCATCGCCTATGTTGCCGCGGGCAAAGGAACTGGCGGTAAAGCGCTCGTAGTAATGGTGGCGGCGGGAACGGAGGGCAACACGGCGTGCGCCGGCTCTCGCCTGGCCTCTGGCGGTCAGGTGGGCTGGCGCTGTCGTTGCCCCGGTATGGATTGCCGCGGCATGGGCCGCTGAAGCATGAACTGCTTTAGCATGGGTTGGCGCGGACCTGGCTGCCGGCCCGGCAACATGCGCCGCGTCGCGATGACCGGCGGCGCGATGGGGCTCCGTCAGATGGGATTCCGATGCCTTGCCATGGTGCAGCGTGCGCGGGGCGTCCAACGCAGCGGCGCCCACGGCGCCCAAACCGGGTGCGAACATCACCAATCCAAATGCCCAAACGCGTGACAGCTTCATCCAGCCAACATCCTCTCAACAATGGATTTCGTGCCGTACGGCTGCCCTTGGGCGGCGCACTTCTTGCCTATCGGCCATTCCGCGGGATGCTATCAGTCTCCGCCGCGGATAGGGCTCACTTTATTCCCGGCGCACTGGCTACCGTATGTGATCCTTATCACAGTCCGATCCGGCCGTTGACTACGTTCACAATACTCAAAAAGACAACAAATCCGTCTTGCCGTTACAATCTGGTTACTGCTTTGTAGAGCTATATTGCACTATACAGACTTGACGCCCGAATGCAAATGCCACCAAAGCGGCAGAAACCTAGGGAACCTCTGAAAAAGTCGATGTTGTGTCAGGGCACGACTTTAGTCGTGCCATAAGTGCCGTAAAATCAATGTGGGCTTTAGCCCCTGAAGGAATGCCCAATGTGTAGCCGAACTTAATCAGAGGGTCCCTAGAACCTCAACCTGCGCAGGAACGCCGGAGTATCCAGGTCCCGCTGCGCTTCTTCGTCAGCCTCAGAGAAGAGTGCAGCCGTCGGCTGGGCCTGGGGCTCGCCCACCGCAACCGGACCGCGCACGCCGCTGTCGAAGTCGGAAGCGTAGTCCCTGGGCAGCAGAGTGTAAGCCGGCTCTTCAGACATCTTGGCGAAACGTGGACGGGCAGGCGCAGCCACCAGCTCCAGTTCCGCATGGACGTACGTTGGGTCAGCCTCCACGGCAGTCTGCGCGGGCTGGGCCGGCCGCCGCGGCAGGCTGGCCGCAGCCGCCGCGGAGGCCGCGAAAAAGGCCGGCTCGTCCACCTCGGCCGTCTCTTCTTCCGGTTCTTCGTCCTGGCTCAGGAAGCGGGCCGGTACTGGCGCCGGATCGAGTGTGGGCACGGGCGCGGCGGACTCCTGCATCCAGTTGCCGGGCGCGATCAAAGGCACAGAAGCCAGGGGCACGGAAACCACCGGCGCTTCTTCCACGCTCAACATGCGCGCGCGCCGTTCCGGCATCTGGTCGCGGAAACCGGTGGCGATGACGGTGATTTTGACCTCGTCGCCCATCTTCTCGTCCTGCACGGCGCCGAAGATGATGTTGGCGTCCTCATGCGCGGCGGACTGGATCAGCGACGACGCCGCGTTGACCTCAGAGAGCTTGAGCGAGCTGGAGCCGGTGATGTTGATGAGGATGCCGCGCGCGCCGTCGATGGCGCCGGCCTCAAGCAGCGGCGAAGCCATGGCGGCCTGGGCCGCTTCAATGGCGCGATTCTCGCCCGACCGCACGGCCGTGCCCATCACCGCGTGGCCCATGCCGGCCATGGTGGTCTTCACGTCGGCAAAGTCGCGGTTGATGATGCCGGGGATGGCGATGATGTCGGAGATGCCCTGCACGCCCTGGCGCAGCACGTCGTCGGCGATGCGGAAACTCTCAAAGAAGCCGGCGTCCTTGGCCACCGCCAGCAGCTTCTCGTTGGGAATCA
>OBLU010004336.1_pt1 | contig 12792 bp, 11 predicted proteins | sample 1518681 | NCBI WGS metagenome assembly OBLU01 (sample SAMEA3539304, study PRJEB22396) | soil metagenome | biome: tundra; feature: field; material: soil | place: USA | collected 2010-05 | depth 0.15 m | reverse complement strand
TATCTGTATTATCTATCTTATCTGTATTATCTATCTTATCTGTATTTATCTGTGTCCATCTGTGGTTGCTTACCTCTCTCTTGCCCGGGCAGACCCGTCCGGCCTCCGCGCCCGAGTCCGCTCCCAGCCCAGCCAGTCGGGCCCAGCGACTTGATCGCCGTCTCCGTCCTACGACGCCTCCGAGCTCGCCCGCACGGTGCGCGTATCGCGCTGATCGCTTCATGCGCCTTTCCGTGGTTAGGCACGGCGTCAAGACCTGGGGCCTCATGTCCTCCGATCTCAAATCCGCCACTGCCCAAGCCCTGCAATCCGAGCGTTGCGTGGCCGTATCACCGCGGTCGAAGGCATCGTAATGGCCGGTGGCTTCAAGAATCTCAGCGCCAAACACTCAACCACGGCGCCGCTAGAGCGGACCTGCGCCCCGGCGACATCTTGGTCGTTTCCCAGAAGCGGCGTGAGCAAGATCGAATGCTTTATAAGATGTAGAAACGTCGGGTATTGGTACCCTCTGGGCCCGTAAGTTTCCGTTCCTCAGACCTTCCTGCCATGTTTCGCACAGTCAGACCCATCGGAACTCGTGTCTACGCGTTCGTGAACGCTGCCGTAGCACTGTTGGTGCTGATCGCCGTGTTTGCCAGCCTCAACTGGGGCCGAATGCCTGATGGCTTCGGCGAATTCCTGGCTATTCGTATCACCGTAAAGAACCTGATCGGCCTCGTGCTTTTTCTTCTGGCGTGGGCGTTGGCCTTTCGTGCATTCGGCCTGTCCAAGCCGAAACCCGCCAGACCCTTTTGGAAAGAACTGGTGCAAGTGACTAAGGCTTGCATAGTCGCATCCGTCTTTGCGCTGCTCTTTCCGCTGACTACGACGAACGGTGCGTTCACCATTAGGACCGTCCTCTATTTTCTGCCCGCGGCGATTGTAGCGTGCCTTTGTGGCCGGCTCGTCGCCGGCGCTTTCGCCGGACGCCTCGCCCGAGTTCTGCGGGGCCGCCGTGACCTGATCATCGTCGGCAGCGGTCCACGTGCTTCTGCCATATATGAACGCCTCCAGAGCCAAGGTCAAGGCTACACACGCGTCCTGGGGTTTGTAGACTCTCCGAACGCCCATCCGGTAGCCGCCCCAGTCCAACGGCGAATGCTTGGCGGCCTTGACGATCTGGAAACCATTCTGATGAAGCAGCCCGTGGATGAGGTGGTGATTGCGCTGCCGGCCAAATCCTGCTACGAACAGATTCAGACTGCCATTCAGACCTGCGAGCGCGCGGGCGTCGAAGCGAAATACCTCTCCGACGTTTTTCAACTCTCGCTCGCCAGGCCGAGGTTTGAGCCGGATGACAATGCGCCACTCGTTAGCCTCAAGGTAGTACAAGATGACTACCGATTGGCGGTTAAGCGCTGCATGGATATAGCCGGAGCGATTGTCGGGCTGGCGCTCTTCGGGCCGCTCATGTTCGCAATTGCCGCGGCGATCAAGCTGACGAGCCCGGGCCCGGCGATTTTTGTACAAGAGCGCTACGGCCTGCATAAACGCCGTTTCCGCATGTATAAGTTCCGCACGATGGTGCCGGATGCGGAGAACTGGCAAGCACAACTGGAATCATGGAACGAAGCTAAGGGACCGGTGTTCAAGATCCGCAAAGATCCCAGGGTAACTTCCATCGGACGGATACTGCGGAAAACGTCGCTCGACGAATTGCCGCAGTTTTTCAACGTGCTCAGGGGCGAAATGTCGTTGGTAGGGCCACGGCCGCTTCCTGAGCGAGATGTTTCCCAATTCGACGCGGCATCACTCATGCGACGCTTCAGCGTGAAGCCTGGATTGACGTGCCTGTGGCAGATCAATGGCCGCAGCAACACCGATTTCGACCACTGGATAGCTTTGGATCTCACCTACATCGACACCTGGTCGCTCCGCCTTGACTGCTTGATCATTGTGAAAACGGTACCCGCCGTTCTGAGGGGGACCGGGGCTGCGTAAGGAGGACAGTTTCATTCGCCATGAAAGGCGTGGCGGCCCAAGGGTGCCTCACCATCATGAGTAACTGGATCGCGAAATACCGCGTCAATACGGGCTGGATGCTGCTTGGTCACGGACTTTGCCTCTTTATGCAGGCAGTGTATTTTCTGATCATTTCCCGTGACCTTGGGGTACAGCTGTATGGAACTTTCGTCGGCACTGCAGCGTTTGCGCAAACCCCTGGTCCCTTCGTCGGCTTCGATGGAGGCAACCTTCTGGTCAAGAGCATCGCCCAGGACGACCGACTTTTTCCCGTTTTACTGGGGCAACCTGTAAAGGTGATCGTTCATCCTAGGTTTGAATATATGCGGACTGCTCGTCGACTTGAATGGAGAAACATTAGAATCAACAGTTGCCGCTCTGAATCTTGAGGCTACTGAATTATATAGTTACTCTGAACTCGTGTGACTTTATCGTATTAATATAGTTAGTTAGGCGTCGACTGCTGGCGACGACAGAGCGCGTAGCAGCCTCTAAGTCCTGTGTCGCCGACCTTGGGCTCGTCAGGTTACCTCATGATCTTCACATTCGAGCGACTTGTTGTTGCTTTGATTTTGCTGTACATGAGCAATGCGTTTTCCGCGCTTATTGTGCCAGGCGGTAACGTCCCATGGGGTTCGACGAGAAGCGATGTCGGCCTTGCGCTTCAGCCGATCGTTTATCTGCCAGTTGGCATCCTAATACTTAAGAACTGGCATCGGTTCGTGCGCGGACTACCTGACTGCAAGTGGGCAATCGCATTGACGGGCTTGGCGTTGATATCAGGGATGTGGGCAGCCGATCCGCTCTTTACCTTCCGCAAAGCCCTGATTCTGACGGCAACTACTGCGTTTGGCATCTACTTTGGTACTCGATTTCGAAGAGATGAACAGATTAACCTCTTATGTTACGCGCTAGGATCGGCTGCCGTGATGAGTCTAGTGGTAATATTATTTCTTCCCCAATATGGAATTGATCACAACTACCACTCGGGGAATTGGCGCGGGGTCTTCGAAGAGAAGAATGTGCTTGGCAAAGTTACAGTTCTAGCTGCGCTTGTATTTTGCATGTCTTCACGAAGGTCACTAAAACACAAAGGTATTCTGGTCGCTTGGCTGGGTGTATTTGGAACTCTGATTGTCTTTAGTGGATCCAAGACTGCCGCTGTTGCAGGCGCCGTGCTGTTATTTCTTGCAGTTGCGTACGGGATGTTGCGCTATCGAGTAACGCTGCTCGTCCCGTTCTTAGCGGTGTCTGTGCTCATGTGCACATTTCTTATAGTAACAGTTACTGGATATCAAGGGACACTTCTCGCCAAGCTGGGGCGAGACCCAACTCTTTCAGGCCGCAGCCTGCTTTGGGATTCGGTTCTAGTCGCTATAGGAAAAAGACCAGTGCTCGGATACGGGTTTAATTCGTTTTGGAATGGGATGGCTGGCCCGTCGGCAACAGTGGTAGAGGCAGTTGAGTGGGTCACGCCTCACGCTCACAATGGTTTCCTCGATTTATGCTTGGACCTTGGTGTAGTTGGACTGTTGATGTTTTCAATCGGGTTTGTGTTGCGAGCAAGGACGGCGATAATGGAGTACCGGTTCAGTGGGCGACGAACGGCCATGTGGCCTCTTGTTTATCTAAGCTTCATTGTAATTTACAACATAACGGAGAGCTCCCTTTTGCACGCAAATGGCTTGTATTGGGTGTTGTATACAGCTGCGCTGGTTCGAGAGTCGTCGTTAAGCGGAGTCCAAGAAAAGGACTCGTCAGATAGAAGGATGCAAGGACAACGTGGGCCGTTCGGTGGCGCGGAGCGTTCATGGCGTTGAGCATTTCGTCGGGATGCACTTGTTCGTATGGTTGACCCGGTTCAATTTGCTGGGGAGGAGGAGGGAATCGGGGTGATCCACGTCTGATGTGGTTCGGACGTTCAACGACCTTACCGAGGCTAAGCTTCAGGCCGGTTGTGAGTGGGCTCTGAGCCTCCCCACGCCTGCGGTTGCGCCCTTAGACCACCTTGCGTGGAGCGACTTGGCCGCAAAAACCGTCAGTGCCATAAGGAATGGAAGGCGCCCGCCATTCAGGGAAGATCCGGCCGAACGCGCCGCGCGGACTGAATCTAACGCGTTCCTGAAAACCTTACAAAGCGAGAATGTGGTCGTCGTTGATATCGAACCCCTGTTTGCCGCGGGTGACGGAGGTATCCGTTTTGCCGACGATGAAGGGGCCTTACTTTATTATGATGGAACTCACCTCTCTGACGCGGGCGCGGATCTGGTCAAGGCCGACGTGATCAGAGCCATAGCGAATTGAAAACCAGCTGTAACAATGGCCGGCGAATCTACAGTGGTTCCTTTGACCCTTGCGCCATGACACTAACAGTCACAAAAGCGGTGCTTGCCCAGATCGACTGTCCAGCCCAATGCCTTTTAATCTCCCTTAAAAGGTCGCGACAGGTAAGGCGGGGATCTTTCCCGTGCGCCTGCCTCCCCTGTTGAGTCCACTTGAAGCCGGCCGCCGAGTTTCAGTGTGGGTGGAACGCTTAATGCCCCAGAGCACGGATTATCTTATTAAAGTCTGAAGGAGGTTATTTGTTATGAGATCACGCCAAGGCCTTCCCGGACCTGAACGTCCTGCTGTCCTCTTGCCACCCGCCGCAGTTAAGCGGCCTTTCGCGAGTGAGCCAGAGGATGTCGCTCTTTCGGAAATCTGGCGTATATTATGGAAACGCAAATGGACCGTGATTGTGTGCATGGTCGGGATGCTCACGTTGGCACTAGGTGTTTCCTTGATTATGACGCCGAAGTACGACGCTGTTTCGGTGATCGAGGTAAACAAAGAGAACACGGACATGCTGGGCCTGCAGCAGCCGGACGGCATGGCAGGCGGGATTTCCGATACCTTTGACTACAGCATCACCCAGCAGACCGTGGCGAGTGAGATGGAAAGCGATTCGCTGACGCTCCAGGTCACCGAGCAATGCGGGCTCGAAGGGTCCGAAGAGCCAAGCTGGCTGGACCATGTTAGCGCCGCATGCTCCCGCATATTCAACCCAACGGATGAAAACCGCGCTAAGGCCGAACTCCGTCTGCCGCTGGAAAACTCGCCGCTGCGCCGGCGGAGGATTCACGTGATGTTCGAGAAGAATCTGAAGGTCAAAATCACCTCCGGCACGCGCTTGATCGAAGTCCACTTCCGCAGCCCCAAGCCACAGTTGGCGGCCGATGTGGTCAACATGCTGGTCAACGACTACCTGGAGATGTACTTCCGGAAGCATTACGCTGCCACAGCCCAGGCCTCGGATTGGCTCTCGAAGCAACTCGGCGACATGAAGTCGCAGGTGGAGGAATCACAGGAAACACTCAATACGCTAAAGAAAGACGCGGGCATTATGGGCACGGATGAAATTAATAACGTGGTCACGTCCAAGCTGGAAGAGTTGAACAAACAACTCACCGCGGCGGAGGCCAACCGCATCCTTAGAGAAACCGTGTACCATCTTGCCAAGAGCGGCAATGCGGAACTTATCTCTGGCACGACGGGCTCCAACTTGATTGGTTCATCCGGCGCGTCTGGGAACTTGAACCCGCTGGCGCTCCTCCAGAGCTTACGCACGCAGGAGGCCGACCTTAAGAGTCAATACGCACAGGCGGCTGCCAAGTACGGAGCAGCCTATCCCAAGCTGATGCAGTTGGGGAACCAAGTGAAGGAGCTGGACGCTTCCATCCAGTCTGAAGTCGAGAAACTGGCCGCCCGCGTGGAGTACGACTACCTGGCCGCCAAAGACGCCGAGGAGCTGCTCCGCGCTTCCTTTGAGCGGCAGAAAGCCGAGGCAAATAAACTGAATGATAAGGCGATCCAATACACGATCCTGAAACGCGAGGTGGAGTCGGGTCGCAAGCTTTACGACGACTTGTTGACGAAGTTGAAAGAAGCTGGCGTGCTCGCCGGTCTACACATTTCCAAAATCATAGTGGTTGATCCTGCTCGGACTACCGCCAAACCCATACGTCCGAGCTATCCGCTAAACCTTGGACTCGGACTAGCGGTGGGACTATTGGGCGGGCTTGCCTTCGCATTCCTAAGAGAAGGACTAGATGATACGGTACACACCCCCAAGGAGGTGGAAGCGGTTTCCGCGTTGCAAACGGTTGGAATGGTACCGGAGCTGGCTTCTGGCATGGAGGGTTACCGCCGCCAGTACCTCAGGAGGCGGCCAGACGATTGCATCATGCTGACGCACCCCTCGTCGCAAATGGCGGAAGCGTACCGTTGCTTGCGAACCGCGATATTGTTCTCAAATGTCGGTCGGCCTCCACAAGTAATCGTCATCACCAGTCCGTTACCTTTGGAAGGGAAAACCATGACCAGTTTAAACACGGCTATCGCGCTGGCACGGCAAGGACATAAAGTACTTCTGATTGACGCCGACCTCCGCCGCCCCGCCCTGCATCACCGGCTAAGAATAGGCTTCACTCCCGGTTTGACTGAATTCCTCGCGGCTGAAAATGCCGCTAAACCCGAATTCATCCAGCATCCGCAGGCTCCCAACCTCTTTGTGTTACCTGCGGGCACCGCGCCAGCCTCTCCCGCTGAAACGCTCGCCGACAAGCGCCTGGGTGAGTTCCTCAAGCGCCTGCGTAAACAGTTCGATTTCATCTTGATCGACACTCCTCCGGTGTTGGCAGTCACGGACGCCGTCGTAATGTCCAGCTATGCGGATGCCGTGTTGCTTGTGGTACGCTCCAACCGGACCACGAAACAAGCCCTGATGTGCGGTTGTGACGCACTGGCGCGAACCAACGCCAACATCATGGTTTTGGTAAATGGCGTCGACACGAAATCTCTTGATTACTATCAGTACTACGGCCATCGCGGCTCGAAGTTTGCACGGAGGTACCTCACACAATGACTAGGAATACGAAGTCTTTCCCGCGCGATTTGGCACGGAAAATCGCGACGGTCGTCCTGTCAATAATCTCCATAGCTTCGGCCGCGGTCCAAGGGAGCCAGACGGTGACGGGCAACCAACCAGTTCAGCCGAATCCTGCCAGGTCCATTCAAGGGAGAGAGGCGGATTCTGAACGCATTCGCATCGGCCCCGGCGACCTCCTGACGATCAATGTCTTCGACGTACCTGAGCTCAATCAGGTAATACGAATCAGCGAAAAGGGCGACGGCGTGCTGATCCTGCTCGGGCCTGTTCACCTCGGCAGTATGACGACAGAAGAGGCGCAGACTCTGATTGAGAACCGGCTGCTGAAGGGGCACTACGTCCTCGATCCGCACGTTTCCATCCTCATCCAGGAGTATGGAACCCAGGGGGTTTCGGTCCTGGGCGAAGTCAAGAATCCTGGTACCTACCCGGTCCTGGGCGCGCGGACGCTGCTGGACGTCATCGCCCGTGCGGGCGGGACGACTCCTCTTGCGGCGCGGCAGGCAACCATAAAACGTCGCACTGGTGAGCACGAAATTCTCCAGGCCAGCTTGGCGAATGATCCCGGCGAGCTACTAGCGGGCAATGTCTTGCTTCAACCGGGAGACACTGTCTTCGTTCCCAAGGCCGGGATTGTATATGTGCTTGGCAATGTCGGGCGTCCAGGCGGATTCGTAATGCAGAACGACGGCCGGATCACCCTTTTGCAGGCAATTGCGTTGGCCATGGGAGTGAATCGCACGGCAGCGCAGAGCAAGATCAGGATCATCCGTAACACGCCGCACGGATTCACAGAAGCCTCCATCAACCTCAAGCGCATCGTCCAGGGCAAGGCACCCGACTTGGCGCTCAAACCGGAGGACATTGTTTACGTCCCGTCGAGCGTCACCAAGACCGTTGTGCTGAGTGCAGCGACATGGGCGCAAACGGCTGCCGCTTCAGCAAGTGTCTATTCGATAACTCCGTGAGTGAGACCCGTATGGTTTCAGTGGACTTCCACGAGGAAATACCAGCCTAGCTACGGCGGCCAGACCGTGTGCAGTTGATCTTTGGACGGAGGGTGACCAAGACAACGCCGGGAGAGCTTCGCACCTGAGTGATATGATACAGGACGGCGTGCATCCCAGTCTGCACATCGAATACAAGAACTTCGACCTGCCGCAGTACTTCAAGGAAGGCCGCGGCTACCGGACCGAAGGGACGTTCCGGAACGCGGGTGACGTTGGGGCGAATAAGGGGTTGAGCAATGTGCCGTACTTGCAGAAGATCGGCCGACAGATCAACCGGCGTTTACTGAAGTCGAGTGCGTCAGCTACGACAGTGGTTTGAGCGGCGACAGCAGCCAAGGAGTGGTGCAACCTGCCGTCACTGAAGACGGCCACAGGGCGCCGCGGTTGAAGTTCGGCCAACCGCGGGTGATGGCGCTGCTGCTGGCGCTCGCCATGTTTCATCATCTCATTGACGGGTTTCGTTCTCCGGCAGCAGATGGCGGATCTGTTAGGCGTGACGCTGGTCGAGTACACTCCGCACCAGATGACCCATTACTTGCGCTGGCCCCGGCTGCAGGGTTTGATCTACCGTCCACCTAAAACCAATCGCTAATACAAGTCAGCTACATTAGACGGCTGGACCAGTTTTCCGATTGGTGCAGCAGGACTGCGAATACCGCTCCGACCACGTAAGGGCTATGGTCCGGCGGTCTAAGAACCTATCTCAGCAGACACAACCTGTTGGGGTGAGCTGAGTGAAATGGATACCCCATTGCCAAGAGACGAGTGTCGGCTCAAGGATCGCCACTCAGGAGGATCGCGCAAGGATCCCGCCTCATGAAGAATTTGATCGCGCCATACCGCGTCAACAGCCTCGCGACTAATACGAGCTGGATGTTGCTGGGTCAAGGACTCTGCCTGCTGATGCAGGCAGTGTATTTTCTGATCATCGCACGCAGCCTTGGGGTGCAACAGTACGGGGCTTTTGTCGCGGCCGCGGCCTTCACACAGATCCTAAGTCCTTTCGTCGGCTTCGGTGGCGGCAATCTTCTGGTCAAGAACGTCGCCCAAGACAACCGGCTGTTTAGCGTTTACTGGGGCAACCTGCTCTTTATGACCCTTGTTTCGGGGCTGGCCTCCACAGCGCTCGTCATCGCGGTAGCCAGGCTGGTATTGCCACAATCGATCCCGCTGCTTGTGATCGTGCTGGTCAGCCTTGCCGATCTGATTTTCTCCAGGCTTGTTGAGTGCGCCACATTCGCTTTTCAGGCCATCGAACGCCTGGATGTCACCGCGCAACTGAGAATCTGTTCTGCCCTGACGCGACTCATCGGCATCGCTGTGTTGGCCGCCATCCTCCACCATCCGGCTGCCCGCCACTGGTCAGTTGTGTATCTCCTCACCACCGTCATTGGCGCAATAGTGGGACTAGTTTGGGTGCAAATGAAGATCGGCGGACCTAGGCTGTCGCTGCCCGTCATCAGAGGGGAGTTCATCGAGGGCCTATATTTTTCCGGTAGCTTGTCTGCTCAGAGCATTTATAACGATATTGACAAGACCATGCTGGCGCGTATGGCGACTCTCGATGCTGTCGGCATTTACGCAGCTGCTTACCGCATCATCGATGTTGCGTTCATCCCCGTCCGGTCGCTTTTGAACGCAGCTTACCCTGGCTTCTTTCGGGCCGGGCAGGATGGTGTATCCGGGACAGTCAGATACATGTGGCGCCTGCTTCCAAAGTCGGCATGCTACTCATTCCTGGCTTTCCCCTGCCTCGTCGTTGGTGCCCCGATCATTCCGCACCTGTTTGGGCCTGAATATACCCGAACCGTGGAGGCCCTCCGATGGCTTGCTCTGTTACCTCTTCTGAAAACGATCCATTATTTTCTTGCCGATACACTCACATGTTCGGGTCACCAAGGCTTCCGGACACTCATTCAGGTGATGGTGGCTGGCTTTAACATCCTCATCAATCTCTGGATCATTCCTCGGTACTCCTGGCGCGGAGCGGCCTGGTCCAGTGTGGCATCAGACACTCTTCTCGCGGCATCGATGTACGTCGCTGTGCTGGTCCTGAGCGCGAGGCCAGTGCGGGCCGTTCTCACGACAGCTTCAACTTGGTAGGCGCATTCGGCAAGAAAGAGGTCCCCGGCCGACAGGCACTCTAGACCGTTACCGGTAACGTTGGGCTAATCCCTCAATGCGTGACTCGCATGACGTCACAACCTCAGACAACTCGCCGCCGACGCCTTATCGTCAACGCCGATGATTTCGGTGCGTCACCGCAGACCAACCGCGCAATTCTGCAGGCCTTCGAGAAACGGCTGATCTCCAGTGCAACCATAATGGCCAACATGCCGGCATTCGAGGAGGCCTGCCAGTTGGCCCGTCAGAACAACTTGCAGGGAAAACTCGGCCTGCACCTAAACCTCACGGAAGGCAGGCCCTTGACCGGTGATATCGCAGCCTGCCCCCGGTTTTCTGATGCAAGTGGCTGCTGGCGTCCACGCAGAACCGTACTCAGCCTCAGCGGCGAAGTGGTGCGGCTCTTGGAAGCGGAAATTGAGGCGCAGATTGTGGCATGCCAGCGAGCGGGAATCATTCCGACGCACCTGGATTCGCACCATCACATACACACCCAGTTCGGCATTTGCGGTTCAGTAATAAGGGCCGCAAAACGACACGGGATCAGTGCCATCCGTCTGGCACCAAACTGTCGTGGCGCAGCAGCGGCAATCATTCGCATGTCGAAACGCAGCATCGTTAGGATTCGTCGTATCCACAACTGTGAACGGGACTCCGAGATGCTGGCTCTCCATAGGCGCACGCTGGCTCGCAGTACTTGTTACGCCTACAATATCCGTCTGCGGCTCCATGGACTTGCCAAGACTGAATATTTCGGGGATGCATCGGAGACCGCCCGCATTCTGCAAACGACTAGCGCCGATGTTGAGGTGATGGTTCACCCTAGGCTGGACTACTGTGGACGTCTGGTCGACCTTAACGGTCATTCTTTGGAATCGTTAATCACTCCACTACACATTCGGCCGGAGGAGATGTGCAGCTATGCGGGCCTAGGCGTATCATGTAATAGACACTGTTTGCTCGGCGAAAGTACTTAATGCAGATGCAACTCTGTCTAACACTAAAAAGATGCGGCCAGGCCATGCGTGTGCTCGCATATCCGGGCGTCGAGGTTGGGGAAAGCAACAACCCGTACACTCGACTGCTGTATGGCAACATGAGAGCAAGCGTCGACAGTTTCTCATATTCTCGGGCGATTCGTCAACGGTACGATATTTTACATATCCATTGGCCGGAGTGGGAGCTCAATGTGTGGAGGAACCCGCTAATCGTGCTATCACGACTGCGATTGAAACTGGTCCTTATCGATGTTATGCGTGCGCGAGGCGCGAAGCTTGTTTGGACGGTTCACAACTTAAAGGCGCACGATGGGCTCCATCCACGGATCGAGCGTTGGTTCTGGCGAGAATTCATCAAGCGGCTGGACGGGTACATTGCTTTAACGACTGGAGGCCGCGCCGCTGCGCAGGAACGATTTCCAGCGCTACAGCATATTCCGGGCTTTGTGATTCCGCATGGACATTACCGGGGTGTATATTGTAGCGAGGGCGAGTCAAGTGTACGTCACGAGTTAGGGCTTCCGCCCGAGGCAAGGGTAATTCTGTTTTTTGGACAAATACGTCCTTATAAGAACGTGCCTTGTCTGATCGGCGCGTTTCGGCAGGCCAACATCCCGAATACGGTATTATGCATAGCGGGGCACGCGGCATCACCGGAACTTAGGCTGCACTTGCAAAAATGCGCAGAAACGGATTCCCGAGTCCGGCTATATATGGACGCCGTGCCGAGAGCAACCGTCCACCGCTACTTCGGCGCAGCTGATCTGGTCGTGCTGCCGTTTCGCGACATATTGAATTCGGGCTCAGCACTTCTTGCGCTCTCGTTGAATTGTCCAATACTTGTACCCCGGCACGGGGCGATGTTTGAGCTCGCTGCTGAAATTGGGCCGGAGTGGGTTCGAACCTATTGTGGCGACCTGACCAGTAGCGAATTAGCGGCTGCCTTGGCGTGGGCTGTTGGGACACAAAGGTCTTCGCAGGCTCCGCTTGACCGTTTGAACTGGTCGGAGCTTTCATTGCAGACCGAACTCGCTTACGAGCAAATAGTCGGAAAACATTACGCGATCGCTGGCACGAGGTCGATGCTGCGGCCGCCTGACGAAGCTAGTCCTGGCAGCCTGTAAAGACCTCTGGCGAACGGGTGAAACAGTAAACAGTGATAATGACTCAGGGTCCAAGAAATGACTTCCATGGATAGACCCACTGTGAGCGCGGTTATTCCAACACGTAATCGCCCTGAACTCGTACTTCGCGCCGTATACAGCGCCCTGAAGCAGACATTTCAAGATCTGGAGGTGCTAGTCGTCATCGATGGTCCGGATTCAGCTACTCTGACTGCTTTGCAACTGGTATCCGACCGGCGGCTACGGGTGATTGCCCTGCCCGATCCGGTAGGGGCTTGCATCGCACGAAATAGTGGTGTAAGAGCCGCGCATGGAAAGTGGGTTGCCTTTCTCGACGACGATGACGAATGGCTTCCTGAAAAGATTGTCAAACAGCTGGCGTTGGCAACGAAGTCGAGGTTCGCTTACCCTATCGTTTCCAGTCAATTGATCCGACGCACGTCCGGCAGTGACGAGGTCTGGCCGCGGAAAGCGCCGACGCAACCACTATCTGAATACCTATTGGCGCGCGATTCGTGGACCGGCGGCGACGGAAACATATCCACGATTACGATTTTTGCGCCAAGGCAACTTTTTGGCTTGTGTCAATTCAGGCCTGGTTTAAAGCG